>Ga0316231_1002464_pt1 | contig 17690 bp, 7 predicted proteins | sample TBH18027metaG_FD_206002 | JGI IMG/M metagenome (GOLD analysis project Ga0316231, IMG submission 206002) | Freshwater microbial communities from Trout Bog Lake, Wisconsin, USA - TBH18027 | ecosystem: Environmental > Aquatic > Freshwater > Lake > Hypolimnion/Profundal zone | place: USA: Wisconsin...
ATTACTTCCCCCCGATGATGCCAGCAGGGTAATCGCCACCTGGTCTTTCTCATCCGAGACGTCGCGCAGCGGATCCGCCAGGCGGAAATATAAACTTTCGCCCACGTGCAACGTTGCCAACGGCTCCTGATACCGGCGTTCCATGACATCAAAGAACGCGTCGGCTTTCAGCGCCACGTGTTGCGTGATCCAGTTCGTCGGGCCCACTTGAAACGCGACCCGAATCTCGTCACCGGGCTTCACGCCCAGCGCCGGGACCTTCACCGGTCGATCGGACCACCGCGTCTCGCCGTGCTGATCAATGGACGGGACATGGATGGATACATCCACGAGACTATCCTCGTTGGTGCTGGTCGCCCCGAGCGTAATCGGAACAATGAATGTAAACCGACCATCTTCCAACGGATCGTTGGCTTTGGGGTTTCCGCGCACCGTCACCTGGCGGTACCCGGGCGGTGGCGGAATGGTGCCCGCATCGCCAACGGGACGGCGCAACGTAACGGTCCCGGGCTGGGCCGGATCAAATTCCCGTGGCGGACCCGCCTGCACCGCCAATTTGGCCTCACTCTGGAACGACTGGGCAATGGTCGGATAAACCAAATCCACCAGCATGGGCACGCCAATCAAGGCGGTCGGCGCAGAATTACTCCAACTCGCCGTGATCGTGCGGGTGACCGGGATGAATTCTTCAATATGTTTGGCCTCGGCACTCCGGGCCCCGGCCGTCAATTCCGCCGCCGTCAGCTGCCGGGATGTAACATCATAGACCCGCAACATCGGCTGCGTCTCCGCCGTCTGCTCGACGACAAATTGGCGTTCCCAGGGGATGCCCGGATCCGTATTTTCCTGGTCGAGATACCCGACCGTCACATCCTCATCTTTCCCGACGGTGATTTCGGACGGACGGGTGGGGGCACCGGTCACTGGGAAAACCTTTCCCAGAAACACGCCGGAGTGGGCGTCCGTTTCCAGCGCTTCCAATTCAATCCGTTTTCCCTCGCCAGCCTGCGCCCAGAACTTCACCTTGTCCGGCGCATCGCTCACGTCGCCGTCGGCGTCATTAATAAACACGTTAATGGTGTCACCGGGCTTAAAGCGCCGCATCGGAATGTATTGGGCCTTGCGGTTGCCATTGGCGTCCACAATACTGTCAATAAAACACGCGCTCAGCGTCGCATTATGGTAGGTGGCGGTGAGATTGGCGTCCACCGACTGCTTATCTTTTGAGATGGCGTGTGGATTATCATACGTCACTGTAATCCGGTCGCCGGGGACGATTTTTAGGATCTGATTTTTCCGCGCACTCACAATGTCCACAGCCGCGGGCAACACCGGTTGGCCGGTGGCACTGGTCAAGGTCAGCTTCTTAATGGCCGGCGCATCGGTCTCAAAATCCGTCAGCCACAACCGCAGCACCCGCGCCCGGCTGCCGGTGGCAAATGTCACCGTGAAGGCCGTCATCGTTGCATTCGTCCCGATCTGCGCCGGCAGCTCGGCTGGCCACTTCGCATCAAAGGTCGTCTCCTCCGCCACCAATTCATAATCCACCGCGGCCGTGCGTTGGGCGCAAATGTACAGGTCGAGCCGGTGCACGCCCTTGCCCAGAGACCGGGTAATTTCGATCGGAGTGAGGCCCGGCTGGCCATCGACCGTCAGAAGAAAGCGGACGTTCTTAATCTGCTTGTTGAAGTTGACGCGGAAGTTTCGCAACTGCCGGGCGGACAGTTGGAAGGCGCCCGACCAGCGCGCCACACTCCAGCCGTCGGCCGTTACGGCCAACTTGTCCGTACCCGGACGGAAGGTCTTGGTCACCCCGGCCGCCAGATAGCCCGCATCGAGGTAATCGCGGAACTGATCGAGAGCAGTCGGCGGCGTTGAACCGACAAACGGGGCAATTTCCCAGCGCGCCGTGCCATCCCAGGCCGGGACCGTGGTGGGCCAGGTACCGGCATTGGCAAACTCCTTGCCGTTGAGTGAAGTCTGCACCACAAAACTCTTGAGATGCCGCCCTGGCACATCGGCGAGGATCGTTAATTTGCCGAGGGCAACATTGTCGTTCATGTCGACATTAAAGATTTTGGGCCGGCGGTTATCCGCGAGTCCAACCCACGCGGGGTAATCGCCTTGGGCGATTGCGAAATTCGGTTCATGGCCTTCCTCGGAATCGGACGCAAAAGCGGTGGCGGTGGCGGAAGCCGTCGGGATTTTTCCTTCGAAGACCCCGGTATAGGGCGCCGTTTCATCCAGGCTAAACGCATCAATCCGGTCCCCGCTGGTTGTGGTTGCGCGGACGGTGACCGTGTTCTTGCCGGCGGTCTTGCTGGCGGCCGGATCGACAATCCGAACATTGATGGGGGCGCCCGGTTTGATTTCGTTGTCGGCCCGCACCGTACTCAGCGCCACCGTTGGCGCCGCAATCTCATCGGTCGACAGCCGCGCGCGGATTGTGGCTTCGAGAGCCCGCTGCTCCTGCTCGGCCTTGCTCAAGATCTTGCTCGAAGAAATGTACAATTCCGCATCCGCCGCGACCGTAATGTTATTAGCCAGCTTGCCGGTAATGGCGGGATGCAACTGCTTGAATTTTTCCGAGTAATCGAAGTGCACGAGGTCGCCACCAAGGAGTTGCAGCACCCGGTCGCCTTTCTTCGGTGCGCCCAGCATGGTCGGCAAGGTGCCTTCAAACTTTGTTTTGGAATCACCGAACGGCACCAGACTGAAGATTTCTTCGTCGCCCGAATCCGCCCAAACGCGGACTTCAATATTGGCGGACTTCCCGGCCGTGGCCAGGTTCCGATCTTCGAGCTGAATTTTGAGCGGCACGCCCGGAATAATGGTCTGCTGATCGGCGGCCAAGCCGACGCGGACCTCGGTGGCTTCCACGAGTTTTTTGAGTTTAAGATAGAGTTTGCCTTCGAGAATCCGGGCGTTGGCGTGGGTCGGTTCAATGGCGAAGACCTGATCGAGGGATTGCCGGGCTTCCGGGTAGAGTTCCTGGTCGAATTTAACCAGTGCCAATTGGTAATTGGCCTGGGCCTGCAAGTATGCATCTTTCCGGTGCGCCAGTTTATCAAGCAGTTCCGTGGCGGTATCATAATGTTTCGTCAGCCGATCCACTTCCGCTATTTTTAATTCGGCGTCCCGTTTCGCCTGGGTGCCCGCGAATTCCTGGGCGTTGGCCACCTGTGCGAACTGTGCCCGCGCCCGTGGGAATTCTTGCCGGGCAAACGCGATCGAGGCAAACGACACCAGCAATCGGGCGCGAATCTCGGAATCGAAACTCTGGGGCGCCGAGTCCACCCATTGAATCAACGTCCGGGCCAGCCCATCCGCGTCGTCATAGTTTCCGAGCTCAGTGTTTTTTTCGACGAGCCAAATATTAAAAGCCGGATCGAGCTCCTTGTAGAGCTGGCCCGCCATGTCGCGGCTGGTCGCCAGTTGTTGCCAGGCGCTGTCGAACTTGCCGGCCAGAAAATCGGCTTGGGCTGCAAACACCGGATAGCGGCGGTCGCCCCGCTCCACCGGGATCACGGCCCCGATGGCGGCGAGGGATTTGGAGCGGAGTGCGAGCAACGTATTGCGAGCATCTTCCGGCAATGCCCCGCCAACGAAATCGAGGCCGATGGCGGAATTGACGGCGGCCAGATCCCCATCGAGCGCATTCCCGGCCTGGACGATGCTGCGCAGAAAGTTCGGATTCCCGGAATCCTTGGCGATTTTCCAAAAATGCGGGAGGAGCGCAAACAATTCGCCATCCTTTTTTTGCGCGCGCAGGTTATCAAACACAAGTTGTTCGAGCGTGTCATAATAATTATTGGCCGTCCAAGTCACCGGCACGCAACTGCTAAAAAAGCGGATCAGGCTGTTCAATTCGTCCGCACTGAGCTTGGCCGGGTTCAGCCGGGCCAGCTGGATTAGATTGGGCGGGGTGACGCGCGCCGGCACCGTGGCTGCGGCGGTTACCACCGCATCCAATTTGGAAAAAAATTGTTTCCGGCCGGCCTCGGTGCTGGCATCGGCCACGTGATACAACCACGCCGCGCCGGTGGCATAGCCATCGAACCGCGTCTTGCCGGCGAAAGTTTCGAGCTTGGTCAGGAGGCCGTTGCGCGCCGCGAAGTCAGCCGCCATCGCCCGCCAGTGGACATCAAAGAATTGTTGCCGGCCATACACGTTTTTTTCATTTTCGTAACCGAACGGATATTTCTCGCAATCCCCGAGCACCTCGGCCGCTGCGTTCGCTGCCAGGTGTTTTTCATCGGTGCTGTACTGCCAGAACTGCGCGTCCACAAACCGCGTGCGCCGGACTTCATCGGCAAACATGGCGTCGAAATAACTCGTCACCGGAAAATCTTTCGCCAACAGGTTGAATTCATTGGCGATGAGCCACTGGTAGGTACAGGTCGCGCTGCGCTCGATCCGGTAATCGGATTGCAGGAGGACTTTTTGCTCGATCATTTTCGCGAGCACTTCGGGATGAAGGTTTTGCTCCACCTGATTCGGAGCCCGGCGCGCGGCGCGGAACCAATCGAAGATTTCCCGGTTAAATTGATTTTTTGCGAGTTGTTCGAGCAGCACCTTGGCCAGAGCGTCGGCAATTTTCCGGGCGCGGCCCCGGTCGGACGACTGCAGCGCCGCAAGCGTTTCGCGAAGCGCGCGATTGGCTCCCTGCGAATCATAGCGGGTCAGCTGGTCCGCCAGGATTTCCAATTGAAAATCAACCGTATCCGGCCGGGGCTGGAGTAAAAAAGCGAGCGCCACACTGCCGAAAGGCGTGTGTTTCGAGTCATAATCACGCACTAGCGCATAGATACCGCGCGCGGCGGTCAGGAAGGCCGCACTGTCTTTGGCACGGCTGGCGACCGCCGCTTTTGCCAGGTATTGACAAAGCGGCGTGGGCCCCTTGCTGGGATCACTGATGGCGGGATCAAGGACTTGTTTGAATTGCTCTTCGAGCGGCGCGATCAAGGCGACTTGCGCTTCCGCTTCCGCAATTTTTGCAGCATCCGTGGATTTTTTCGCAGCCTCGAGTCCCTGTCGGGCCGTCGTGGACCATTGCTTGAATTCCGTTGCGACACCGCTGAAAATAGCTTTGCGCTGCTCGATTGTATACGGCACCCAATCAAGCGCATGGAGGGAACCGGCCAGTTTGGCTTTATCGCCGAATCGCCAGGCGGCATAGATATAGTCACGGGCCGCGTCGGGATGAAAGAACGCCAGCGGCGACTGGCTGGTTTGTTCGGCGCCAAATTTGAGCTGCAACCGACCGGGCGCTTCGGAGGGCAGATTGCGGAAGATATCGTAAAGTTCAGGGCCGGACAGATTCCAGGATTCCTGCTGGATCAACCACGCGCCCCGGGCGTCGCCGGCCGCGAGGGTATTGACCAATGCCGCGCGTGTGCCGGGAACGCCGTGCAGGGCTTCGGCCTGCTTCTTCAGCAGCACCAGATCGTTCGTGTTCGCCACGAAAGGCAGGTTGGCACTGCTCGGGGATTGCCGGAACACCGCCGGGTACTGAACCGCGAGATCTGTCCACTGGGCCGGACTGGCCAGTCCGCCGTTCACATCCGGACGAGCCATAAAACTCGCGCGTTCCGCATCGCTAAATTTCTGGAAGGCAGATTGGAAAATTTCTCCCCGGACCGCCAGCATCCGATTGGCGATGGTCTCAGCGAAACGGGCGTTGTTGAACACATTGTTAATCTCACGGAACGTGTCACCGGTCGGCGCCGCATCGAGGTAAGCCTGCGCGGCAGTGGTAATGGCCGAAAAATCCTTGTCGGCTGGACCGCCCGCATTCACGCGCGCAGCCAACACGGCCACGAGGAATTGGAAGCGCGTCTGGAACCGGGGACTATTGCGAATGAGCGGGCTGAGGCGTTGACAAGCCGGTATCACATCGGCCAGTTCGGGCCGCGGCACGCTCAGTTCAGTGATCAGGTAATCGAGGAATTCCCAGTAATAGAACCGTTCCAGTTCCAGCGGCATCTGGTCGGCCAGCACGAGGGCCAACCGGCGCGCGAGGGCGGCCGGCTGCTTGCGATCACGCGCCGTGCTCAAAAACCAGCGGTCGAATTTTTTGGCAGCCACAGACTGCCGGAGATTGTCACCGACTTCATCCATGAACCGGTAGGCGTCGTCCGTTGCCCCAAGGAAGTCGACTTGAATCTGGTATAGCTGGGCGGCGGCCTCGGAGGTTTCGGCCCCGGCCGGGGCGGTGCGCAGGAATTGTTTGTAGCGCGACGCGGCTGTGCGGAAATCGCCGGCCAGCGCGGCGTTCTCAGCGGCTGCTTTCAGGAGCGGTCCTGGAACGCTAAGGTTCTGCGCAAAGTAGGCTTTGGCCGCGACCGCAGCCGTGTACGGGCGGTTCAAGTCCCGGGCTTGCTGCAGGAACTTGGCGACTTCATCGGCGGCCAAGGTCCCGGGATTTTTTTGAACGCGCTCGATGGCGGCGCGGAATTCATTGGAGTTTTGAGCGCGGGCACTCAGCCCGGTCACGAGCAGCAGGAGGACAAGCAGGGAGCGTTTCATTTTTTGAGGCGGGCTTCGATTTGCGGCATGATTTGTTTGGCTTTTGTGGCGTAGGAGCTTTCCGGATATTCGAGCAGCAGCTTCGAGCATTTCTCGTACGCTTTCGCCACTTCGCCAGACCGGTAGGCAACCAGCACCCATTTCAACAGCATTGCATCGAGGAAGTTCGCGTCCGGGTGATCCTGGAAAACCTGTTCCAGCAGGCTGTTGGCCTGGCTGTAATCCTTCGTCTCGACGTAATAATCCACCAGCTTGGCCAGGGCCGCGCCGGCAAACTCGCTCTCCGGGAAATGCTCAGCACACGCTTTGTATTGCTGAACCGCCGCTTCCTTATGTTCGGGGCCGGATTGGAATTCCGTCGCTTGGGCAATTCGAAAAGCGGCTTCGGCTTTTGCCTGCGATTTCGGCAGGTTCAACACTTGCCGGAAGACGATGAGGGCGTCAGCGTATTGCTTGTTGTCCATGCGGATCTTGCCGATGCCCATCAAGGCCTGATCCGCAAACGGTGAATCCGGAAAAAGTCTGTTAAAGGTGGTGCACGTCCCCATGGCGCCGGCAAAATCGTCTGCCGCCAAGTGGAGTTCCCATTTCAGCTTAAAGGCTTCCTGTTGCAAGGCGACCGGGACAGACTTGGACGTCTTAATGACATACGCCACACGATCCAGCCCCTCGTTGGATTTTTCCTTGGCGCCTTTCATCAATCCCATGCTTTGAAAGATGCGGGCGAGCTCAAGAAAAGCGGTCGCTTCCACAAGATTTTTCCGCGCTTTGATGACCGGGTCGACAACCACGTCCTGTGACGCGCGCGGCCGGTTATCAATTTCACCGCCGATTTTGATGATGGTTTCGACGAGGCGGGGCGTGGCGCCGCCGATGTGCAGCTCGTCAGTATAGCTGGCCACAATTTCGTCGTCCGGGCCGCAGGTGAGGATTTGGTCATTCTTGTCAACCGGCTTACCGGCTTCCGCGGCCGCAATGGTGATCTTCCCAACGAAAGTGCCGTGGACCGGCGGCGTGCCAATCTCGGTGAGCTTCACCGTAACTTGATCGCGAATTTTGAGTGGCTTCTTATCGCCGTTGAGAAGTTTGTCGACGTTGACGCCCTGGGTTGCGGCATCCGTCTCGTCTTCTTCTTTGTAACGGGAAACGACGGTGACGGTCGCGGTGTTGGCGGCGTCGGAAACGTCGAGGTCTTCGTCCTGTAACACGATGAACAGCGGCTGGTCGAAAAATGCGGCGGTCGCACGGGTCTCGTAGTCGCCGAGAGTGAAGTTGACTGTGCCGCTTGAGACGACTTTGACTTTGGAAATGCGCGGGACATTGATGTTGCCAGCCTCGTCGTTGGCGTCAAAATACGTGGTGGTGATCATGTCGCCACCGCGGACCTGCAGGATATGGTCGCCAGGTTTGGCCGTGCCGATTTCGGTCGGGATGGAGCCGATGTAAACATCGCTGCCGGGGCTGAGCGGGACGCAGTCAATGGATTCCTTGTCGCCGTGCGTGGTTTCAACGGTCACCGTGACCGGCTTGCCGAGGCTGGTCAACACCGGCAAATCAGCATCCCGCACTTTCACATAGAAACGGCGGCCGGCTTCGACGTATTGGACCGTTGGGCTGCTGGGATCCACAAAGGTCCCGACCATGTTGAGGGCTTCGATGGCCTTGCCCCAGTTCTGTTGGGCAAAGTGGCACATGCCAATGTAATAATAGGCTTGGTTGGCCCAAATGGTATTGGGGTAATCATTGGTAATTTTGCGCAGGATGGGGAAAGCCGTGCTGTACTGGTGCATTTGAAAGTACGCCACGCCCATTAGGTAGAGTCCTTCGAGATAGATGGCTCGATCCGCCGGGGTTAACTCGGCATCCGGCTGGTCGAACACCTTGAGATTGGCCAGGTACCCAATCGCCTTGCCGAGATCGTGGACGCCGACATAATACCGACCCAGCGCGAGAAAGGCAGTATATCTCACGTGACTCTTGGGGTATTGCTCCAAAACGGTCTCGAGCATTTTGACACCGCGCTCAGTTTCTTTCGCCTGCAGAAACTCCTGCGACTTATCGAGCAGGCGCTGCGCTTCCGCCTCGCCAGTGTCGTCGGAGCGGACTTTGGCCTCGCGGGCCGCAAAACCGGTCAGCGGCAACAAGCCGACCACAATCAAAATTTTCCAAAGGTTACTCCGCATCCACGCCTCCCTTTCTGATGGGCACGCCCATGGCTCGCAGTTCTTGATAGGCCGTGCTCGATTGACCGCTCTTGGGGTACTTCGTCAAGACGGCGCGCAACAGGGTGATGTTCTTCTGCCGATCGTCCTGGTACAGGTGGGCGATCCGCAGTGCCGCTTCCGGCGCCTGGTCTTGAAAAAAGTTTTCGATCTCGTGCAACTGCTGCAAAGCGAGCTCCCGTTGCTTCAGGGCCAGGTAGCATTCCACAATCCGCCACAGATTTTGCGGCGGATTATCGGCCGCTTGATAGGTATTGATCGCTTCCGGAAATTTACCAGAATACTGTAACAGCTCCGCTTTGATCCAGTAGGCATCCTTCGCCGTGGCCGGCACCTTGATCGCTTCCGCGGCGAGCGGCAAGCCTTTGACGGCATTGCGGCGCCATTGATAGTAACGCAATAATTCCATCCGGCCCCGATCCTTGTCGGCAATGCTCTGACAGGTTTGTTCCACGCACGATTCATCCCGTTGCCAAAGATACTGGGCAAACTGAATCCGCTCGCCGTCTGTCAGGGCATCAAGATGCACCTTGCCAAACACGTTCCGTGCCAGACCGGCATCCCGGACTTCATCGAAAAAAATCCGCACCAGATCCTGGAGTTGTCGGTTGGTCATCTGCGCGAAGTCCAGTTTGGCGTAATATTCCTGAACTTTCTTGGCGTATCCGGCATACACCCCAATCCATTTGACGATCCGCCCGTAATCGCCCACCTTCTGATAAGTTTGGAACTGCTTGTCGAGGCGCTCCATCCATTTGCCTGGATTGTTTTCGTACACGCGCCGGTAATTTGCGATATCAATCTGGAAATCGTCCCAAGTCGGGAATTTGCCATCCATCGTCTCCGCCCAATACCGATAAACCTTGTCACGTTCCTTGGCTTCGTTGTCGGCAAATCGACCAAACTGCCGGATGTAATCACGGACGCGGAACCAATAATTCCCCTCGTCGATCTTGGCGGGATCATTTTCAAATGTGCCGACTTTTTCGTAAAATTCGCGCAGCTTCGGCTGATTCGGCTCCACGAGGGTCCGGATCCGCAGGACTTGCGAAATTGCATCCCGGGCGACTTCCGGATTGCTCCTGCGAAAATCCACGGCGGCTTGCTCATAATAAGTGGCGGCTTCCCCAGGTTTGTTGAGCTTGAGCAGGTTGCCCGCCAAACCAGTCAGCGCACCGGCGGCCAGATAATGTTTCCGGTAATCCTTGTCCTGGGCCATTTCCGTCCAGGCTTTCATGGCCAGATCAAGGTTGCCATTCTCAGAATGGCACACCCCGAGATAGTACAGTGCGCCGGCGGCATAGTTGATGGCGTTCGGAAAGTAGTCGAGCACTTCGGTGTAGGCCCGCACTGCCTCAAACCGTTTTTTGTCGAGATGCAGGCAGCGCGCCTTTCGCAACAGGGCGTAGGCGGTGGCGGGGGATTTGGCATATTGCAACAGGAATGCCTCGTAGGCCGCGCCCGCGCTCCGGTAATCCTTTTGCGCAAACGCCTGATCCGCTTTCGTCAGCTCATGCCCTTCAAACGTGTCGAGCCGGTTGAAATCCTCGCTGGAGATCGCCACTTCTGGGGGCAGCGCCAGCGCCAGCCGCTCCACACAGAGTACGAAACTCAGGCAAATTATGAATCGGGCAAGCATGGGCAATAACAGCGCGTCACCAACTCCGCGCAGGGGTTTCCGGAAGTCTGCAGCGGATGGAAAACCCGAAGGCAGCGGACGATCTGATTGCGTGGATAGAATTGTAGGACATCAGGAGTGGGTAATAAACCATAAATTAAACATCCGGTTCAAGCCGGTAATGCAACCGCCTGACAAACCTGTCACGCCCCACCCGACCCTTGGGGATACCGCTGTCCATGATTTTTGATAATCGTCCATCGTTTCACATTCCCTCCACCGTCGCAGTTGACTGGTTCCCGCATCTGACACTATGCAATTGCTGGAAACTTTCTTACAAAGAATCGACCGGTGCGCTGCTGGACGGCCCGGCCAATTTTGCTGTTCAAGATCAGCCCGGCCAATGATACTCTGCCAGTATGGCGGCAGATCAGGATCTCACGCAGGGCGGCACCAGCGACCAGGAAACGGCCTGGCTCTCACAGTATTATACGAACAGCAAGACCGAAGAAGCTCCGGTGACCACGACGACGGATGACGGCCCGGCAGCCGCCGAACTCCTGGCCCCCGCAGCGGGTGAGAAATACGCCATCACCGGCCAGGTTGGTGTGGGCGGAATGAAGACCATTCACCGCGCCCACGATCAGCACGCCGACCGCGATGTGGCGCTGGCTCGCTTGCGCAAAGATGCCCCCCGCTCCAGTCATGAACTCCGGTTTCTACGGGAAGCACGCATTACCGCTGCCTTGGAGCACCCCAACATCGTCCCCGTCCACGAAATTGGACTGGATGCCGCCAACCATCCGTATTTCACCATGAAGTTGTTGGGCGGTGAGAACCTCCACGACATCCTGACCCACATTGCCGCTGATGATCCCACTTATTCCCGCCTGTACCCACTCGGGCGTCGCCTGGAGATTTTTCAGAATGTTTGTCACGCCATCGCGTTTGCCCACTCGCGCGGCGTCGTCCATCTCGACCTGAAGCCGCCCAATATCCAGGTCGCCAGTTTTGGCGAGGTTTTGGTCCTTGATTGGGGGTTGGCCAAGGTGCTCGACCGCGGGCTGGCCTCCGGCATCGAGTTGATCCAACTGCCCGAACTACTGCGGGAAGTACCCAAGGCGGGCACGGTCAGCGGGACCCCGGGCTACATGGCCCCGGAACAAGCCCGCGGTGATTTTCTGGCGTTGGACCAGCGCACCGATATTTTCGCCTTGGGAGCGGTTCTCCAAGCCCTCATCAACGGCTGCCCCCCCAGCCGGAACCCACACCCTCCCCGCAAGGTTCCCCCGGCCTTGGCCGCCATTGTAGCCAAAGCCATGACCGAGGAGCCCCGCCAGCGTTACCAGCAAGTGGAAGACCTGGCTCGCGATGTCCAGGCATTCCTCGGTGGCTATGCCGTTTCTGCGCAGAGCGTCGGGTTGGGAGCGCTCTTCTGGCTATTCGTCAAACGCCACAAAGCCATCTCCAGCGTGATTGCCGTGAGTTTGGTGACGATCACGACTTTATTGACCGTATTTATCATTCAACTCACGCGCAGTGAGCGGCGGGCGCTGGACGCACTGATGAAAACTCGGCAAAGCGAACGCCAGGCCGTGGAGGCCTTGACCCGCTTGCGGGAGGAGCAGGCTGAGAAACTCCGAATCGGCCGGTATGCGACCCCGCAATTGCTCGGACACGCTGAGGAACTGATTCGCAATCTGAGCTATGAGGAAGCGCTGGCAGAACTTAATCTGGTCGTCACATTAAACAGCACCCTGTCGCAAGCCTGGCTTCTGAAAGGCAGTTTGCATCTGGGCCGCCAGGAATTTGACGAAGCGGGACAAGCCTTCGATCACCTGCCGGAACAGGCCCGGCGGATCCGCCGCGACAAATCGCTCCGGGCCGGTGAAATTGCCGAGAAGTACCAGCAACTGCTGGCGGCGGAGGAGACTCTGTCGTATCCCCTCCTGCGCCAGTTCATCGATGACATCATCAGCCGCGCCAACAGCCTTCCCAGCGCCATCCAACAGACCGCGCTCGGCCAGTTGTTCCAGCGGGTGAATCACGCTGGAAAATTGGACAGCGCGCATTTGGAATTCGTCCGCGACGCACTTTGCCTCTTTAACCCCCAACTCACCTGGGGGCAGTCGCAGACCGCCGAGAATGATCTTGCCCTGGAACTCCACGGCAGCCAAGTCAACCAGATCCTCCCGCTGACAGGGCTGCCGATTTCGACGCTCGATTTGTCTGGAACGGCGATTGTTGATTTCCACTGGCTCCGCAATTCAGGTGTGGAAAACCTCAACTTAAGTGGCACCCCGGTCTCGGATCTAACTCCCCTATTCAATTTGCCAATCACCGACCTGTGCCTGGCGAATTGTCCCAGCGTCCGGCTGGAACAACTCCGGAATTTCCAAAAACTCGACAAGGTTATTGTCGATCCCCGTCAGTTGACCACGGCACGCCAGTTCCTGGCGCAAAGTCGACCCCAGCCAGAAGTTATCGCAAAGTAGCCGGACTCGTTAATCGAGTTCGTTATTGAGCTGGACAATTTCCACGCGCAACCGGTCCTGCACGCGCTTCTTGTAAACGTAGACACTGCTGACGGTCAAGCCAAGCGCCTGCGCGACCGTTTCAACCGGTTGCCCTTTGGAAAGCAGCTCGAAGGCCCGCTGCTCTTTTTCGCCGACCTCACCTTGGATCCTCTGCCACGCCAGAGTGGTGATATAGGTAACCCACTCGCGTTCAATCAATTGTTCCGTGGGATTGGCATCCACTTGCCGCAAATAACCCTCGACTTCCGCATGCTGGTCGGGAGTCAGCCGGTCCAGTCCGTGCGATCGCCGCCGCAGCAGCATCTTAACCTCATTCCCCGCGACCGTACACAGCCAGCCCCGGAACCGCCCCTTGCGCGGATCGTACTCGAATTCCGGCAATTTCTGCCAACACTTGAGCATGACCGTCTGAACGACTTCTTCGGCGTCATGGTGGTTCAGACCCATCCGCCGCGCAATGCCATACACATAACCTTGGTAGTACTTAACAAATTCACCCCAAGCCTGTTGATCCCGTTGCCGGCGCACACGCCGGATCAAAGTTTCACGGGTCAACCCATCTTCATGACTGGCCATGATTAGTCTTCACCAAGCTGACAGCGATCGACCCGGTGCAAACTCACTCTCATTTGACTTCTGAACTTCCGTATTATCAATCGGTTACAGCTTTCCTTTTGTGCTCGGCACACCTTGGACGCGCGGGTTTCGCTCACACGCGATCTCAAGGGCTTTCGCCAATGCTTTAAAAATCGCCTCGACAACATGGTGCGGTTCTTCGCCACGCAATACATCTACATGCAGATTACACCGCGCTTCGTTGGCAAAACCCTGGAGAAATTCTTTGACCAAGCCGACCCGAAAACTTTGGCTCCGCCCCAAATCGACGTTCGCAATCGCTTTCCAGTTCCGGCATGTGAATACCAAGAACGGTCGGTTGCTGAAATCGAGCGCGATCCGGCATTGGGCCAGTGTCTCGTCCATCGGCACGAGCGACCAACCATACCGGCGAATGCCGCGTTTGTCGCCCAACGCCAGCCCGAACGCCTGCCCTAGCGCAATTCCGAGATCTTCAACCAAGTGATGCGCGTCCACCACCAGATCACCGGTCGCCCGAACTTTCAGGTCGCACAATGAATGTTTCGCCAGCAAAGTCAGCATGTGATCAAAAAACGGGATCCCGGTTTGGATATCGGCCCGCCCGGTTCCATCAATTCCCAGTTCGAGATTGATTTGCGTTTCACCGGTAACCCGGTGAATTTTAGAGTTACGTTTTTTCATCGCGTCTGTAATCCTTCCGGTCTCCGCTCCCCTTCGGGGAGAGGAATTGCCGGGTCGCTTCCAAAAACTTGTTCATCTCCTCATCCGTGCCGATGCTCACGCGGGCAAAATCACGAATGCGCTCGGCATCCCACCACCGCACCAATATGTTGCGCGCCCGCAATCCATCAAACCATTGCTTCGCTCGGAGCGCAGCCGGTGGCCGGGCAAACACGAAATTCGTTTGTGACGGATAAACAAAAAAACCAAGTTTGGTCAACTCGGCGATCACTCGTTCGCGGGTCGCACACAGGCGCGCAACGTTGCCGGCATAGTAGGCCCAATCGTCGAGCGCCGCTTCTGCCCCGACCTGGCTCAACCGATTCACGTTGTAGCTGTCTTTGACTTTGTTCAGCGCCGCGATCAAGGGCGGCGCGCCGACCGCCCACCCCACTCGCATCCCGGCAAACGCGACCGCCTTGGAAAAGGTCCGGGCCACGATCACATTCTCGTAGTCGCGGACAAAGTCGAGGCAGTGATCGCCGGCAAAATCGACGTAGGCTTCATCGATGACCACACCCCCCGGCGTTGCCTCAATCACCCGCTGTAATTCAACTTTTTGCAGCCAGACGCCACTGGGTGCATTGGGTTGCGTAATGAACAGCAATTTTACATCCGCCAGTTGCGTGAGCAACGCCGGATGGGCGGTGATTTGAAAGTCGTCCGCGAGCGGCAGCTCCACCGTTCGCGCCCCCTGGATGTTGGCCAGGACCGGATAGAGTGAATAGCTGGGCCAGAAATACGCCAACTTTTCGCCTTCGCCGCAGAACGCCCGCACACAGAGATTTAAAATGTCGTCACAGCCGTTGCCAATCACGAATTGCCCGGCCGCGAATCCGTGTCGCTCGCCCAGCTTCTGCCGGAGTGTGCTGGCCGTTGGATCCGGATACAATCGCAGTCGCCCATCGATCGCCGCCCGGATCGCTTCGAGAACGGCGGGCGAGGGCGGATACGGATTCTCATTCGTATTTAATTTAATGAGGCCGGCCACTTGGGGCTGTTCCCCGGGCACGTACCCGTGCATCTGCTCAATAGTGGACCGGGCGTAGTTCATGGCCAGCGAATTTGCGCGGAGGCGCCGTGCGCCGCCAAGCCTTCAACCGCCGCAAACGCTTGGAGCGTGGGCAACGATTTCCGTAAAGCGGCCGGCGTGTATTCAATGAGACTCGTCCGCCGCATAAATTGATCGACCGTCAAACCCGCCACTGCCGCACCGGCCCCGCCGGTCGGCAGGGTGTGACTGGGTCCGGCAATGTAATCGCCCACCACAGTCGGCGACCAGGGCCCCAGAAAAATCGCACCCGCCGTCGTCAACTGCGTCGCCACCTTGGCCGGATTCTTCGTCAAAACTTCGAGATGTTCGGGCGCGAACCGGTTCGCGATGGCAACCCCTTGGGCGAGGTTTTTGGCCAGGATGCAAACCGCCCCTTTCGCCAGCGCGCGCTCCGTTAGCGCGGACCGAGGCAGTTGGGCCTGCTGGCGGTCAATCTCGGCCGGCAACTCGGCAAGCACCCGCCGGGAAGTCGTCACCAGCCAGACCCGCTCTTCGCCGCTGCCGTGTTCAGCCTGCGCCAGCATGTCGGCCGCAACCAGCCGCGGGTCTGCCGTGTCGTCAGCCAGAACCAGCAGTTCGCTGGGCCCGGCCAACAAATCCACCGCCACCTGTCCAAAGAGCAGTTTTTTGGCAGCCGTTACGTAGGCGTTACCGGGACCGAACACTTTCAAGACAGGCCGAATCGTCGCCGTGCCCAGCGCCATGGCGGCGATCGCTTGCGCTCCGCCGACCCGATACACCTCGGTGGCGCCCGCCACGCCAATCGCATAAAGCAAATCAGGATTTGTGCTGGGCGTACACGCCACGATTTCTTTGCAGCCGGCCACCTTGGCCAGGGTAATCGTCATCAACGCCGTCGAAGCCAGCGGCGCCGTCCCACCGGGGATATAGACGCCAACCCGCCGAATGGGATCAAACTTCTCGCCCACGCGAGCCCCTTGTGCGTTCCGCCTCATCCATGGCTTCGGCAATCCCCGCTTTGAAAATTCGGCAATATTCCGGTTGGCAATCGCAATGGCCTGACGCAAGCCAACGGTCACAGTGGTCCGTGGCGGTGTGATGCGCAGGTCGGCCACGGTGAGCTTGACCTTGTCGAATTGTTCCGTGAGTTCGAGAACGGCCGCGTCGCCCCGCGTCGCGACGGCGCGAATGACTGCGCGAACCCGTTCTTCAATTTGGGGATTGAAAAGACTATTAACCGCCAGCGCACTGTCGAGCGCCACCGCAAAATCAGATTGGTCGTGCTGGAGAACTTTCATTGCCAATGGCCGGCAGTCTACCGAAGCCCGGGCAAAGTTTCGATAGGAATGTTTACGCGTTTTCCGATGTGGTACGCACGGCAATTTCGCCGGAAATACGGACCTAGGATTCGCGACTCAGGACTGCGGACTCAGGACTCGGGACTATCTTTTTAAGCTGATCCCGCGGCGAATGTAGGTCGGGACATCGAGATCTTCACCGTTATAGAGCGTGGGTTCGCTTTTTTCAAACCGACCCCGCGAAATGCCTTCCAACGGCAAACTCTCCTGTTTCGGCGAGTCTTTCTTACCGGTTGGCAGCTTGGTTTCAGCGGGCGCAGTCGAATGGACTGGCATCGGGCGCGGTGTAATTTGCCGACCGACCGGCGGCCGGGGGGCAATGGGTTGCATCACCCGGCGCGGCAGGAGATTGGCAGTCGCAATCACGGTAATGGTGAGCCGGTCCCGATGCGCTTCCTCAATCGCCGCCCCCATCGTAATCCGGGCGCGCACCGCCGCGCGCGAAATCGGTTCGACCGCGCGCTGCACATCCGCCAGCGTCAGATCCGGCCCGCCGAGCACGCTGATGAGCACCGCCTCCGCCTTGCCCAGAATTTCCCCGCCGTCGAGCAACGGATGTTCCATCAACGCCTTGACTGCATCCCGACATTTATCCGGTCCGGTCGCCGTGCCAAAACTAAAAATGCCATCACTGTGCTTGGTGCCCAGCGCGGTCCGGAGGTCCGCAAAATCCACATTGATCAAACCCTTGCGTGACAGGAGTTGCCAGAAGGCCTGTACGCCGGTCGCAATCAGTTCATTGCCCCGCTGGAAGGCGTCCAGCGCCTGGGCGTTTTCACCGGCGATTTTAAATAGCTTGTCGTTCGGAATGCAGATCACGGCATCCGCCTGGGCTTTGAGTTGCTCCAGCCCCGCCAGCGCCTGTTGGCGGCGGCGGTCCCCTTCAAATCCGAATGGCAACAGCGCGAAGGCCAAAACCAGGGCGCCCTGCTCTTTCGCGACGCGCGCCACAACCGGCGCCGCCCCCGTCCCCGTCCCCCCGCCCAAGCCGGCAATGATGAATACCAGCGCGGTGTTTTGCGCCACGGCTTCAAGTCGTTCGGTGTCTTGCTGCGCGGCCCGCAGGCCGAGTTCCACGTCGCCCCCGGCCCCGAG
>Ga0316231_1002465_pt1 | contig 17688 bp, 15 predicted proteins | sample TBH18027metaG_FD_206002 | JGI IMG/M metagenome (GOLD analysis project Ga0316231, IMG submission 206002) | Freshwater microbial communities from Trout Bog Lake, Wisconsin, USA - TBH18027 | ecosystem: Environmental > Aquatic > Freshwater > Lake > Hypolimnion/Profundal zone | place: USA: Wisconsin...
CTGTTACCTTCCATGTGTCCTGCACGTAGGCATTCACGTTGTTGCGGCTGTCGGCCGCCGGACCTATGTGCTCACCGCCGGAGAAGTAAGGCGGAGCAAGAGACACTGTGTAAGCCGCCGGGCTGCCAGACAGAAAACTTGAGAGCGTATCCGGCAGCGGGTCGCCAGGATTGAGATCGTGTTTGCCGCTCTTTGATGAAATGTGTTCGCGGGAGTATGCGATTCCGCCGCCAAAGTCATATTCCCCGTTGGGGCTGATGCCGAAGAAGGTGGAGTCGCGGTTCAGGCGAGCTTCCACTCCTGCTTTGAGTGCGTGGCGTGCTGTTGTGTGGGTAATATTCTCGCGCAACTGAAACAGGTTTCCGTAGGCCTGCATCACCGTTCCTGCGGCGGCATTGAAGGCCTCAAACAGGCCATCGTTGAATTTTACGGCTGGGTCAGTGCGGTTCGACGTTGGAAAGCCTGGCGTAGAGCGCTGAATGCTCAACGACGACTCCATTGTCAGGCGCGGCGAAACCGTGCGCGTGTACGTACCCACCACATTGCGCTCCCGGTCAATGTATTCGATGCCGAATGTGGGATCGATCGCGGTCTGGTCAGGGTTGGTTGTTGGTCCACTCAGGTTGTCCATGGTGAACCGCGCAAAAAATTGATCCCTGGATGTGAACTTGTGATCGAGACGCAGAGAGAACTGATCGGCGACTGTGGCCACCTTGGATGCCGTCGCGTAGGTGTGGGCCTGGAAGGATCCAGCCGTGTAATTTGGCAGCGGATAGCGCGCCAGCACCTCCGCTATGCCTTGATCAACTGGCACCGTCAGCGTATCAACGGAGCCGTCGGGATAAGTGACCATGTCCTGCCCGGCCCGCTCCTGTGCGGTGGGCACAGGCATTACCTGCGTGGTTCCAAGCACTTGGCGGAAGCCCTGGTATTGCGTGAAGTAAAAGGTGCGCCCACGGCCGTCATACACGTGGGGAAGAAGCACCGGACCGCCATTGGTAAACCCAAACTCGTTGCGGCGGAAGGGCGGAATCCTGCCCGAATAGGCCGGGGTTGCGTGGTCAAAGTAGTTCCGCGCGTCAAAGGCGGAGTTGCGCACAAATTCAAAAAACGATCCATGAAATCCAATGACGCCAGAACGAGTAATAATGTTGGTGAATCCCGCCGCGCCGCGACCGATCTCTGCCGGCATCCAGCCCGAACTGGATTGAATCTCCTGTACCGCATCCACGTTGAAGTTTGAAAATGTGGCCCCGCCCATCTCTGGATCGCTGATGTCCGCGCCATCCATCGCAAACACCGCTTCCACACCGCGCTGGCCGTTGATCGCGAATTGAGCCGTAAAATTCGTCGCCCCGTTAGCGTCTGTCATTGTGCCCGCGGCCAGCAGCAGCAGAGTCCCAAAATCGCGCTTGTTTAACGGCAGTTCGCTCACTGCCTGGCTTGAAAGGTCTTCCCCGCCCGTGGCCTGCTGGCCCTGCAACAGCGCCACCGCAAGTTCCCCGCGGTCAGAGAGCGTGATCGAAACCGGTGGCGCAACGGCTTCAAGGCCGATGGGCTGCGGATAGTCCACCTTGCGACCATTTGCTTCAATGGTGAGCCGGTATGGGCTGGCCGGCAGAGCGGGCAATCGGAAGGCCCCGTCTGCCCCTGTTACCGCTTCCGCTTTGGCGCTCTTTCCTGTTAGCCGCACCTTCGCTGCTGGGATGGGCGCACCACCGGGATTGCGCAAAACTCCCTGCCACGCAGCCTGCTGAGACCATGATCTTGCGGTAAGCAGAAGGACGACAGCGAGCGCCACCCGCGCTAGTTGTTCGCCATTTCTTCTCACTCCTGGAACCCTGATTCTGAACCTCGGCAACTGAAGCATCAATGAATTTAGACCTTCAATATTGAATGTGCGCAGTGCCGAGAAGCAGCCTCGGTGGCTTGAAAAACGCTCTCACCGCGTCGCACTGGATTATAGCGTTCTTGGGATTCTGGATGGCGGTTGCAATCCACTGTCCCTCCACTCCTGCCGAGCTATGTTTTGGAATGGTGACCCGAGCTTCTAAACTGAATGCGACAATGCCTGACTCCTACTCGCTCACCGACACCATCGCAGCCATCTCAACGCCACCAGGCCGGGGTGGCATCGGTATTGTTCGTTTGAGTGGCGCACAAGCTGCATCCATTGCCATGCGGTTGGTAAGCCTGCGCCATCCGCTCGAGCACGCAAGGGCGCGCTTGGCCAATGTCCTCGATGATGAGGGTGACCACGCAAGCCGCATTGACGAGGCTCTCGTTACCTGGTTTGCCGCTCCCAACTCCTACACCGCCGAAGATCTGGTTGAGATTGCCGCACATGGCTCGCCCGTTGTGCTCGGGTTGCTGCTGCGCCGCGCACTTGAGTTGGGCGCACGGCTGGCCGAACCCGGTGAGTTCACCCAGCGTGCCTTTCTGGCCGGGCGGCTCGACCTGACCCAGGCCGAGGCCGTGCGCGACCTGATTGAAGCCCATACTCTTACCCAGGCGAGGCAGGCCGCAAGCCAGATGGGCGGCGCACTGAGCCGTCGCATTGCTCCCGTCAAGCAGTCGCTCGTGGAGCTGATTGCCCTGCTTGAGGCTGGCATCGACTTTGCCGAAGACGACGTGGAGCTGACTCCAGCCATCGAGATTGCCAGCCGCATTGAGCAGCTTACTCCTCCCCTCGCCGCGCTCGAGGCATCATTTGCCCGTGGACGCATCGTTCATGACGGCCTCACGCTGGCCATTGTCGGGCGTCCCAATGCAGGCAAGAGTTCACTCTTCAACAGGCTGGTGGAGCGGGACCGCGCCATTGTGACCGCAACTCCGGGCACCACCCGCGACCTGGTTACAGAGCGCATCTCCCTCGACGGCATTCCGCTTGAGCTTGTGGACACGGCGGGCCTGCGTGGAAATCTGGGGGACGGCGCGCACGAGCATCTGGAAGAGGCTGAGCGATTGGGCATCCGTCGCAGCCGCGAGGCACTGGCCGACGCAGCGCTGGTGCTGATTGTTTTGGACGCCACCCAACCGCTGAACGAAGAGGAGTATAAATTGCTCCTTGCTGTCCAGGACCGCCCTGCTATCGTGGCAATCAACAAGAGCGATCTCAACGGAGTAAAGACACCCGTGGATGGAATCTCTGGCGTGCCCGCGTTGGCTACTTCTGCACTGACCGGGGAAGGCATTCCAGCGCTACGAGAGCGCATTCTGGCCCTGGCCACCGGGGGCGCCGCAGAAGAGCCCGGTATGTTGACCAGCCTCCGCCATCACCAGGCGATTCAAACCGCTCTCTCTGCATTGGCTGATGCGGCCCAGGCAAACACCAACGCCATTCCCCATGAGATGATTCTGCTCGATCTTTACCGGGCACTGTCTGCGTTGGATGCTCTCACCGGCCAAACCACCGCAGACGACGTATTGAATCTCATCTTCTCAAAATTCTGCATTGGTAAATAGTGCCGGTCAGGGGGAGTGGACTACCCCTTAGCCGAATGCGCCTGCTCTGCCCTTCTGCCTGCTACCTCCATCAGGATGCAGAATGCCTGCCCCTCGGTCGAGGTGCCAGGGCGGTCGAATCCCGGTGCGCCGCACACGCCCTGCACATAGCCGAATGCATCCATCTTGCCGCGTGCGGCTGAGCGCAACTTGTATGCACATTCCAGATAGCCTTTCGGCAGCCAACCCTCCGCAACACCCTCGAACACCGCATAAGCCAGCATCTGCGCAAGGTTCGTTTCCACAAACGTCTCCGGCTTGTCCACAACGTCATGAAACAGCCCGTCCGCCCGCTGATGCGCCAGGCAGCCATCCACAATCTCCCGGCAAAAGGCTGCAAGATGTGCTCGGTCCTGCTGCCGATCGCGGGGCAGGCTGCGAAGGGTGCGGGCAAGCCCTGCCGCGGCCCAGCCGTTGCCTCCGCCCCAAAAGTTGGGGTCCTTCAGCTTCTGTTGCCCGTCGTCCCAGATGTGCGCAACCAACTTCTTCTCCGGGTTCCAGAGCCGCTTTCGGTAGCCTTCGATCTGCTTGAGAGCCTCGTCATAGTAGCCCATACCGGCCAGAAACGGTGGGGCGCAGTTCAGCCCGTCTGACCACATCTCCGGCAAGTGTGGGACGTGATACAAAATCCCCTGTGCATTGCGCGGAGACCGGTTGCGTATCCAGTCCAGCAGCCCATCGACAGCTTGTTTCATCTGGGGGTCACCGGTCCACTCGGCGGCTTTGGCATAGGCTATACCGCCCATCGATGGATCAGTAGGGCCACCGGAGATGACAACCCCGAGCCGACCATCCTGGGTTTGCTGTACGATGGCGGCCTTGGTCAGCAGGATTACTCGTTTGCGGTCTCCGGCCTCCAGCATGGCTTCCGACAGAATGCCCTGCTCCCAGTCACGGCGCTGCATCGCCATGGCCGCTGCGGTAGCCCTTTCGATGCGATCTGTTGCTTCTCCGTGCGGATCGCCCTTCGCCTCGCCCGTGGACGTTCCTTGCCCTTGCTGCGCCACTATTGATGGCACAACAAGCAGCGGTGCACTCAATGCGGCTGCGGAGTGCAAGAAGGTCCGCCTGTTCATTGCTGTACCTTTTTGCCACTGGTCAAGCTGCGAATAATGTCCACCTCGCGCTGACGATAGGGCTTGCCATCGGGATGAAAGACGTCGTGAAACCAGACGGTCGGCTGGTGATTCACGTACGGATACTCCCACGAGTCCCACGGCAGATACGTCTGGCTTTTGCCCGCCACAAGGCCCCAGTTGATGGCTCCCACATGGTGCTCGTGCGCGATGGGCAGGATGGTGTCAAAGGTGCTGCCTGCTCCGCGCGCCATATATTCGGTGCAGAGGATGGGCCGGTGGTACTTCTCCAACTGCTGAAGGCGCAGCTCGAACTCCTCAGGCCACGAATAGTTATGGAAGCTGATCACGTCAGACTGCTCAATCTGCACCCGCGCCAGCGGCGGCATGGCGGCCAGTGAACTCCAGTCCCCGTGGAACAGTCCACTGGTTAGCGGTTGTATCGGATGCATCGTGCGCGCCCAGGCAAACACCTGGGGCAGCAGGCCAAGAACGATCTCGTTTTTGTTCTTTGGTTCGCCTTTGGCATCAGAGCCGTCATTACCGTTATCCGGCTCGTTCCACAGATCCCAGGCCAGGATGCGCGGGTCGTTGGCAAACGCGCCCACAACCCCCTTGGTGTAAGTTTCCAAGCGCGGATACTGCGTCGAGTCTGCCAGCACTGCCGCTCCCGGCGCCTGCACCCAGCCGGAGTTGTGTACTCCCGGAATAGGAGGATGTTGCGGCCCGAGCTTGGGGAAAGGCTCCCAGCAAGAGTCAAATAGCACAAAAACTGGGCGGATATGGTGGCGCGCCGCAATGGTCAGGAATGTGTCGATGCGCTGCTGAAAGCCCTTGGGGTCCTGCTCCCAGAGCAGGTTATGCAGGAAGACACGCATGGTGTTCATCCCGATGGCCTCTGCCCACCCCAGTTCACGGTCGATGGTGGTGGCATCAAAGGTATCCGCCTGCCACATCTCCAGCTCGTTGATGGCGGTCGAGGGAAGAAAATTTCCGCCCACTGGCCATGGCTGTCCCGCATACCAGGCATTGGCCTGCGCCTCAGTCCATCGCTGCGGCAGCAGCTGTGTTTGCTGGGCGGTCAGGCTGGGCAGAGTTGCCAGCAGCAATGCAGTTGCAAGAGCCCAGCGTAAACGTCTCCAGGGAATCTGGTTCATTGAATCTCCTCAAATATGCGAAGGGAGATTCTACTTCACCAATGGAGATTTCGTCGCTTGGATTCGGTCAGCCGTGTACTTGGCTTGCTGGTTCCTTCTATGTCGTGAATCACCGCTACTGCTTCATCCTCGTCAATGTCTGCCCCCTTGCTCGCCACACGGATTACCGCTGCCCGTTCCATCTCCGCTTGGGTGTTCTGCTCTTCTGGGACAATCCTGGCAACTGCCACGCCATTCTTGTGCAGAATGAATGTCATGCCCTGGTAGCGCACACGGTTGATGCAGTCGGCAAAATTGCGCGCAGCATCGGTAACACTGATGACTCGCTCTTTCACAAAATCAGATTATCAGATTTTACGTAGATTAATTCTGCGCCTACCCGGCCAACTGCTCCAGAAGCTTGTCAAAATCCTCCAGGCGTGCGTACTCGATAATTACCTTTCCATGGCCGTGGTGATCCTCAATGGTAACCTTAAGTCCTAGGGAACGTTGAATTTGCTCCTGAGCTTCACGAACATTCGGGTCAACCGGCGGCTCTGCCTTGGGCGCTTTTTTTGCCGCCTTCTCTGGATGCAGAAGGCCTTGAACATAGTTCTCGGTTTGGCGAACAGAAAGTGAAAGTGCAATCACCCGCTGCGCTGCCTTCTCGATCTCCTCTGCGTGCTCAAAGGCAAGCAACGTGCGCGCATGCCCGAAGCTCAATTCCCCGGCTTCCACTCGCGTCTGTACTCCGGCAGGCAATCTGAGCAGGCGCAGAAAGTTGGCTACCGTTGCGCGATCCTTGCCGGTACGCACCGCCATCTGTTCCTGCGTCATGTGGAACTCGCGCGAGAGCCGCTCAAAGGCACGCGCCTGTTCCATGGGATTCAGATCGGCTCGTTGCAGATTTTCGACGATGGTAATTTCCATCGCCTGCTCGTCAGATACCTGGCGAAGTATGGCTGGAACAGTCTCTTTGCCCGCAACCTTGGACGCACGCCAGCGCCGCTCACCAGCGATGAGCTGGAAGCGGCCATTGGAAAGCGGACGCACAAGTACCGGCTGCACTACACCATTTGCCGTAATGGAAGCGGCCAGCTCTTTCAACTGCTCTTCATCCACCTGAGTGCGCGTCTGGAAGGGATTGCGGTCGATCTGGTCCAGGGGTATCTCGCGCGGCCTGCCGCCTTCGGCTTCTGCCGGAGTGGCGGAGGGGGCGTTCACTCTGGGAAGGAGTGAGTCGAGACCCTTTCCGAGGGCGCGGCGCTTGGGGTCGATTGCTGCCATATTCATGTTTCAAATTCCTTTATCTCGGCTGTGAGTGCCGGAAGTGATTCAAGTGTTGCTGATTGACTGATAGCTCGTGCTGCAGGCGGCGTATGCCTGCGCGTCAGGAGTAGGGCCAAAAAGTGACCTTGACATCTCTTTTGGCCTCTCCCGCTTTGGCCTCTGCTGCCTTCTTGCGCTCCAGGCCGCGCGGGCTTTCAATTTGGTTACGGGCCAGAAATTCGCCAGCCAGCTCAAAGTAAGCTTCAGTGCCGCGCGAGCGTGCGTCATACAGGGCCACCGGTTTGCCATGACTCGGCGCTTCAGCCAAACGCACGTTCCGTGGAATCACCGTTCGATAGAGCCGCTCACGGAAGTACTCGCGAAGAGTCTCTGTCACCTGCTGGGCCAGGTTGGTGCGGTCGTCGTACATGGTCAGCAGCACGCCCTCGATAGTCAACTCTGGGTTGTAGGAGGCGCGCACCCTCTCCAATGTCGAAATCAGCTCTGAAATCCCTTCCAAAGCAAAGTACTCAGCCTGCATGGGAACAATCAATGTCTCAACCGCTGCCAGTACATTGAGAGTGAGCAGGTCAAGCGCCGGTGGGCAATCCAGGATGATCAGGTCGTACTTGTTCCGGAGCGGTTCCAGCGCGCGACGCAGCCGAAGGGCTCGGTCAGTTGCCCCTGCCAACTCAATATTGGCTCCGGTAAGGTTCTTTGAGCCCGGCAACAACCAGAGGTGTTCAACCTCAGTAGGCAGAATCACCTGCTCTGCCGGACAGTCGCCCATGAGCACGTCATAGACAGAGCGCCGGTTGTCATCGCGTTGAAACCCGATGCCTGAAGACGCGTTTGCCTGGGGATCGCAGTCCACCAGGAGGGTCCTGAGACCCTCCAATGCCAGGCTGGCGGATAAGTTGATGGCTGTAGTAGTTTTGCCAACTCCGCCCTTTTGATTGACCACACCGAGTATCTTGCCCATGGCTTCTAAGAGTAAAAGGAGTGGCGATTTTGGGGTAGGCGCTTGCACTGTGGAGAACAGGACGATGCTGTGGAAAGCACCCAGATTCGCCGGGCTGGAACTACAAGCAAATATCTGAAGAGCAAGAGCTTTGCCACAAATAGCCTGTCAGGGTGTGAGAGCGCGGATATTGCTTCATTTGGTGGAAAACTTCCTTGAATCGCACTGTGATTTAGAAATAATTACGAAGCGTTCCATTTTGGGCTTAGTTCCAGATTTGGCCGTGTGTGGAGTTGTTCCACGTGGAACAATTCCCGTTTCGATTCATGTTTCCCAAATGTTCCACGTGGAACATCATGCCCCCATAATATCCACCCGCTAAAACACTCACCCCTCACCCCTCCTCCATACTCCTTATCGGCACCAAACGCACTAACCTGAATCCATCACAATTTACCTCTCGGTACCATCAGAAACCTGTCAACCGCCCAAAGAAAGCGGTAGAATTGCCGACATGAAATCCCGCCATCTTTCAAATACATCCAATGCCACTCCACCTTCGTCTACCCTTACCCGCAGGCAGGCAATCCAGGGAGCTGCCGCACTTGCCGCATTCTCTCTCATTCCCGCCTGTAGCTCCTCTGGCGGCTCTGGATCAGGAAGCAACCCAACTGGGTCAAACTCCCAGCCAACCCCATCCGGATCAATTACCGGTGCCTCCCTCACCGTCACCTCCACCACTGCTGGATCGATCGGACCGGCCTTTGCCGGCTTCTCCTATGAGAAAAGCCAGATACACGCACCGGTCTTTACGGGCACGAATAGCAATCTCATCGCGCTCTTCAAGCGCCTCGGCACCAGCGTTCTCCGCATCGGCGGAAACAGCGTAGACCAGACCGTCTGGAATCCAAGCGGCGCAGGCCAAACATCCGGCCAGGTAGCCCCCAGTGACGTAGCCGCCCTCGCGGCATTCGTCAAAGCTACGGGCTGGCAATGCCTCTATGGAATCAACCTCGGCGGCTCTGCAACCGGAGCAACCACCCCCGCCCTGGCCGCCTCTGAAGTTGCTTATGCAGTGCAGCAGTTTGGCTCGTCCCTCCTCGGCATCGAAATCGGAAACGAGTGTGACCTGTTCGGAAGCTCATGCTGTGGCGGCTACTACTTGAATAACTGGTCTCTCAGCCAGTTTCTTGCACTCTGGGGCCAGTACCGCGCGGCAATCCTCGCCACTACCCCCAACGTCCCTCTTACAGGTCCAGCTTCTGCCGGAAGCGCATCAACCTGGACAATCCCATTCGGGCAGTCTGTAACAAAAAATGAAATCACTCTCCTCACCCAGCACTACTACCGCGCCAATGGCCAGTCCCCTACCTCGACAGCGGCGTTTCTGGTTACACCAGACTCCACACTGGTCAGTGAGTTGGTCACCCTCAAGGCCGGCGCTCAGGGCATCGGCGTGCCTTATCGGATTGGCGAGTGCAACTCCTACTACAATGGCGGCGCCAGCGGCGTAAGCAACTCCTACGCATCCTCGCTCTGGGTGATTGACTACCTGTTCAACTGCGCTCAGGGAGGAGCCTCAGGAGTCAACTTCCATGGTGGAGGAAACGGTACCGGCTACACACCCATCGCAGACTCAAACGGAATAGTCGTGGGTGCTCGGCCCGAATACTACGGAATCCTGCTCTTCACACTTGCCGGTCAGGGAACGCTCTACGCCACACAGCTTGCCGTCGGCAGCCTCAACGTCACAGCCTATGCTGTCAAAACATCTTCCGGTGGACTGAACCTCGTGATTGTCAACAAAGACAGCAGCCAGAACCTCCAACTCACCATTCAATTGCCCCAAAGCGCCACCTCCGCCTCACTCCTGGAAATGACTCAACTCTCCCTGGGAAACTCTGCACCCAATCTCACAGCCACGAGCAATGTCACCATTCAGGGCGCAAGCGTCAACAACGATGGCACATTCTCGCCCTCCACTCCCTATGCACTCATTCCGAGCGGCTCACAGCTAAAATGCTACGTCCCGTTTCTCAGCGCGGTCCTGATCCAGATCGTCTGAAACATTGAGAAAAAGAAGCACGGATATGGACATCCCAAACGCATTCATCGGGGCAAAAAATCCACCAGCTCAGGAGGCTGTTCTTGCAGTCCTTGGACCAAGCGCGCAGGCATGGAGTCAACTAATCGACTGGTTTGCGCAGGAGCAAAGCGTAACGGAACAGGAATGGAAATCCAGCTCACCAAAGTATGGATGGTCCCTGATACTCAAGCTCAAAAAGCGCACCATTGTCTATCTTGGCCCATGCAGTGGCTGCTTTCGCGTGTCCTTCATTCTAGGAGACCGTGCGGTAGCCGCTGCCCGTCAGAGCAAACTGTCCAAACCCGCCCTTAAACTGATCGAGGAAGCGACACGCTATGCTGAGGGAACAGGTCTACGGCTCATCGTGAAGAGCCCGGCAGACCTGGCTTCAATTCGCAAACTTGCCGCTATCAAACTTGCGAATTAACCTGTCGCTGCCCAAGAGCCAGGAATCGGTCTGCGCCGCTAGGCAAGGGAATAAGCTCACTCCACAAGTAACCTGCCCCTGCGGCCGACTGCAGCTTTGCAAACTCGCCGCTGGTAGTCATCAGCGCCAGCCAGCCGCCGTGATTCACCAGCCGCGCTGCCGCCTCCACAGCCTGTTGCATCCGGTCCACCGCGCGCAGAGTCACGCAATCAAACTTTGACCCCAACAGCTCCGCTCTCTGCGAATGCACCTTGGTTGCAATTCCCAGCACTCGAACGGCCTCCTGCAAAAACGCCGCCTTCTTCCCCTGCGATTCAGCCAAAGTCACTGCGATCTCAGGCCGGCACAGTGCAATAGGAATTCCTGGAAAACCACCGCCAGAACCAAAATCTAGCAGCGTCTCTACCTCAAAAGGAATAGCCCGCGCACAAGCAATCGACTCCAAAAAGTGGCGTGAGAGTATCCCCTCCTCATCGCGAATCGACGAGAGATTCATACGTTCATTCCAGCGAATAAATAGCGAAAGATAAATGTCAAACTTCTCTGCCACTGCAGCCCCAAGAGCCACCTGACCAGCCTCTGCCAATAAGATATCGAGTCGAGTGGCTCTGGAATCTCGTGATTCGCTCATGATGATTTAACCGAGCCTTCAACCTTCGGCCTCGCCCACTCCTGAGCACTCTGCACAAAAGCTCCAAAGATAGCGCGTGAAAAAGCACATTGGGTATACGTCCGCTCGGGATGCCACTGAACCGCCACTACAAAATGATCCGCTACATCCAGTTCGACCGCCTCAATCACACCATCTTCAGGAGAAACCGCAGTCACGAGCAACTGGTCGCCTGCCACACGAAGCGCCTGATGGTGGCTTGAGTTCACCTGCACCTGAAGATCCTCGCCTACCTTCACCAGCCGGCTGAGCCTCGAACCCGGCGTAATGCGCGCTGCATGTGCCTCCACAATATCCCACCCTGGCCGGTGATCTACTGATGTCTTCAAATCCTGAATGAGCGATCCGTTGCGCCACACATTCAACGTCTGGGCGCCGTGGCAGATCGCCAAAACCGGCTTACGATAATTGAACGCATCCTGAAGCAATAGCTCATCAATCGCAGTCCGTGCCGCATCCGTCTCGCCACATTCAGGCTCCCGCTCAGCCCCATACATCTTCGGGTCAACATCGTACCGGCTGCCAGGCAGAAGAATCCCCTGGACCCCAGCCAACATCCGGGCTATCCGGTCCTGCCGCTCATGCAGGGGAACCACAATCGGAGTAGCCCCGGCTGCATGGAGCACTAAAAGATAGGGTGGCAGGGAGCGCAGGTTATAAGCACCGTCGCTGCTGGTAGGCTCGGGAATGGCAATGTGTACGGACATGGAAGCACTAGTGTAATGACTCTCCCGGACTTGCGGATAGAGTCGCACCCTGAATTCACTCGCTGGTGGCCAGAACGCCTATCTCCTGAGACTTCCCTGCCTCCGCGCCAGCTGGCTGCAACATTTCTTCGATAGCCATCTTCAGCCGCGCGGTCAACTCGCCAGTCTGCCGTGGGGTCATCCCTTTGGTATCGATCGGCTCTCCTACATTCAAAGTCAGCACACTCGGGTAAAGGTGCCGTGTATGAATCGGTAGCAGATCAAAAACACCACTCAGAGCAATAGGCACCAAAGGGACCTGTGCTCGGATCGCCAGGTAGGCCGCGCCAGAAAGAAAAGGCCGCAACTCTCCGTCGGATGTCCGTCCACCCTCAGGGAACACAAATAGCGGCATCCCAGAGCGTAGAGCCTTCACACCCACGCCAAGGCTCGCCAGCGATGCGTGCGGGTTGTCAGTGTCGATTGGTAGTTGTCCTGACCTGTCCAGATACCAGCCAATGAATACAATCGGCCAAAGCTGCTTCCGCGCAAGTATGCGAAATTGAAACGGGAGCGACCCGAAAATCACCGGTGTGTCCATGTAAGAAGTGTGATTCGAGGCATACACCGCCACGGGGCACTTCAGCAGGTTCTCTGCTCCCTCTATCTTGACCGAACTGCCCGATAAAACAATCATGCTGCGTGCCCAGAATTGAGCAACTTGATGTTGTATGCGACCGCTCTTGTCTACAAACGAGATCAGCAGGGATAGCGAACCACATACCACTGTGGCAAGCGTCATCAGCGGAATGTGAAGCAAATTTGTGCGCCAGCAATAGTGCCAGGGCAGCGGATCCGGCCTTCTACTCATCAACATTTCTTACCTCTTTCCGCTACCAGCAAACCGCGGGCCTCCCCAACCAGATAAACCGATCCTGAGATAACAACAGTCCCGCCCTGTGTACATGCAGCAGCCATCTCCACCGCCTCGCTCACTGACTCGGCCGCCACCGCTTCTGAACCTGCTGCCTTGCCAGCGGCAAGCAAATCAGCAACTGCCGTGGCGCGCGCTGAATGGATGGGCGCAAAAATCACTCTCTGAAACAGTGGAAACAATATCTCCGCCATCTCCCCCAACGGCTTGTCCCGCAGGCAACTAAAGATCAAAGTACGCGGCTTTTCTCCCGCCAACACATCCCGCAACCCCGCGCGAAGAGCACAGGCGCCAGCAGGGTTGTGCGCCACATCCAGGACCCAGTCCACACCCTTCGCCTTCATCCGCTCCAGCCGGCCTGGCCAGCGCGTCTCCCGTATTCCCTTGCCGATAGCCGCCGCCGAAACCGCAAAACCCTGCCTATCCGCCAGCTCAACCGCTGCGCCAATGGCCAAGGCCAGGTTCCTTTGTTGATGCTCCCCCACCAGCGGCGAGTCAACCAGAATCATTCCATCAAGAGCCGCAACTGGGTATGGGCCCAGAGCAACTCCCTTCGGCAAATAAGCCGTTGCGCTCACTTCGCGCACACTAAGCTCCCTGGCCACCTCACCCAAAACGCTGTCGATCTCCGGATGCTGCGGCAGCGTAATCATGGTCCCGCCTCGGCGCAAAATACCAGCCTTCTCCCGCGCGATCGCCCCGATCGTTGAGCCCAGCCATTCCGTGTGGTCCAGCGAGATGTCGGTAATCACGCTCACAAGCGGCTCCACTACGTTTGTAGCGTCCAGCCTCCCGCCCATACCCACTTCCAGCACTGCAATCTCCACCTTTGCCTCGGTAAAGTGCAAAAACGCCTGCGCCGTCAAAACCTCAAAGAAGCTAGGCAGTTGTGCAAGCCGTCCCTCCAGCACCAGGCGCTCTGCCGCGTCACGCACGCGAAAATAGGTGGCAGCAAATGCCTCGTCGCTGATCTCTGCCTCATCAGTCCGGATGCGCTCATTCGCCCTGACCAAATGCGGAGAGGTATAGAGTCCTGTCCGCAGTCCACTTGCGCGCAGAATCGAGGCCAGCGTCGCTGCGGTTGACCCCTTCCCGTTGGTTCCAGCAACTAGAACTGAGCCAAAGCGCTGATGCGGATCTCCCAGCTCACCAAGCAGAACGCGAATCTCCGCCAGAGAAAATTTACGCCGCGGCTGTCCAGCGCTCGTATAGAGCTCTGGAGTCAGGGCATTCAGTTGATCGATGGCGGCGGCATAAGACATGGAAACTTAAGTATAAAAGCCGGGCGTCCAGACGCTGCCTCCAGCACTCAATTACGCAGAAGCAACTCCAGCGCCTTCCGGGCATTTTGAAGGCATTCTCTAGCTTCATCTTCTGACAGCAGTCCAAGGTGGACTGCCTTCTTCCCCACATCATTCACTGTGTTCGCCAGGCGCGGAAAATCACCATCGATCCCGGTCAGCAACAGATTGTTGTTTACCTCATGCAACAAGTTGCCGAGCGTAGCCGTATTGCGGTAGCGCGTTCGAACCTGCCTTGTAAGAGCCTCTGGAAGCTTCTGTTTGATAGCCTCCTCCAGCACGGACCGGCACATCACCGCACAGGCAGTGAACAGCCCAAAGAAATAGCAGCGCGTGGCCTCATCCAGGTACCTGTCCGCCTCTTCTGAGCTGGCTGCGGCTACAACACACTCGCGTAAATGAGTTGCCCGAAACACTGCGGGCTCTACCAACTCCAGCAACTCCAGCGCAAACGCTGCACGCAAAAGGTCATTTTGCTGCCTGTCGAGTGCAAGCTGGATCTCTTGCCAGGCTGGCGTCTCTGTTCCACATCCGGCCTGTTGCAGTCGCGTAAGCGACGTCAAGCGCTGCCGGGCGTGTTGCACAAAACCCTGCCGCATCTCCTGCGCCAGCATCCGCCAGCCAACCACAAACGCCGCTGGATTCTGCTGGTACCGCGCCCATAGTTCGTCGTAGACAATCCCCGGCAGAATCTCCCTGAGCTGCGCAAACCGCCCGGTTCTAGCTAACTCTGAGATAGCCTCGCAGAACTCTCGCCCTGGCGCTCCCTCCGCGGACATCTGCACCAACAGGCTCTCCAGCCGCCCAATATCAATCCCCATGCACCATGCTCACTTCCCACCCCAGAAAAACAAATTCCAGTCTAGGATGCAAAAACTGCCCGCTGCAAAAAACAAACACATCAATGCCATTCGCTGTGCTGGAACGGGAACCCGCTCCTTCAATAACCAACAGCGGGAATACGTACCCACTTCATCACAGCTCAATCCTCCCTGGTGGAAACTGTGGAACCCCCGTCCCCTGTGCAGGACCGGCCTCTTCCAAACCCCTGACAATCGACAGCTTGGACCAGCTTTCAACACAAACCCCACACATTTCACAGCCCTTTTCTGTATCCCTGTGGGAGACGTGGGAAACCCGGTGCACTAAACCCTCCCCTTGATCCACTTTTCCAAACCTCCTCAATTCCACAGCCACGATTTAGAAAAACGCGCACATCTTCAACCCCATTCCTATTAACAACTTCTGAAGCTTTCCCACATTTCCGAAGTGAACTACGGGTACTACTAGTTTTTCTTTTAATCTCATATCCTTTTCCCACTACCCGTCGCACCCTCACACCCTAGGCAAAAAAACGAGAAACCAAATCTGCGCCACATCTCAAAACCGAATCTCAATCACCCCAACTGAACAAGCCTTGGAATTCAGAGATCTACCCCTGTTTTCCACTCACACTCAAACCAACAGTTGAATACAATCAAGAAATAGAAAAGACAGCCACTTCCACCAAGCCGCATACTGTTGTAGAGTGTGGCCAGTGCGGGAATTAGGCTTTCGAACTGAAGGTAGGCGTATGCCGCTGATCCAAACCGAAGTAGAAATACCGGCCGCACAGGGGGCAGCGATGGAGATTACCGTAAGCCGCCAGGATCTGGTGAAGGAACTCACGGCGACACAAAGCGTTGTCGAACGCAAGACCACCATTCCGATCCTGTCCAACTTTCTCCTCGAGGCAGAGGACGACCGCCTCAACATCACTGCGACTGACCTCGATCAGGCCATTCGCACCAGTGCCGCAGTCAAGGTAAAAAAGCCCGGCTCCTGCACGATTCCCGCCAGAAAACTCTATGACTACATCAAGCTGCTGCCCGACGGAGACATCTCCATCAAGCTGCTTGAGAATCACTGGGTTCAAATCCGCAGCGGCCGATCGAATACCAAGATCGTCGGCATGGCACGCGCCAACTATCCCCAGGTGCCAGAGTTTCCGTCTCTCGCCGTCACCAGCATCTCGCTGCCGGCCCTCAAGTCCCTCATCGCTCGCACCATCTTCGCCATCTCCAACGAGGAGTCGCGCTACACCCTCAACGGCGCGCTCCTGGTCATCAAGGCAGAGTCCCTCGCCATGGTAGCCACAGACGGCCATCGCCTCTCCTTCGTTGAAAAGCCCAACGAGGTACTTGAAGGCATCAGCGGAGAAAAGCGCGTCCTCATTCCCCGCAAGGCTCTTCAAGAGCTTCAACAGTTGCTCTCCTCAACTGAGGCTGAAAAAGTCGACTTCGCGGATGACGAGCACACTCTCTTTTTCCGCATAGGCCATCGCACCCTCAGCACGCGCAAGCTCTCCGGCCAGTTCCCCAACTTCGAGGCAGTCATGCCTCGCGACAACACCAAGTTTGCCGTTGTTCGCTGCAGTGAGCTCTCCGCCGCCATCCAGCGTGTCGCTCAGTTCGCCGATGAGCGCTCCGGAGCGATCCGCATGCGCCTTGAAGGAAACGAACTCAAAATCAGCGCCAACTCCAATGAGTCTGGAGAGAGCGAAGACACCATCGATACGCCGTACTCCGGTGACCCAATCATGGTCGGCTTCAACTCCATCTACATCCTGGATTTCCTCAAGGCACTCAACAATGAAGGCGAAGTTCGTCTCGAGTTCAAGGATTCCCAGTCCGCGGGCCAAATGCGCCCCGAAGACCCAGACGCGGAGTTCAAGTATCGCTACGTCCTCATGCCCATGCGAATCTGATCTCCCCCAAGGCTTCCACTCTTGCCAAGTCAGGGAGTTCCACCCAAACCCATTCAAAACGCCGATTTCCGCGCTCCTCACCCGCCAACAGGGCAATCCTGTTGGCGGTTTGAGCATCAAGGCGCTCCCCCCCCATCAAATCTATATATTTTCATATAAGTCTACATATATTCACATTATAATCACCGCAAATACACAGTAAATAACTAATTTAAAACAACTTAAGTGTATGGACCCCAAATTGCATATAGATTACGCAAAGAGCACAAAAACAAATTACCGTCCGCAATAAATGCAACCGAAGAAAATGGGACGTTGCACTTGAAAATCAGAGTAGAAAATGCAGTTGCTCTGCTGTTGGTAGGTAATTCGACAATCGCGACACAACAAACAACATGGAACTGCCGGGTAGGTATCAGGCCTTGGCTCGAAACTCCCACTTCTGTTTAACAGATTTGCCCTTTTGCTCATCCTTCTGACTCCCGGTTTTGTCCTGTTCGCGCAGGATACTTCCTCCATGGTCGGTGTGGTTACGGATCCGTCCGGAGCCGTGATTCCCGGCACCGTTGTGACGCTTACAAATCCAGCCACCGGCACCTCGGTCACACAGACCACTGACAACCTGGGCTTCTATCGCTTCGCAAGTGTATCTCCCATCCCGGGATACAAGGTGACCTTCACCCATCCAGGGTTCTCGGCTGCAGTGGTTTCAGATATCACCCTCAATGTCGGTATCGCCCGTACGCAAAACATTCGTCTCGCCGTTGGCGCGCAGGCGGAAACAGTATCTGTCTCAGCTTCGAGCGAAATCGTTACCCTCGACACGACGGATGCAACCATCGGCAACAATATTGACGTTAAGGAACTCGGTCAGCTTCCTATCTACGATCGT
>Ga0316231_1002468_pt1 | contig 17679 bp, 10 predicted proteins | sample TBH18027metaG_FD_206002 | JGI IMG/M metagenome (GOLD analysis project Ga0316231, IMG submission 206002) | Freshwater microbial communities from Trout Bog Lake, Wisconsin, USA - TBH18027 | ecosystem: Environmental > Aquatic > Freshwater > Lake > Hypolimnion/Profundal zone | place: USA: Wisconsin...
CGATTAAATTATTTTTTGTATTTTTGCTCATGTTGTATTTGTTTATGCAAAAGCAAAATTACAACATGAAGGGGAAACCTAAAGGGAAGTACCCTTCTTTTTTATTTTTTTGTCGGTTAGTAGTGATTGCTAATATTTTTTTAGTACACTAACTTATTAATCTTCTTCTCATTTATATTTAAACCCTGACTTTGGATATAAAGGCAACCCCACCTAACCTCCCCTGAGAGGGGAGAAATTTGATTTCAGGTATTTATAGAGATTAGTTTATCTAAAGATTAGTTGTCTTTCTTCTCTTTTATATTTAAACCATGACTTCAGTTATAAATATAAAAAATATCATACTAAAAATAATAAAATCTAACAGGAACGCTTCGACCTTTCGACTACGTAACCGAGGAGAGGGAGGAAGACAAAAAAAAGGATTTATTTATTTCTACAAATAGGTCGCCACTCCTTGCTTCTTGGATATTTTATTCACGTAAAGTGGAAAAAAGAAATTTAAAAAGGATGTAAAGATTATTTAATAACTTTTGCTTCGACTCTTCTGTTTTTTGCTCTATTTTCGCGGACATTATTTGGGGCAAATGGTTTTGTTTGTCCATAGCCTACAGCTTTTAGCCTATTAGGTGCAATACCTTTGGAAACAATATAATTAACACAGGCTTGTGCACGTTCGAGTGATAACTTTTTATTTGCTTTAGCATTACCGAGATTATCTGTATGACCTGCAATCTCGAACTTATAGTCAGGATTATCCTTTAGAACTTTTACAAAGTTATCTAATATTGGTAATGATTTGGGAGTAAGTGTTACTTTGTCAGTTTCAAAATTGATTTGTCCTAAAGTAAATGCTTCTTTTATTACTTTAACTAGTGCTATATTTTGTTTAATAATGTCTTGATTAGTCAAATCTATTTTAATTTTTTGACTGTAATAACCTATTGCAGTATATTCGAAATCATAAATAGCATTTGATTCTAAATTAACTAGATAATTTCCTTCTGTATTAATAGTTTTAATTGTTTTTTTGTTTTTGCTAATGATAAGTTTTGCTGAAATTGGTAAGTTGGTGTTTTGATCGGTAATGATACCACTAACATTTGGCATAAATTCGACTGGAAAATCTATATCTTTAGAGACTGCTTTTTTTTCAATATCAATTTTTTGAGTAATTGTAGGATATAAATCAGATGAAACTTCAAATTTATAAGATTTACCTGATTTAACATCTAAATTGAAAGTGCCATCTGATGTTTGGATTTTATTAATCTCTGTGTCGTTTTCAAAAACCCTTATAGTACCGTTTATCTTTTTATTGTCCAAGTTTCTCTTGATACTTCCACGAATAGTTGTTTTTTCAGGAATCATTGAAATTTCAAGATTTTTTGATAAGTTTTCATCATTAGCAATTATCATAGTATAATTATCATAATAATTTAATGCTGTTGTCTTGACAATGTATTTTTTTTCATTATTAATTTTAATACTGTAATTACCTGTGTACTCATCAGATTGAGTTTTTTCAACTTCTTTATCGCCATCAAAAACATTAATGTCAGCTTTCAATGGTTTCTTAGTAATTGCATCAATAACATTTCCATTAATTATGGAGAAATTTATCTTTTTTTTTGCAGTTCTATTATTTCCAAAGCGTGTTATTAACTGTATTTCATGAGATGCTTGTCCGATAGCTGACATGTAACTACTTTCCATTTGATAAGCATAGCCAATCTCAAACTCTTTATAATTTACACCTACACCCAGAAGGAAACTTTGGTTTGATTTATAACCAATCTGGAATGAAATTGATTTTTGATATGTTCCTACTAAATTAATGTTATATTGTATTGGACTTGTTTCAGCATAACGCAACATAAACAATGGTTTAAGATTAAAATAGTTGTTAAGTAAGAAGTCATAACTTAAAGAACCTAAAGCAGAATTATATTTATTTTTGTAAATTTGAGGCAATACAGCTTGTATTTCGAATCTTTTATAATAATACACCATCCCAAACATTGAGTTATAGGTAGTGCTGCCATAATTATTGTTTATAATAGTTTGATCGGCAAGATCTACATTTAGTATTTTATCTTTTTGTAATTCATCTAAAATAACACCAAATGCCAAACCAAAAGTCAGGAAATGGTTTTCTTCAAAATTTATTTTATAAGCATAGTTAAGATATAAATTAGTATTACTTGTGATGCCTTGTTTGCTATTAGATAGAGAAACCCCAAATCCCATATTATTATAAGGATTTATGAAGAGTCCAAAGGTATTTGTTTTTGGAGCTCCATCAAAACCAGTCCATTGCAAATGTGAGTTAACAAAGGCTCTGACAAAAGAACTGTCGATAACATAAGCAGGATTATATAAGACAGGGTTTTGAATGTTTAGGTTATAATTTATAAAATCTTGAGATTTAATTTTATTAGTTGTAAACAATATGATTATTATCCATATTGATAAATATTTTTTTTTCATGGCTTTCTTTTTGATGTATTAATTGACATCGAAATTATAATTTTATTATCTAACAACAGTAATATAACCTTTTATAGAGATGCTTCCTTTAGAGAAAAGATAATAATATGTTCCTTTAGGTAGCTCTTTATTATTATAAGTAGCATTCCATTTATTATCATATCCTATACTGTGATATAATATTTCTCCAATATTATTAAAAATATATAAATCAAAATCCTTTAATTCATCTTTTCTTCCAACAATCCAAGTATCATTTACCCCATCACCATTAGGAGAAATATAATTAGAGGCTTGAATATCAATAAAACTTTCGCTTAATGTTTTGATGTTTAATGGATTTTTAATGTTCGTAACAGTTAAATAGCTATTAACTCCTAAGTATTTATTATATTCAACAACCATAACTCTATAATCTGTTAGATTAGTCAATCCTGTTATTTTTACAGTAGTACCAATACCATCATAAACACAATACCATCCAGAAGTGCCTATTTGATCTCCTTGAGAATAAATAGGATTAGCGGTATAATCTGTTCCATTAACAGGGGAAGCTTCACCAATAGTAGTTTTGCAAATAAAAACTTTACAATAACTACCATTTCCCCGTGTCCAATTTACAGTAAAATCTACATCAGTAACATTTAAAAACTCTGTGATTTCAGCTTGAATATTTGGAAGAATTGCAATTACATTTATTTGAACAGTTTTTTCAAAAATATTATAATTTGTAAGATCATTTGGTGTAAAAGTAACTGACAGATTCTGACCTAGACCAGCATTAAGAACAGTTCCACTTATTGGGGAATATACAAAAGTACCTGCTATAGTTGCAGAAGCGTTTAATTGTGTAGCACTTAATGGAGTTCCATAAGTAATATCTGCCGGGTTTGCCCATGTAATAACTGGATCAGCTTTAATTACATTAATTTGAACTGTTTTATCAACACTATTATAATTTGTAAGATCATTTGGGGTGAACGTAACAAACAGATTTTGGTGTAAACCCGCATTAAGTACAGTCCCGCTTAATGGAGAATATACAAAAGTACCTGCTATAGTGGTTGAAGCATTTAATTGAATAGCACTTAATGGTGTTCCATAGGTAATATCAGCAGGATTTGCCCAAGTGATAACAGGATTTACTAAAGTTACATTAATTTGAACAGTTTTGTTGGCAACATTATAATTCAAAATATCAGTAGGTGTAAAAGTAACTGATAGATTCTGGTTTAATCCTGCATTAAGAATAGTTCCACTTAATGGGTTATATATCCACGTTCCGGCAATAGTGGTAGAAGCATTTAATTGGGTAGCACTTAATGGTGTTCCATAAGTAATATCAGCAGGATTTGCCCAAGTGATAACAGGATTTGTTTTAGTTACATTAATTTGAACTGTTTTGTAAGCAACATTATAATTCGAAATATCATTAGGTGTAAAAGTAACTGATAGATTTTGGTTTAGACCGGCATTTAATACAGTTCCAATGATTGGTGAATAAGTCCAAGTTCCTAGTATTGTAGTTGAAGCATTTAATTGAGTTGCACTTAAAGGTATACCATAAGTAATATCTGCCGGATTTGGCCAGATGATAACAGGATCAGCTTTAATTACATTAATTTGAACAGTTTTGTAGGCTTCATTATAATTAGAAATATCAGTAGGTGTAAAAGTAACTGATATACTTTGATTAAGACCTGCATTTAAAATAGTTCCAATGATAGGTGAATAAATCCATGTACCTGGTATGGTTGTTGAAGCATTTAATTGGGTTGCACTTAAAGGTGTTCCATAAGTAATATCTACAGGATTAGCCCAAGTAATAACAGGGTTAGCCTTAGTAACATTAATTTGAACTGTTTTATTTACTATATTATAATTTGTATCATTAACAGGTGTAAATGTAACTGATAGATTTTGGTTTAATCCTACATTAAGTATTGTTCCAATTGTTGGAGAATACACCCATGAACCGTTAATAGTAGTTGATGCATTTAATTGTGTAGAACTTAAAGGTATTCCATAAGTAATATCTGCTGGATTTGCCCAAGTGATGACAGGACTAGCTTTGATTACATTTATCTGAACAGTTTTGTTAACAACATTATAATTTGTAATATCATTTGGAGTAAAAGTAACTGATAAATTTTGGTTTAAGCCTGCATTAAGTACAGTTCCATTTAATGGTGAATACATCCAAGTGCCAGCAATAGTAGTAGAAGCATTTAATTGAGTTGCACTTAATGGAGTACCATAAGTAATATCTGCCGGATTTGCCCAAGTGATATACGGAGTAGCTTTAATTACATTAATTTGAACTGTTTTTATAACGATATTATAATTTGTATCATTTGCCGGCGTAAATGTTACTGATAGATTTTGAATTAAACCTGCATTAAGTACTGTTCCACTTACTGGAGCATATACCCATGTACCTGCAATAGAAGTTGTAGCATTTAATTGAATAGCACTTAAAGGAGTACCATAAGTAATATCTGCCGGATTTGCCCATGTAATTACCGGATTAAGTTTGGTTACATTAATTTGAACTGTTTTATTAACTACATTATAATTTGTATCATTTGCTGGTGTAAATGTTACTGTTAGATTTTGATTTAAACCTGCATTTAATACCGTTCCACTTACTGGAGCATAAACCCATGTACCTGCAATAGTAGTAGTAGCATTTAATTGTGTTGCACTTAAAGGAGTTCCATAAGTAATATCTGCCGGATTTGTCCAAGTTATTACAGGATTCGCCTTATTAACATTAATTTGTACTGTTTTGTTAACTATATTATAATTTGTATCATTTGTTGGTGTAAATGTAACTGATAGATTTTGATTTAAGCCTGCATTAAGGATAGTTCCATTTAATGGAGTATATACCCATGTACCAGCAATAGTAGTTGATGCATTTAATTGTGTAGCACTTAAGGGAGTTCCATAAGTAATATCTGCAGGGTTTGCCCAAATTATTACAGGATTAGCCTTAGTAACATTAATTTGTACTGTTTTGTTAACTACATTATAATTTGTATCATTCGTTGGTGTAAATGTAACTGATAGATTTTGATTTAATCCAGCATTAAGTATCGTTCCATTTAATGGAGTATAAATCCATGTACCTGCTATTGTAGTAGAAGCATTTAATTGAGTTGCACTTAAAGGTGTTCCATAAGTAATATTTACAGGATTTGCCCAAGTAATAATCGGAGTAGCTTTAGTTACATTTATCTGAACTGTTTTGTTTACTACATTATAATTTGTAATATCAGTAGGTGTAAATGTAACTGTTAGATTTTGATTTAATCCTGCATTTAAAATCGTACCACTTAATGGAGAATAGATCCAATTACCAGCAATAGTAGTAGAAGCATTTAATTGTGTTGCACTTAAAGGAGTTGCATATATTATATCCGCCGGATTAGCCCATGTAATAACCGGAGTAACTTTAGTTACATTTATTTGTACTGTTTTGTTAACTACATTATAATCTATAATGTCAGTAGGTGTAAATGTAACTGATAGATTTTGGTTTAATCCTGCATTAAGTATCGTTCCACTTATTGGAGAATACACCCATGTGCCAGCAATAGTGGTTGAAGCATTTAATTGTATTGAAGTTAATGGTGTTCCATAAATAATATCTGCCGGATTTGTCCATGTAATTACAGTAGTAATTTTAGTAACATTTATTTGTACAATTTTATTTACCACATTATAATTTGTAAGGTCAGTAGGGGTAAATGTAACTGATATATTTTGATTTTGTCCCGCATTTAGTATCGTGCCACTTAATGGAGAATAGCTCCATGTACCTGCTATAGTAGTTGAAGCATTTAATTGTGTCGCACTTAATGGAGTTCCATAAGCAATATCAGCCGGATTTGCCCAAGTAATTACCGGAGTAGCTTTATTTACATTTATCTGAACCGTTTTATTTGTTACATAATAATTTGTTAAGTCCGTAGGTGTAAATGTAACTTTTAAATTCTGGCTTGCTCCAGCATTAAGTATTGTACCGATAGTCGGCAAATACACCCATGTTCCGGGTATTGTAGTTGTTGCATTTAATTGTGTCGCACTTAGTGGTGTTCCATAAGTGATATTTGATGGGTTTGCCCAAGTTATCATAGGATTCACTTCATTTACATTTATTTGAACCGTTTTATTTACCACATTGTAATCTATTTGATCTGTAGGAGTAAATGTTACGGTAAGATTTTGACTAGCTCCTGAGTTAAGAATTGTTCCAATAATTGGTGAATAAACCCAAGTGCCTTGAACTGTTGTTGTGGCATTTAATTGTGTTGCACTTAATGGTGTTCCATAGGTGATATCAGCAGGATCTGCCCAAGTGATTATAGGATTTGCCTTTGTTACATTAATTTCGACTGTAGCGTTTGCTACATTATAATTAGTTATATCTGTAGGAGTAAATGTTACGTTTAGATTCTGGCTTCCTCCTGCATTTAGTACTGTTCCTATTGTTGGTGAATAAACCCAAGTACCTGTTATTGTCGTAGAAGCATTTAATTGTGTTGCACTTAGTGGTGTTCCATATACAATATTTGAAGGATCCGACCAAGTTATTACTGGATTAGCTTTGGTAACATTTATTTGAACTGTTTTATTTACTACATTATAGTTTGTTAGATCAGTAGGTGTAAATGTAACGGTAAGATTTTGATTTTGACCTGCATTTAGTATTGTACCAATACCTGGAGAATATGACCATGTACCCTGAATTGTGGTAATAGCATTTAATTGATCCGCACTTAAAGGAGTTCCATATACAATATCCAAAGGATTAAACCATGTAATAACAGGATCTATATTCTCAATATTATGAAGATAATAATTGTTGAGAGTAATTTTACTCTCATTCTTATACTTAATATTTACAGCTTTTAAATTAATAGGGGATAATGCAATTAATATTCCTAAAATATTATAAAACAAGATTTTTAACATAATTATTAATTTATATCAAACTTCAAATACAATTAATTTTAAAACTAAATAAAATTAATTTTTAATAAATAATATCAATTCGCAAACAATTTATTTACAGTACAAAAATAATACTCTATTGAAATAAATCATGTGAGATAAGTACTAAGTTTATGTAATGAATTTGCTTTATTTATTGTAGGATATATCACACAAAAATGATTAATAATTTATAGATGGCATTGTAAGTTATTAAGTATATTACTTAAATTGGATATATCCGGGCTTTCTATTGTTTAAGTAATAATATTGATCCATTTTTTTAGATTTTAAATATTAATTTAAAATAAAATTTAGTTATTTCTTTTCTCATTAAGATAAAATTTTTATAAAATAGTTTTTGAAAATTGTTCCTTTAATTATTCTTATTTATGAAGTTTTTAATGTATTCTTTATCATTAATATATGAAATATTTATATTTTTATACTGTAGTCTTACATCAGCACAATGTGTGCTTACATTAGCACAATGAAGGCTTACGTTAGCAAATTGAGGTTTTATTTCGCTTAAAAAATGGAAAAGGAAAATCCACCAACCATAAGGAATCTAGTCACTTTCCTCATCGTACCAACTTGCATACATAGGATAAGCATTCGCAATACGCATCACTTGTCCTTCGAGCAGGGTTGGATCAATTTCTTTCATCATTCGGGCAGGTGTCCCAGCATATACCGAACCGGTTTCAACAATAGTATTTTCCAATACCACAGCACCCGCAGCAACAATTGAGTTGCTATTGATAACAGCACCATCCATCACTATAGCCCCCATGCCTATCAATACATTATCGTGAATAGTGCAGCCATGTACAATAGCATTGTGTGCAATAGAAACATTATTGCCAATACTTACAGGAGCTTTAAGATATGTGCAGTGAATAATGGCACCATCCTGTATATTAACATTATTACCTATCCTTATCGAATGCACATCGCCACGGATTACAGTATTGAACCACGCGCTACAATTGTTGCCCATCACAACATCGCCGGTAATTGTTGCATTATCTGCCAAAAAACAATTATCTCCAAACTTTGGGCTCACCCCTTTAACCGATCTTATTAATGCCATTTTATTGTTATTAAAGATTACTAATTATATAGCTTATTAAGTTTTCATTCATAATTCATCATTAAAATACAATTGGTTTAAAGTTGTATCCTTTCTCAAGATAATGTTCTATAACTTTAGGCAAGGTATATAAGGTTCTTTCTTGAGCTTTTACACTGTCGTGAAACACAATTATAGAGCCATCACCGGTATAGTTGAGTACGTTTTTCAAACATTGCTCACCACTCATAGTTTGTTTAAAATCATAACTCATCACTGACCATAAAATTATACGGTATTGTTTTCGAAGTGTCAAAAACTGTTTTAAACTAATCTTACCATAAGGTGGACGAAATAGTTTTGAATCAAAATATTGATCACATTTATTAATATTAGCTATATAATTATCAAAAGGTGTCTTCCAACCTTTCAGATGATTGAAAGTGTGATTACCAATACTGTGTCCACCATCTAAAAGCTGCCTGAAAACTTCAGGGTGTTTAAAAACATTATCTCCCACACAAAAGAAAGTTGCTTTAATATCATATTTATTTAATATATCTAGCACTAAAGGAGTAACGTCAGGATGAGGACCATCGTCAAAAGTTAAATAGATACTATTATTGCCCGTAGGCATTTTCCATACTATACTCTTTTGAGTAAGTTTGCTTAAAATATATGGTGACTTTATAAAATACAATGCTTTAGTTTATGTTTATAAATTATTTGTAATATAATAATGTTATTTATATTGAAATTTAAAACTTCAAAATTAATGAAATTTATTAAATAAGAACAAAGATAATTTATTTTAATGAAAATAATATACGAACTAAAAATTAAAACCATCGAGAACATACTATTTATTCATTCAACAAAGATAATATATTTAATATAATTCCGTTAAACAAATATCGTTTAAATAAAGCCCAATTTTACTTTAATTATGACAACGAAAAACAATACTACTATATTGAAATTCAATTTAAGAATATACTAATGAAGAAAAAGAAATGGTTTGTTATAGGTGGAGTCGTCATTGTGTTAGCAACGCTAGGCTTCTTTACAGGAAAAGATACAAAGAATAATAATTCGATATTTGTAGCTGTAAAAAAAGGAAATTTCGAGGTAAAAGTAACTACTACCGGCGAACTAGAAGCCAAGAGTTCGGAAGAAATTTATGGTCCTTCAGCACTTAGAACTATCGGTGTGTGGCAGGTAAAAATAAGTGATATTATTCCAGATGGGACTGTGGTGGATTCAGGACAATATGTTGCAGCTTTGGATAGAACTGAAATAAGTAATAAAATAAAAGATATCCAAACAGATCTTGATAAACTCGAATCACAATTAACTCGAACTAAACTTGATACTTCCCTTGATCTTAGAAGTGCCAGAGATGAATTAATCAACCTTAAGTTTGCTGTTGAAGAACGTCAGATAGTACTTGATCAATCAAAATACGAACCTCCTGCAAGTATTCGTCAAGCAGAGATAGATCTTCAAAGAGCTCAAAGAAATTACGATCAAGCTGTTTCCAATTACCGACTTAAACATAGTAAGAATAACGCATTGATGAATGAAGTTACTGCTTCTTATGATCAATCTAAACGGAGATATGATATGATGGTAAGTGCTCTGAATGAGTTCACAATTAAAGCTCCCAAATCAGGGATGGTTATATATAAAAGAGATTGGGATGGACGTAAACAAGGTATAGGTGCAACTATAAGTGCCTGGAATAATGTGGTAGCTACCCTTCCTAACCTTTCGAAGATGATAACCAAGACTTATATTAACGAAATAGATATTAGTAAAGTTAAGGTTGGGCAAAAGGTTGAGATTGGTGTAGATGCTTTCCCAGAAAAGAAATTTACCGGCAAGGTAACTGAGGTTGCAAACATAGGTGAGCAGATGAGAGGAACTAATGCTAAAGTATTTGAAGTAAAGATACTGGTTAACGAATACGATTCGATACTTCGCCCTGCCATGACTACTAAAAACATGATAGTAACGTCGGTTATCCCTAACGTAATGTATGTTCCTATTGAGAGTATTCAACGAACTGATAGCGTAAGTTTTGTTTATAAAAAGGATGGTTTAAGTATCATTAAGCAACAGGTTAGAGTTGGAGCAACTAACGAGAACGAAATTATTATTACTAAAGGATTAACTGAAGGGGATAACGTATATTTGCTCCCTCCTGAGAATGCTGATAAACTCAAATTAGTTAAGCTAAAATGAGTAGCAAAAAGAACCTGATACAAAAGGAAAGCGGGCGTTTTGTATATATACTTAATATTGCTTTTGAAGCAGTTCTCGCTAATAAGTTCCGCTCGTTGCTGACTGCCTTGGGAATTATTTTTGGGGTAGCTGCTGTAATTGCAATGATGGCAATAGGTAACGGTGCTAAAAAGGAAATACTTGATCAGATTAAGTTAGTTGGTGTCAATAATATTATCATCACTCCCAAGCTCGAAAAGAAAGATAAACAGGATAAAGACCAATCATCGGGTGATTCTAAAGAAGGCGATGATAAGTCGAAGAAGAAATTCTCTCCGGGCTTAACATTGAAAGATGCCGAAAGTATTAAAGAAATTATCCCTACAGCCAAGCTTGTAAGCCCTGAAGTTACCTTCGAATCAAAGATTATTAACAACGGTATTAGCATGTCGGCTTCTTTAACAGGCGTTAGCCCCGATTATTTCTCCGTTTTTAATCTTAACGTCATCGAAGGTTTAATGTTTAACGAAGAGCAGTTAGTTAATGGGAAACAAGTATGTATAATTGGACCTTTAATCAAATCAAAACTATTCCCAAAAGAAGATCCCATAGGGAAATATATTAAATGTGATAATATATGGTTGAAAGTTATAGGTGTAATTGAAAGCAAGAATGTTACGCAGTCGGCCACTGAGAACCTCGGTATTAGTGATTACAACAAAAATATTTATGCCCCTTTGCAAACTCTTTTGTTAAGATACAAAGACAGGGCGTTGATAACAGCATCTTCATTATCTTCATCCTCGAGTGACAACTCTGACGAATCAGTGACAGTTACAAGCAGTGATGAATCTACCAACTTCAATCAATTGGATAAAATAGTTGTGCAAGTGGATGAATCTACTAACTTACCGACAACAACGGAGTTGTTAAAAAAGATGTTGAAGCGTCGCCACTGTGACGTTGATGATTTTGAGATAAAGATACCCGAGTTATTATTAAAACAGGAGCAGAAAACAAAGGATATTTTCAACATTGTTTTGGGTGCTATTGCCAGCATTTCGTTGCTTGTTGGCGGCATTGGCATCATGAATATTATGCTTGCCTCGGTTATGGAGCGTATCAGGGAGATAGGTATCCGCCTTGCTTTAGGTGCCACCAAAAGAGATGTTATCTTTCAGTTTTTATCCGAAGCTACTATGATAAGTTTAAGCGGTGGTATTGTAGGTATTATCTTAGGTGTTGCCTTGGCTAAGATTATTATGAAATTAGCCGGTATTTTGACTATTATTTCGCCCTTGTCCATTATTATTTCGTTTCTTGTATCCACTTTGGTTGGCATTTCCTTTGGTTACATGCCTGCCCGCAAGGCTGCAATGCAAGATCCCGTTACTTCTTTACGACATGAATAAAAGAATTATTATGAGATTATTAATTTTAATGTTGATACTTTCAACTTCCATCTTCACAAGCCAAGCTCAAAGCATAACTAATACACTTGCACTCGAAGATGTAATAAAAATAGCTAAGAAACAGTCACCTGACGGCTTGGTGGCTATCAATAAATTTAAAAGTAGCTACTGGCAATACAGAACTTATAAGGCAGGCTTTATGCCGATGCTTAGTTTTAATGCTACTATGCCTAATATCAACCGCAGTATCTCAAAAATCATTAATTCGGATGGAAGTCAAAGCTTTGTTGAAACTAAATCAACAGATTATTCAATGAAGATGAGTTTAACTAAGACAATAGGCTTGACAGGTGGACAGATTTTTATCAATTCCGGACTCGAAAGGCTTGATGTATTTAGCACTACCAAAACCACTTCCTTCTTATCAAACCCTGTTACCATTGGATTTAGTCAGCCATTGTTCAGTTACAATTCCTATCGTTGGCTCAACAAGACCCAGCCTATGCTTTACGATGAAGCTAAGCAACAATACTTAGAGGATGTTGAGTTATTGTCAGAGAAGGCTACCAATCTCTTTTTCGATTTGCTCGATGCACAGATAAGAGCTCGCATTGCTAAGATCAATCAAGCTAATAACGACACTCTTTATAAGATAGCCAAAGGAAGGTATAATCTCGGTAAGATAGCTGAGAATGAATTGCTGCAATTGGAATTAAGTTTATTGAATTCTAACCTCCAATTGGAGCAAACACGTAATGATGTTGAAGTTGCGCTTTTCAAACTGAAGTCTTTTTTAGGTATAAAGAATAATGAGAAGATAGAATTGGAGATACCTCAACAGATAATGGATCTTAAAATAGATATCGATAAAGCAGTTACCGAGGCCCGAAGCAATAGAACTGATGCTATTACCTTTGAGCGAAAGCTAATTGAAGCCAAGAGTAATGTTAACAGAGCCAGAACCGAGAACAGATTTAATGCCAACATCTATGCCTTGTATGGGTTAACGCAAAGTGCCGATAACTACAGTGCTGTGTATAAAAGCCCTCTCGATCAGCAACAAATATCTCTAGGTTTGCAAGTTCCTATTCTTGATTGGGGATTAGCTAAAGCTAAAATTAAAGTTGCCGAATCAAATCAGGAGTTAGTTAACACCCAAATTGCACAGCAAAAGATTGACTTCGACCAGGAGATAATGGTAAAGGCCCTACAGTTTAACATGCAGTACAGCCAGTTGCTTATAGCGGCCAAAGCCGACACCATCGGCGAGAAGCGGTTTAACGTAACCAAAGAAAGGTACATGATAGGCAAGCTGGGCATAACCGACCTTAATATAGCTATGACCGAAAAAGACCAGGCTTCTAAGGATTATCTCTCTGCTTTGCGCGCTTTTTGGAACAACTACTTCGAAATGCGTCGCCTTACCCTCTACGACTTCATTCAGGACATTAAAATTGATGTTGACTTTGAAGCAATGAAGTAAGTCTTAAGCATATTCTCCACGTCTATTTACAAAAATAGAAACCGCTTCTCCATCTTTTTCATTAGAGTTATTGATTTGAGTCGAAGAGATTGCATCTATTAGATGCTGATACTATATAGTTTAACAGCTATCACAATTAAAATAATTCCTATCATAATTCAAAGATAAATCACCGTTAGTATTCTAATCGTTATAATAAATAGAAAGAATCTAGACATTTATAAAAGCATAAGAATCTCTAATAAAAGCAAAAGCAGCTCTATTAATTTATAAATACCATTAATCAATTTACTTATGATATTAAATATCTTATGTATTTATTTCATTGAAAAGATATTTTATGCCATTGAAGATATTATTTATACCAGTGAATTAATATTTTATACTATTGTATATATTATTTATACCATTGTAATATATATTTATCTTCATGTATTGATATTTTATACCATTATAAGGATTATTTATAGTATTGTAAAGTTATTTTATAGCATTGTAAAGATTATTTATGCCATTGAATTATTTCAATGGCATAAATAATTATTTCATCAATATAATATATTAATTCAATGTATAATATAATACTATTAATAGCTTAAATAAATATGATAATTGATAAAATTATTTTAGCATTATAATAAATAAACTATTGAATAATATGATTTTAATATTTTATAAAAAGAAATATTATTATGATGAAAAAAATAATTATTTGGGCGATTAGAATTTTAAATCCATTATATTTAGTTTTATTCTGCAAAAGCATATTATTTTTAATATTAATCATTAAAAATAACTAATTTTGCAACAAATCAATAATTCATGCGTTAACATACCATAAATTACAAATGTGATCAACAATAAGAAACATATTATCTTTTTAGCTTTATTCCAGTTAGTGGTGTTTATGGCTCCATTAGCTGTTAAAGATTTTCACAATCACATCCATTTACAATCTGATAATACTAATGATAGTGCTTATAATAAATTACAGAAGCCATGTGCGATATGTAATTTCGAGTTTGTGCAATTTATTGCAAAAAGCCCTTTCCACATACATTATTATATACCGTCAATAAGTGTTGTAATCTCTTATATTGCAACTGAATATTATAAAATACCCTATTTCTCTTATCATTTAAGAGGTCCTCCAAAGTTCTAAGTCCTTTTTATACTTTTTTTATTAATGCTGCTGATATAAATCAACAGTATATCATTTATTTCATTCATTTAATCATAAAACTTAGAACGATGTTTAAGTTGTATTTCATTTTAATCCTTACTTTGCTCATTAACACAACAAATATATTTGCTATTGATGGATTAAAAACTAAAGTTACCCTTACGGGGAAGATAACAGATAAAAAAACAGGCGAAAGTATTCCAGGTGTAACTATCTATTTGCCCGATATTAAAACCGGTAGTGTTAGCGATATCAATGGCAATTATAAAATAGAGAATCTTCCTAAAACTAAACTGCTTTTACAAGTAAGTTGCATGAGTTATAAAACTATTATTGTAACCGTTGATTTGAATAAAGAAACGGTAAAGAACTTTGAGATGGAAGAATCGGTTGTTGAAATGAATACAGTTGTTGTAACCGGCACTTCAAAAGCTACTGAGATAATGCAGAATCCTGTTCCGATGGCTACTCTTGGTTATGATGAAATGCAACGCAACCTTTCGACCAATATCATAGATGCAGTTGCTAAAATACCCGGTGTAAATGCAGTTACTACAGGTCCTAATGTTTCCAAGCCTTATATTCATGGATTAGGTTATACGCGTGTGCTAACTTTGTTTGACGGAAGCAGGCAGGAAGGGCAGCAATGGGGCGATGAACATGGTATTGAAGTTGATGAATATGGTATCGAAAGAGTAGAAGTTATCAAAGGTCCTGCCAGTCTTATCTATGGTTCGGGGGCTTTGGCAGGAGTTGTTAATCTGTTGCCTTCACAGACATTAATGCCCGGCACTACCAAAAGTTCTTTTCTTACCGAATATCAAACCAATAATAATCTTATAGGAAGTTCATTTAATTATGAAGCTAATAAAGCAGGTATTATATATGGTATGAGGCTTTCGCATAAGATGGCTGCTGATTATCAGGATCCTATTGATGGGAGTGTATTTGGAACAGCATATAGTGAAACAGATTTTAAAGCAAATATAGGTATAAACAAATCCTGGGGATATTCGCATCTTAACTTTTCTATTTTTGATGACCTTCAGGAGATACCTGATGGAAGTAGAGATTCATTAAGCAGAAAGTTTACCAAACAAATTACCGAAGCTGATACTTTACGTCCAATAGTTTCAAATGGTGAACTTATTACTTATACTATCTCTCCGCTTCACCAACATATACAGCATTACAGATTGTATTCGACTAATAATTTTATTATTGGCAACAGTAAGCTTGCCGTTAACTTAGGATGGCAGGAAAACATTAGGCAGGAGTTCAGCCATCCGCAGGCAACAGATGTTCCAGGACTTCATTTAATCCTGCATACCATTACTTATGATATTAAATACTATCTTCCCGAAGTGAAAGGTTGGGATGTAACTACCGGTATAAATGGAATGTATCAGAATAATTCGAGCAGTGGTACTGAATTTATAATACCCAACTACAATCTGTTTGATCTTGGTTCGTTCCTTTGTGTAAAACGAACTATTAATAAGTTAGATATAAGTGCAGGTCTTCGTTATGATGTCCGTTATTATAATAATGATGAAATGTACACTCGCCCTGATCCGGTTACCGGTTTCGATGTACAACTTAGTCCTCCCGATACTGCCGGAGCTTCAAAGATATTTAATAACTTTAAGCATACTTATTCAGGCACATCAGGCAGTGTAGGTGCAACCTATAACCTGTCGGGAAATATCTTTTTTAAAGTAAATCTTGCCAGAGGATTCAGAGCTCCTGATGCAATAGAGATTTCAGCTAATGGTTCACATCCCGGAACTAACATGTATCAGATTGGCAATTCTGATTTTAAACCCGAATTCAATACACAGGAAGATATTGGTCTATTCTTTAATTCAAAACATATAAAAGTTAGTATCGAACTATTTAATAATATTATTCAGAATTATATTTTCAATCAGAAAGTATTGAATAAGGAGAATCAGGATTCAATAATTTTTAAGGACGATCAGACTTTTAAATACCAACAATCACAAGCACAATTATATGGTGGAGAACTTAATTTGGATATTCATCCTCACCCTTTGGATTGGTTACATTTCGAGAATTCAATTTCAGTAGTGTATGCACTTAATAAAGGTGGTGATGGGATAATTATTAACGACAGCAATAAATATCTTCCTTTTATCCCGCCAATCCACGTACATTCAGAGTTAAGAGCTAATCTAAAAAAGGCAATTAAACATCTTTCTGCCACTTATTTTAAGGTCGAAATGGATTATTATACTGCTCAGGACAGGGTTTATCTTGCCGATAATACCGAAACAATTACACCTTCCTATACTTTATTTAATATTGGCATGGGTGCAGATGTTATTAATAAAAATGGTAAAACATTGTTTAGTTTTAACCTGTCGGCTAACAATATTTTTGATGTTGCGTATCAATCTCACCTCAGCCGATTGAAATATTTTGAGCCTTATCCTAACAATACTACCGGACATAGTGGCATTTATAATATGGGGAGGAACATTGGGTTTAAGATAATTATTCCCATAGTATAGAAGTATTTTGCTTTAATAAACAAAATTAAATATGTTAAATTAAGAAAAGTGTTTTCAACAACAACAGCATGATGATATTATGATAGATATAATTTGTTTTAGTATCTGATATTTAGTTTTAGAAACATTGTTTGAGATGCCTGCATTAATATAAATTATCACTACCAAACGACAAAACTACAAAATTAGCGATATATACCGTTTAAGTACCTGATATATTGTCCCTAATTATTTTGAATAATATACTACCTCCCTTTATTTTCAGAAGAAATCAAGTTGAATAG
>Ga0316231_1002472_pt1 | contig 17672 bp, 12 predicted proteins | sample TBH18027metaG_FD_206002 | JGI IMG/M metagenome (GOLD analysis project Ga0316231, IMG submission 206002) | Freshwater microbial communities from Trout Bog Lake, Wisconsin, USA - TBH18027 | ecosystem: Environmental > Aquatic > Freshwater > Lake > Hypolimnion/Profundal zone | place: USA: Wisconsin...
CGGCGCCACAGCCGGGATGGGTCGAAAGCATGAAGGTGGAACGGGGCGCGGCCGTTCATCGCGGCGATGTTCTCTTCGTGCTGGACGACACGCACGAGACGGCGGGCCGTGACCAGGCAGTCGCGTCGCTGCAGGCGGCACGGGCGGCATTGGCGCAGGCGCGCTCCAGCCTGGCGCAGGAACAGGCCAACCTTGCCTATACCCGCACCGAGCTGGTGCGCCAGGACCGGCTGGCGCAGGAAGGCATCGGAACGCCGACCCAGCGCGATGCCGCGCGCAATGCCTTTGCGCAATCCCAGGCGCGCATCGGCCAGCTGCAGGCGCAGATCGCCCAGACCCAGGCCCAGATCGCGCAGATGCAGGCGGGCCTGGGCTCCGCGAGCTATGCCCTGTCCCAGCGCGAGATCGTGGCCCAGACCGAGGGCGTCGTTCAGGACATCTACTTCCGCGAAGGGGAATATGTTCCGGCCGCGACGCCGGTTCTTTCCGTGCTTCCCCCCGCCAACATCTTCGTGCGCTTCTTCGTGCCCGAGAGCCAGTTGCCACGCGCCCATCTGGGCCAGAAGGTGCGCATCGCCTGCGATGGCTGTCAGCCGGTGGACGCGACCATCACCTTTATCGCCGCAGAGCAGGAGTTCACGCCGCCCGTCATTTTCAGCGACGAGAGCCGGGACAAACTGGTGTTCAAGCTCGAGGCCCGCTTGCCGGGCGGGCTGAAGCTCCATCCCGGCCAGCCGGTGCAAGTGCGCCCGCTATGAGCGCCGAGCTTGCCATCGATGTGCGCGGCCTCACCAAGCGCTTCGGGAAGAAACTGGCGGTGGACCATATCGACATCGCCGTGCCCAAGGGGGAGGTCTGGGGCTTTCTCGGCCCCAACGGCTCGGGCAAGACCACCACCATCCGCATGCTGTGCGGACTGCTGACAATCGATGAGGGACAAGGCACGTGCCTGGGCCTGGACATCCGCACACAACCCGAAGCGATCAAGCGCCGGGTCGGCTACATGACCCAGCGCTTCAGCTTCTGGGAGGATCTCTCGATTCGCGAGAATCTGGAGTTCGTCGCCCGGGTCTATCAGGTCCAGGGCGCGCGCCACCGGGTGGACGAAACCCTGGCGCGCCTGGGCCTGGCGAAGCGCCAGAACCAACTGGCGGGGACGTTGTCGGGCGGCTGGAAGCAGCGCATGTCGCTGGCGGCCTGCATGTTGCACGCCCCCCAGCTGCTGTTGCTGGACGAACCCACCGCCGGGGTCGATCCCAAGGCACGGCGCGACTTCTGGGAGCAAATCCATGCCCTCAGTGATGGCGGCCTCACCGTGCTGGTTTCGACGCACTACATGGACGAGGCGGAGCGTTGCGACCGCATCGTCTATATCCTGAACGGCAAGCTGGTGGCGCAGGGTACCGTCCAGGATGTCGTCACGAAATCGGGACTCATCACCTTTGTCCTGGAAGGCGATCATGTGCGCCGGCTGCTGCCGGAGCTGCAGGGCCAGCCAGGCATCGACTATGCGGGCTTCTTCGGCGCCGCGCTTCATGTCAGCGGCCATGACCGCGCCGCGCTGGAAAAATCGCTTGAACGCTATCGGGACGCGAAGGGCATCGTCGTTACAGAGGCGGCGCCCAACCTGGAGGACGTCTTTATTCAGTTGCAGGAAAGCGCTCGATGAACGGGCGTTTCTCGCTTGCCCGCATATGGGCCATCCTGCTGAAGGAATTCCTGCAGATGCGCCGCGACCGGCTGACCATCGGCATGATCGTCGGCCTGCCGCTGGCGCAGCTTTTCATGTTCGGCTACGCCATCAACCTCAATCCCAAGGCGCTGCCGACGGCCATCTCGGTGGACGACAACGGGACGTTTGCCCGCTCTATCGTCGCGGCGTTGCGCAACTCCAGCTATTTCGAGGTGGTGGCAGAGAGCAATGATCCTGTCGCAGCGCGCCGGATGCTGCAGGAAGGCAAAGTGCTTTTCGTGGTGGAGATTCCGGTAAACTTCAGCCGCGATATCGTGCGCGGGACGCGGCCGGACCTGCTGATCGAGGCCGATGCCACCGATCCGGCAGCCGGCGGCTTCGCCATGGGCGCCTTCACCGGCCTGGCGGCCTCGGCGCTGAAGGACGACCTGAAAGGGCCGCTGGCATCGCGGATGCAGGGCCCGCCGCCGTTCAATCCGGTCACGCATCTGCTCTACAATCCCGAAAGCAACACCCGTTACAGCATCATTCCGGGACTTCTGGCCGTCATTCTGACCATGACCATGGTGCTGATGACCTGTCTGGCGCTCACGCGCGAACGCGAGCGTGGCACCTATGAAAACCTGCTGGCCATGCCGGCGACACCGATCGAGATCATGATCGGCAAGATCGCGCCCAACATCGCCGTCGGCGCCGTTCAGAGCGCGATCATACTGCTGGCGGCCAGATACGTCTTTCACGTGCCGCTGGTAGGTTCGCTGCCGCTGCTGGCCTTCGCGCTGTCGATCTACATCATCGCCAACCTGGCGGTGGGCTATACCTTTTCAACCATCGCGCAGAACCAGCTTCAGGCCATGCAGATGACAACCTTCTTCCTGCTGCCCGCGATCCTGCTTTCGGGCTTTGCCTTCCCCTTCGCGGGCATGCCGGTGTGGGCGCAGTATATCGGCGAGGCGCTGCCGGCGACGCACTTCCTGCGGATTGTGCGTGGCATCCTGCTTAAGAACAACGGTCTGGCAGAGATCTGGCCAAACCTGTGGCCGCTGTTCGTTTTCACCTTTCTGGCGGGCAGCGTGGCGCTGTTGCGCTTCCGCCGGACGCTGGATTGATGTTGGCGTGGCCATCCTGTGGGCCTGCTGTCGCGAACGCCCGCCAGCGGCGCGGAAGCAGTTGGCGCAAAGCGGGCCTTCCCGCGGGCCAGACGCCCTTGGTTGGGCCGTAGAGAGAGCCTGGAAGATTTGATAGTTTGCCCCCCGGTTGGGTGCGGCTGGAGTTCGGGAGGGCAGTTTGAGGCTTGTTTGGCTAGGAACCTGCTGCATGGCGTTGCTCAGCAGCCATGCGGCGCACGCCCAGGCGCCGCTGTTGCCGCCGCCCAAATTCCATCATCTGCAGCTCAACAGCATCGATCCCGAGGCGGCGGCCGCCTTCTACATCAGGGAATTTCCTTCGACGTCCAGAACCAGTTGGGAAGGTCTGCCGGCGCTGGCGTCACCCGACAATGTCCTGATCATTTTTCACAAGGTTGCACGGGCGCCGGATGCCGATCCCAATGCCACCGCCTACTGGCATTTCGGCTGGAACGTGGTGGATTCGCGCAAGAGCCTGGAAACATTCCGTGCCCAGAACATCCTGGCGCCCTTCTACACCGATGAGCAGGGCGACTTCGTCGGCATCAGCAGCGACACCTACCCCTATCCGCCGGGCGTGCCGGGCCGCACCCGCGCCCAGCTGGCGGATGCAAGGGCGCAAAATCTTCAGCCCAGCCGGCAGGGTGGCAATGGCTATATTCTCGGGCCCGATGGGGCGGTCATCGAGTATACGGGCAACCAGCCGGAACGGATCGATCATGTGCATATGTGGGAAGACGACCCCGTCTGCGCGCAGCTCTGGTACCAATCGCATCTGGAGGCGACGCCGCGGCGCGCCGGACGCGGCGCCAGCGCACCGCCGCCCGCGCCGACCATGGAGACCTGCAAAACGCCCCGTGCAGAGGAGCCTTCATGGCCGTCGCTGACCCGGAACGGCACCTATCGCAGTCCCACCGGCGGGGTCAGTTTCAGCGGTGTGGCGATGAACTGGTATCCCAACCAGGGCAACGCGCCGCTGGCGCCTACGCGCGGTCACCTGATCGACCATGTCGGCCTCAGCGTCACCGACCTCGATGCCTGGGTCGCCAAGCTGAAGGCGGAAAACGTCACCTTCCTGGAACAACCGCACAATCTGGGCGACACCCGCGCCGCAATGATCGAAGGTCCGAGCGGTGAAGCCATCGAACTGGTCGAAGTCAAATAACGACGATCACGCGAGGGCGCTTGGTCCTTTGCGTGCATCCTTGAAAGGGGCGGTCCATGCACGTTCGCATCTTTTTCGCATTGTTGGCCATGGGGCTAAGCGGTAGCGCGGCACTCGGCCAGGTTGCCGCCACTTCGCCTGGCAATCCGGTTGTCACAGCCGCACAGATACCACCGGAAAAATCCATTCCGCTTGACCAGGCTCTGGAGGCGGTTCAGGCGGCGCTTGCTGCATGCACGGCCAGAAGTTCACCCGCCACGGCGGAAGTGATGGACCTCAATTTCAATCCGAAGGTGCTGCTTTCGGCAGATGGTGCGCGGGCCAATTCCTTCGAACCGGCGCGCAGGAAAGCCTATACGGTCTTGAAGAAGGGCATGTCTTCCGGTGCATTCGCCAAAAGTGTGGGTTCCCCACCCGTGAACACCGTTATTGAAGGCGATCCGAGCTTGAGGGCATCGGCAGGTGGACTTCCCATTCTGAAGGGCGGAATGATCATCGGGGCGCTGGCGGTATCCAGCCCCGCCGGCCAGGACACCGACGAATCCTGCGCACAGGCTGGAATCGTTAAATTCCATTTCTGAACAGACGCCCTGCGATCGATGCGATATCGCGCCCTGGGGGAAGAGTGCCGCGAATAAAGCTATAATGCGATCCAGGACCGCGGCTTACCAGCCACCACCCAGGGCCTCGAAAAGGGCGATGGTGTCTGCATAGCAGGTGGCCCGGGCTTGTATGGTTGTGAGCCGGGCCTGGTCGTAGGTCTGCTCGGCCAGGAGGACAGGTGTGGCGCCGATGTCACCCAGCACCTGTTGGTGCTGCGCGCGTCTCAGGGCAATCTGGGCAGCGCTTTCCGCCGCCATGTCGGAAGCAAGTGCCTGCGAGTCAAAATTCAAGGCCTCCAGAGTGTCGGCGGTATTCTGGAAAGCCGTTACGACAGCACCTTGATACTCGGCCTTGGCCTGGTCCAGGGCCGCATCTGCTGCACGTTTGCGTGCCAGCAATGCGCCGCCCTGGAAAAGAGGCTGCAACACGCCCGCTCCCAGACTCCAGAAACCCGCCCCCGGGCCAAACAGCATCCCGGCCGCACTGGCTGCCGAGCCGTTGGAGGCACTGAGCGTAATGTTCGGCAGCATGGCAGCCACCGCGGCGCCGACCTGGGCATTGGCAGCGTGCAGATTCTCCTCAGCCATGCGCACATCAGGCCGGCGGCGGACGAGCTCTGCCGGTATGGCCTGTGGCAGGGTTTTCGGCAGCGCCAATTCCGCCAGACTGAGGGATACTGGCGAAAATTCCGCCGGCAATTTTCCGGAAAGGGCAGCCAGAAGATCCTGTTGCTGGGCGAACTGCTTTTGCAATCCCGCCAGCGCCGCCTGCGCCTGTGCCAGCAATGCCTCCTGCGCCGCCAGCGCGGCAGAACTGGCGGCGCCCCGCGCGACCTGGTCCTGCAACAGGTCACGCAGGTTCGCCACCGCGTGCACGACAGCGCCTTGTGCCTGCATCTGATCCGAAAGTGACGCCAGCTGGACGGCAGCGACGGCCATGTTGGCAGCCAGCATCAGGTGCGCGGCCTGAAGAGAAAATTCCTGTCCGCGTGCATTCGCATCCGCCGCCTCGACGGTGCGGCGGGTGCCACCGAATATATCCAGGCTGTAGCTCACAGTTACTTGTGGCGTGAACAGATTGAATGTCTGCCGATTGTCGGACAAAACGGGCGAGAGCGCGCCGGATGTCTGCTGCCGCGTCGCATCGAACCCCGCGCCGAGTCCCGGGAAAAAGGCGGCGCGTTCCGCCATGGCATTCGCCTGGGCAATTTTCAGCGCGGCGCTTGCGGCGACAAGGTTCGGGTTGCCGTTCAGCGCCGCTTCCACCAACCGGTTCACGGTTTCATTCCCCAGCAGCGTCCACCAGTCGGCAGGCAAGCTGGCCTGGGGATCAAACTGCGGCTGCGTGGGGCTCGCGATTTTCTGCGATGGAAAATCATTCGGCATTGTGACGGCCTGCACCGATGGCGCGGCGGGTGCCCGAAAATCCGGTCCGGCGGCGCATCCCGTGGCCGTCAACGCTCCCGCGATGGAAGCCAGCAGCAGCGTGCGCTTCATGCCTCCCTCCCGGTTTCGCGAGTCACCGAAAAGCGGTCGATGAGGACGGGCAATACAAGCAGAATGAGGGCGGGAGCCAACAGCATGCCGCCAACCACCACCAGCGCCAGGGGCTTTTGGACCTGTGAGCCGATTCCGCTGGAGACTGCTGCAGGCAGCAGGCCGACGCACGCCGCGACACAGGTCATCATCACCGGCCGGAACTGTATGTCGCAGGTGCGGATAATCGCTTCGCCACGCGCCACGCCCTGGTGAAGCAGGCGATTGTAGAAAGACAGCACAATGATCCCGTCCATGACGGAAATGCCGAACAGTGCGACGAACCCGATCGCGGCGGAGACGCTGAAGGGCGTTCCAGTGACGTAGAGGGCCAGAACCCCGCCGATCATCGCCATCGGCATGACGCTGGCTGCCAGCAATGTGTCCCGCAGCGACGAGAAATTGATGTAGAGCAACATGCCGATCAGCGCGAGGCTGATGGGGATGGCAATGGCGAGCCGGCCCAACGCCTCCTGGAGTTCGCCGAACTCTCCCACCCATTCCATGCGGTAACCCGTGGGCATCGCGACCTCGCGCCTGATGCGGTCCTGGGCTTCCTGCACCGCCCGGCCGAGATCACGGCCGCGCACGCTGAATTTGATCGGGATATATCGTTCCTGATGTTCCCGGTAGATGAAGGCCGCCCCCGAAACCAGGCGAATATCGGCTATCGCGGACAGGGGGACGGGTATGGGGTTGCCACCATTCGGATTGGGCGCATCCACAACCAGTTTCCGCAGCGTATCCATGCTGTTGCGGTAGCGGGGGGCCAGCCGGACAATGATGGGATAGTTGCGATCGCTATTGGTCTCGTACAGGTTGCCGGCGCTTTCGCCACCAATCGCGGCTTGGATGACGCTGTTTATGTCACCCGAAGCCAGGCCGAAACGGGCGGCGCGTTGCCGGTCTATGCGTATTTCCACCGTTGGCTGCCCAAGGGAATTGAGCACCGCCAGATCGGCGATGCCGGGAACCTTCGACATGATATCCTTGATGCGCGCGGCAGTTCGCTCCAGCACGGCAAGGTCGCTGCCGAACAGCTTGACGGAGTTTTCTCCCTTTACACAGGATGCCGCCTCTTCCACATTGTCTTCTATGTTCTGGGAGAAGTTGAATTCGACGCCTGGAAAGGCGCGAGCCAGGTCGGCATTCATCTTCTCGGTCAGTGCGGCCTTGGTGACTCCGGAAGGCCATTCGCCGGCCGGCTTCAGCGGCACGAAGAATTCGGCATTGAAGAAACCGGTGGCGTCTGTGCCGTCATCGGGGCGGCCATTCTGCGAGATCGCCGTCACGACCTCGGGATAATTGCGGATTAGCCGGCGCATGCGATTGACATTGGCATCGGCGGCTTCCAGCGAGATTGTCGCCGGCATGGTTGCTCGAATCCAGAAGTTGCCTTCCTCGAGGTGCGGCAGAAATTCCATGCCGAGCTGGGAACCGCACAGCAGGGCTGCGGCCAGCAATATGCCCGCACCACCCAAGGACAAATACCGGTTGGCGAGGGCGAATTGTGCCAGCGCCATGTAATTGCGGTGCAGGAAGCGCAAGAACCGCGTTTCTTTTTCCGCGATCCTGGCGGGCAGCAGATAGGAGGCCAGAACCGGCGCCACGATAAAAGTGGCGATCACGCCGCCGGCGATGGCGTAGGCATAGGTCCGTGCCATCGGGCCAAAGATATGCCCTTCGACTCCCGCCATCGTGAAGAGCGGAACGAACGCTGCCACAATGATCGCCGCCGAGAACAGGATGGCCTGCGAAACTTCCTGTGCGGCCACGAAGATCACCGCCAGGCCGGGTGATAGGCCCTTCTCGCGCGCCCAGGCCAGCCTGTCATTGCGTTCCGGGCGCACGGCCGTGTGACCCGACAGATGGCGGAATACATTCTCCATCATGATCACCGTCGCATCGACAACCAGGCCGAAATCGATGGCGCCAACCGACAGGAGGTTCGCGGATTCGCCGCGCAGCATGAGGATTGTAACAGCAAACAGCAGTGCAAAAGGTATGGTTGCGGCGACGATGACGGCACTGCGCAGGTCGGCCAGAAACAGCCACTGAACCAGGAAAATCAGCGTCATGCCGACCAGCATGTTTTCCAGCACGGTCCTGGTCGTGACGGCAATCAGGTCGCTTCGGTCATAGATGGGGGTAATGGCGACGCCCGGCGGCAAAACGCCCGACCCGTTAATCGACTGGATTTCCGCCTTTACGGCCTTGAGTGCCGGCAGGCTTTGCTCGCCCCGGCGCATCAGTACGATGCCCTCGACGATGTCGTCGTCATTGTCCTGTCCGGCGATGCCCAGGCGAGGCTGGTGACCTATGGATATCGTCGCGACGTCTCGAATGAAAATCGCGGCGCCCTTGCTCTGCGAGAGTACGACGTTCCCGATATCATCGACCGAGCGGATCAGGCCCACGCCCCGCACGACCGCCGTCTGCTGGCCGATGTCGATCGTCTGTCCGCCGACATTGATGTTGCTGTTGCCCAGTGCCTGCAACAGCTGCGGCATCGTCACGCCATATTGCAGCATCCGGTTCTGATCGACCGAAACCTCGTAGGTCTTGGTCTTGCCGCCCCAGCCGGTCACGTCGATCACGCCCGGCACGGCCTTGAAGCGGCGCTGCAGAATCCAATCCTGAATGGTCTTCAGGTCGGTCAAGGAATGTCCGGGTGGACCCGTCACCCGATAACGGTAGATTTCCCCTATCGGGCTGACGGGAGAAATCTGCGGCTGGGCCCCGTTCGGGAGGGCGGGCAGTTGCGACAGGCGGTTGATCACCCATTGCTGCGCCTCGTCATAGGTGAAGTCATAGGAAAACTGGATTTTTACGTCGGACAGGCCGAAAAGCGAAATGGTACGGATTGCGGTGATATGCGGAATACCCGCCATCTGCACTTCGATCGGAATGGAGATGTTCCGTTCTATCTCCTCGGCCGATTGCCCGATGCTTTGCGTGACAATTTCCACCGACGGCGGCACCGGATCGGGGTAGGCCTCTATATTGAGTTTCGAAAACAGCAAAGCGCCGGTCACCAGAAACGTGACCAGAAGGACGACCACAAGAACGCGTTGGCGCAGGGCTAGGAGAATAACGCGGCCCATTTCAGTTGGCGCGTGTTTCGCTGTCGAGAAACAGGCCGCCGGCCACGGCTACGCGCTCATTGCCCTTGAGGCCGCGCAGAATTTCGACAAAACCATCCTGGCTGCGGCCCGTCTCCACAGGTTGCAAGCGCAGCAAGCTACCTTCCGATGAAACCCAGATATGCGCGCTGTCACCCTCTCGGATCAGTGCGGCTTCCGGCACTGCCGGCGACCTCCGGTCGCTGCCCGTGTGTATTTCCATGCTGGAGAACATACCGGGTTTGAGCAGTCCTCCGGGATTGACGATCTCGGCCCTTACCGGGAGGCGGTGGGTGGTGGGGTCCAGACTTGGCGCCACCCATGTCAGGGCTGCGGTGAAGCTCTTGCCGGGCAGCGCCGCGACCGTGACCCGTACGGCCTGGCCGATCTTTATCTGCGGGGCATCGTCCTCGCGGACATTGGCCACCAGCCAGAGGCGGCGAAGATCGCCGACGGTGAAAGCGGCCGTGGAAGCGCCCGCCTGAAGAAATTGGCCCGGGCCCACCAGCCGTTGAACAATCGTGCCGGAAATCGGGGCCGTCACGGGCGCGGCAGGCAGCTGTTCGCCGGGCTTTCTCTTTTGCATGGACGCGATCTGGCGGGCGGTAAAGCCCAAGATGCTCAGCTTGTTGGCAGCGGCGGCGCGATTGGCTTCGGCGGCGCCCAGTGCCGCGGCTGTCGCAGCCTGATCGGCCTGCGCCTGCTGCCAATCCTTGAGTGCTGCACTGCCATCGTCATACAGGGCATGCTGCCGCTTCTCATTTTCTTCGGCGTTGTGGGCCGCCACCGTTGCCGACAGCAAGGCGCCAGCCGCCGCAGACAGGTCGCTTTGCGCCTGTACCGCTTCGTTGGCGGCGACCGTCATCAGGGTTTGACCCTTTTCGACATGGTCTCCGGCGCGCACCGCTATGGCAAGGACCTGGCCGGAAAAAGGGGAGAAGACCTGCGTGGAGGTATCGTCGTCGGGCGCGACGGTCGCCTCTGCCGTAACCAGTTCCGCGAAATTTCGCAGCGTGGCCGGGCGTAGCGCAATATCCTGCAACTGCCGGGCATCGGGATGCCATTCCCCCGTTGTCATGCGCGGCAATTCCGCCGCTGGTTGGGCCTGCAGGCTCTGGCGGATCGCCGGCGTGACCGCAAGCGCCACGGCAATGGCCAAGCCGGAAACCGCCAGAATACGCATCTGGCTGCCGCGGGAGAGCGCGCCGTTTGCGGGCTGCCTTTCCAATAAGATACCCTGTATGAGTTCGCGGAAGCGGTATAGCCCCGTTGGCTTACAGGAAGCTTACAGGGCGGGATGGATTTCAGATGCGCCTGCTGGTGGTGGAAGACAACAATCAGCTTGCCGATCTGCTGGCGCAGGGATTGAAGGCTGCCGGTTTCGATACCGACAGAGCCAGATTGCTGGCCGAAGCCATGGATGCGCTGGCCGTTAACTCCTATGCCGGCGTGGTCATGGATTTGGGCCTGCCCGATGGCGATGGCCGCGGGCTGGTGTCGTGGCTCAGAGCAAGGGCCGACACCACCCCCGTCCTGATGTTGACGGCGCGCGGCACGGTCGCGGACAAGGTTTCCGGCCTGAGCAGCGGCGCCGATGACTATCTCGTCAAACCGTTCGCTTTCGAGGAGCTGATCGCCCGCATGCGGGCGTTGCTGCGGCGCCCGGGCATGTATGTGGGTGATGTTCTGCAGGCCGGAAACATCGCTCTCGATGTGAGCGCACGACAAGCCACCGTTGGCGGCATTCCGCAAACATTGTCGGCCCGGGAAATATCGCTGCTGGAGCTGCTGATGCGGCGCCCCGGCAGGGTCGTGCCGAAACGGCTGGCAGAAGATCAGCTTTTCGGACTTTCCGGAGACCTGCGATCGAATGCGATCGAGGTATACGTCCATCGCCTGCGAAAACAGCTGCTCCAGGCCGGCGCCACGGTGGAAGTCCACACGGTAAGAGGGGCAGGCTACATATTGGCGGAGACCAAGCGATGAGGCGCAGACTTGCCTCGCTGCAGTCTCGCATCGCCGTGCTGCATATTGCCGCCGTGGCGGTCGTCGCCATTCTGGTGCCCGTCGCGAATTATGTCGTGTTGAACCAGTATGCCGACCAGTTCGAGGCCCGAACCCTGCGCGGCCATGCGCAGATCATCGCCAGTTATCTGAGTCATGAACCGGAAGGCTGGCACCTATCGCTGCCAGAGGACCTCCGGACCCTGTATGCTCATGGCTATGATGGTTTGTCATACGCCATCCTGGATGAACACCAGTCCGTGCTTTTCGCCTCCTCGCCGGACGCGCGGTTCGCGCGCGCCAGTGCCAGAATCACGCGCTCAACATCCGCAAAGGGCGACGCGTTGTACGCATTGTCGGTGCTGCATCAAGCTGCCGGCCATGCCGCCTGGATCAAGGTCACGCAGAATGTCGCCCATCCCGATGTGATCTTCGATGACATCGTCTCCAGCTTCCTTTCCCACATAGGCTGGCTGACGGTCGCCATCCTGTCTTTCCTTCTGGCCGTGGACATACTGGTCATCAGGCAGGCGCTGCGTCCTGTGCTGCAATCATCGCGCATCGCCAGCGAAATCGACCCCGCGCGCAGCGATTGGCGGCTTCCCGAAGCCGGCGTTCCCAGCGAATTGCTGCCGTTGATCAAGGCGATGAATCAGGCGCTGGAGCGATTGGAGCGCGGCATTCAGGTGCAGCGCGAATTCACGGCTGACGCCGCCCATGAACTGCGGACGCCGCTTGCGGTTTTGCGCGCCCGCATGGAGATGTTCCCGGACCAGAAAGCCGTTTCCGACATCAAGACGGATGTGGCTGCCATGAGCCATGTCGTGGATCAGTTGATGGAGCTGGCGGAAGTCGAGGGCATCGCAATCGGACCGGACTCGCTGGCGGACATAAATGCCGTGACCCAGGAGGTAGTGGGGATGCTGGCGGAATTTGCCATCCGGCGAGGCAAGGCCATCGTGCTTGTGACCGAAGACAATCCTGTCTGGGTGAAGGGCGATGCGGCGCTGATCTTCCGTGCCGTCCGCAACCTGGTGGATAACGCCATCAAGTTCACCGCGGCAGGTTCCGATGTCGAAATCCGGGTCGTTTCCGACGGCAGCATTTTCGTGCGCGATCATGGCCCGGGTATTCCGCCGTCTGACAGCAAGGTGATGTTTCAGCGCTTTTGGCGCGGTTCACGCAGTCCTGTCTCCGGCTCCGGTCTTGGGTTGGCCATTGTCAGCCACATTGTTCAGCTTCATAACGCCGCGATTCACGTGGAAAACAATCCGGATGGAGGCGCCCTCTTCGTGCTGCGTTTCAATTCTCCAACGGCCTTTCCATCCTCACGCCTGAATGTCCGCAATTGCATGGCGGGTCAGCCGGTCGACGCGGGCGCGCGCCTGGCCGGTTCGTCGGCGACCAAGGGCCAATCGTCCCGGTTCATGATGGTGCTGCAGCATCGCCGGGGCGCTTTCTCCCCCGGTGCCACGACAGCCAGGCTGGCGCCTCTATACCTCTCTGGAACAGTTGCAGGGACGCCCGCACATCTTTGGCGGTACGCCGGAAGCTGAAGAGAGCGTAATGGACGCGCCGTGAAGGCTGGAATCCCAGTCTTTTGCTTGCCTGGCGCAGGACGCGCGCCACTATACAAATTGCCAACGGCCCGATTACGCCGGTGCGCCAGCGCCTGAAGAGGAGCAGTATTCCCCGAAATTCAGGGAGATATGCCATGCGCTCGATATTGCTGACGGGCGCGGCTTTCGCCGCGCTGACCATGATCGCCGCCCAAGCGCAACAGGCGCCGGCCACCGGCCCATACCATATCGTCAAGACAGCCACTGTGGGCGGCGAAGGCGGCTTCGACTATATCTATGCGGATGTCGCTGGACGGCGCCTCTATATTCCCCGCAGCGGGCAAACGCCGCCGCCTCGCATTTCTGTCTATGACCTGGATACGCTGCAGCCCGTCGGCGAAGTCGCCGGCTTCAACGCCCATGGCGCCGTCGTCGATCCGAAATCCGGCCATGGCTTTGCCACCAGCAAGCCCGTGGTGATGTGGGACGCCAAGACGCTGGCGACCATCAAGACCATCGATGTGCAGGGTGGGCCAGACGGCATCCTGTTCGACCCTTTCAACCAGCGGGTCTATATCCTCAGCCATGGCGCCCCCAACATGACGGTGATCAATGCCGTTGATGGTTCGATCGTCGGAACCATAGATTTGGGTGGTGCGCCGGAGCAGGCCGTCACCGACGGCGCCGGACATATCTATGTTGATATCGAAGACAAGGGGCAGGTCGCGGCGGTCGATGCGAGGACCATGATGGTTACGGCACGTTATGACCTGGGCGCTGCCGATCTGACGCCGGCGGGCCTGGCCTTCGACGTCAAAAATCACATCCTGTTTGTGGCGTGCCGCAATCCCGCCAGCATGGTGATCCTGAATTCCGATACCGGCAAGATTCTCGCCACCCTGCCAATCAGTCCCGGGGTTGATGGCGCGACCTTCAATCCCAACACGATGGAAGCATTCAGTTCCCAGGGCGATGGCACCCTGACTGTCATCAAGGAAAGCAGTCCCACCAGCTTTGCGGTCGAACAGACGGTGCAGACCAAGACCGGCGCCAAGACTCTGACCCTGGACAGCAAGACCAACCGGATTCTGGTGATGACCGCGGAATTTGGGCCACCACCGCCCCCCGCCAATCCGCCGCCTGCCGGGGGACGTGGACGTGGGGGACGAGGCCCGGCCATCCCTGGCACCTTCTCGATCATCGCCATCGGCAAATAAAGCCGCCCATCGGATCGGTCGTGAAGAATCGCGCTCAGGCCATGGCCGGCGCCAGCGCGATCATGAGCAGGATCATGGGGGCGGCGCAGAGATACTTTTCGCGATTGAGCAGCGATGTCGTCGTGACGAAAAGGATCATGGCGCCCAGGATGCCGCCCCAGATGCGCGTCTCGGCAATGGCCAGGAATAGGGCGGCCAGGCCTAAGGCGATGCCAACGGCATAGTGGAAGCCATGGCCATAGCCTCGGTTCCGATAGCCGCGCAGCAAAAAGGCAGGCGCCGCCAGGTGCAGAAGCGCGGCTGACGCGAACAGTAGCGCCAATGCGTTCGCGATCCAGCCGGCAACAAGATGCAGATTCACCGCAGTCTCAGACATGGTGGTGCACTTTCTCGGTGCCGGTGACGCGCTTTTCCAGCGCTCGCAGCAGGACATAGAAGACCGGCGTCAGGAACAGGCCGAAAAAGGTCACGCCCAGCATGCCGAAAAAGACTGCGATGCCCATGGCATGGCGCATTTCCGAGCCGGCGCCGGACGAGGCCACCAGCGGCACCACGCCCATGATGAAGGCGAAGCTGGTCATCAGGATGGGCCGCAGCCGCAGCCGTGCCGCTTCGATCGCCGACGCCACCGTGGCGCCGCCCTGGATTTCCAGTTCGCGCGCGAATTCCACGATCAGGATGGCGTTCTTGCAGGCCAGGCCGATCAGCACGAACAGGCCGATCTGGGTGAAAATGTTGTTGTCGCCGCCGGTCAGCCAGACGCCGGTGACGGCACTGAGCAGGCACATCGGAACGATGAGAATGATCGCCAGCGGCAGGAACAGGCTTTCATACTGGGCCGCCAGCACCAGGAAGACCAGCAGCACGCAAAGCGGGAAGACCAGCAGGGCAGTGTTGCCTGACAGGATCTGCTGATAGGTCAGGTCGGTCCATTCGTAGCGCATGCCTTTGGGCAGCGTTTCATCCAGGATCTTCGTGATCGCCGCCTGGGCCTGGCCGCTGGAATAGCCGGGCGCGGGCCCGCCATTCAGGTCGGCGGCGCGAAAGCCGTTATAGCGCATGGCGGTGTCGGGACCGGTGGTCTCGCTCACCGTCACCAGCGAACCCAGCGGCACCATCTCGCCCGCATTGTTGCGCACTTTCAGCTGCGCGATATCGGCGGGCTTGGCGCGGAAGGGCGTGTCGGCCTGGGCGATGACTTCATAGGTGCGGCCAAAGCGATTGAAGTCGTTGACATAGACCGAACCCAGATAGGTCTGCATGGTGCTGAAGACATCCTGCACATCGACGCCCAGCTGCTGTGCCTTGGTGCGGTCGAGGTGCGCGAACAATTGCGGCACGCCGGTGGAGAAGTTCGAGAAGACGCCTTGCAGCGCCGGATCCTTCGCCGCTTTCATCACGACCTGCCCCATCACCTGATTCAGAACGGCGTCGCCCTGGTCCGTGCGATCTTCCACCTGCAGCTTGAAGCCGCCAATGGTGCCCAGCCCTTGCACCGGCGGTGGCGGGAAGATGGCGATGATGGCTTCGGGGATGGCGGCGAATTTCGCCTGCAGACGCTGCGCCACCGCCATGCCGGAATCCTTCGGCCCGCGCTGGTCGAAAGGCTTGAGCGTTTCGAAGACGATGCCCGCCGACGGGCTGTTGATGAAGCCGTTGATGGACAGGCCAGGAAAAGCGACAGCGCCTTCGACCGCGGGGTCTTTCAGGGCGATGGCCGACATCTGGCGGATCACCTTTTCGGTGCTATCCAGGGTGGCGCCCTGGGGCAACTGGGCGAAGCTGACCAGGTACTGCTTGTCCTGCAACGGCACGAAGCCGGGCGGCACCAGCTGGAACAGGAAGACCGTGGCCGCCAGCAGGCCGCCATAGACGAAGACGGCGCCCGATTTGCGCTGCAGGATGCCACCCACGCCTTGGCCGTATTTTTCCGAACCATTGTGGAAGACCCGGTTGAAGCCGGCGAAGAAGCGGCCGAACACCTTGTCCATGCCCCGTGCCAGCCAGTCCTTGGGGGCGTCATGGCTTTTCAGCAGCAGCGCCGCCAGCGCCGGCGACAGGGTCAGCGAGTTGAAGGCGGAAATCACGGTGGAGAAGGCGATGGTCAGCGCGAACTGACGGTAGAACTCGCCGGTCAGGCCGCTGATGAAGGCGATGGGCACGAAGACGGCGCACAGCACCAGGGCGATGGCAATGATCGGGCCGGTGACTTCGCGCATCGCTTTGAGGGTGGCATCGCGCGGGTTCAGCCCGCCCTCGATATTGCGTTCCACATTCTCGACCACGACAATGGCGTCATCGACCACGATGCCGATGGCCAGCACCAGCCCGAACAATGACAGATTGTTGATGGAGAAGCCGAACAAAAGCATGGCGCCGAAGGTGCCGACGATGGAAACCGGCACCGCCAGCAGCGGAATGATAGAAGCGCGCCAGGTCTGCAGGAACAGGATCACCACCAGCACGACCAGCAGCACCGCTTCCAGTAGTGTGTGCACTACCGCCGTGATGGAATCGCGCACGAACACGGTCGGGTCATAGACGATGGAGTAATCCACCCCTTGCGGGAAGTTCTTCTTCAGTTCCTCCATCGTGGCGCGGACATGATCGGAAATCTGAATGGCGTTGGAGCCGGGGGCCTGGAAGATCGGGATGGCCACGGCCTGCTCGTTGTTGAGCAGGGAGCGCAGCCCATATTGCGAGGCGTCCACTTCCACCCGCGCGACGTCGCCCAGCCGCGTCACCACGCCGCCGGCATTCTTGATGATGATCTGCCTGAACTGCTCCGGGTCGCTGAGGCGGCCTTCGACATTGATGGGCAGTTGCAGCTGGCCGGCAGTGCCATAGGGCGGGCCGTTGATGACACCGGCCGCCACCTGCACATTCTGGCCGCGCACGGCATTCACCACCTCGTCGGCGGTGAGGCCCAGTTCGGCGATCTTCTGCGGGTTCAGCCACAGCCGCATGGCATAGTCGCCGCTGCCGAACAGCTGCACATTGCCCACGCCTTCGATTTTGGCCAGCTGATCCTTGACGTTCAGCACGGCGTAATTGCGCAGATAGAGCATGTCATAGCGCCCGCCGGGCGAGCGCAGATGCACCACCATGGTCAGGTCGGGTGAACTCTTGATGGTGGTGACGCCCAGTGCGCGCGTCACATCCGGCAGGCGCGGCAGTGCCTGGTTGACGCGGTTCTGCACCAGCTGCTGCGCCAGGTTTGGGTCGGAACCCAGCTTGAAGGTGACCGTGAGGGTCAGCGTACCGTCGCTGGCGGCGGAGGAACTCATATAGAGCATGCCTTCGGCGCCGTTGATCTGCTCTTCCAGCGGCGTCGCCACGGTCTCGGCGATGGTCTGGGGATTGGCGCCGGGGAACATGGCGGTGACCACGACCGAAGGCGGCACGACCTCGGGATATTCCGAGATCGGCAGCTGCGTCATCGCGATCAGGCCCGCCAGGAAAATGACGACAGAAATCACGCCGGCGAAAATGGGCCGGTCGATGAAGAACTTCGAGAGGTTCATGGTTGTCGCCTAGTTGCCCGCGACGCGCTGCGGCGCCACCGGCGCACCGGGCGCCAGTTTTTGCAGGCCGTTGAGGATCAGTTGGTCGCCCGCCTTGAGGCCGGACGTGACGACGCGCTTGCC
>Ga0316231_1002480_pt1 | contig 17567 bp, 33 predicted proteins | sample TBH18027metaG_FD_206002 | JGI IMG/M metagenome (GOLD analysis project Ga0316231, IMG submission 206002) | Freshwater microbial communities from Trout Bog Lake, Wisconsin, USA - TBH18027 | ecosystem: Environmental > Aquatic > Freshwater > Lake > Hypolimnion/Profundal zone | place: USA: Wisconsin...
TCTGTGTATAGTTTTCCGCTTCATTTCTAAGAGAAACCAAATTATACATTAACCATAAAAAATATTCCTTATCCATAATTTAAAATTTAAAGTTTTTAAAGTTTATATTTAAATTCAACAACCCTGTTTTTGGTATCCTTTAAAATCCGGTATTTCCTGCCCTTCTCTGAAAATTCATAACAGATGTGGTTCTCTGTAACTACACCATCAGGGTGAAAAACCGTTATCTTATTGTTTGCCGGTGTCTTTATGTGGATTTTTTCCACATTGTATATTTCGGCCTCAAAGGGTATATAATCCCCTGATATAGCCTTATTTTTCATTGCGGCCATTTTCTGAATATATTCGTCGTCGGTCATAAAGTTGCCCTGGTTCATTTTAAAAATTTTTTATATTTTTCTATTATCTTGAAATTTTTTGTTTCGTTGGTATAACCTATGTGGTTATCATCAATAAAAACAATCCTGTGATTTTTGCGCTCAACTGGTTTTTCAGAAATATAAATTTCCGTTTCCCTGAAATCACCCGGCAAAGCAAGCCCTTTGTTATAGGCTTGCTTTGGGGTAAGAAGTAGTATTGTATGGCCGTTGAACTGCATATCGTATATAAGACCATCCGCACAAACAAAAGTTTAATCCCCATTCAAAAAATAATCCGGTATAATTTCATTAAAGAAAGGAATTATATAATAAACATAATAATTAAATAAAATATTGGTAACTATATACTTATTTACCCTGTTATTGCAATATTGCTAAGGGTGGGTAAAACCCGTGTTTTTAAATCAAACATTCGCAGGGCTTAACGTCCTCTTCCTGCACATCAATATCTAAGCTCTCTTTATCCTTCAAAATCTGCTTTACATACGCCCACCATGTAGCGGATGGCACTTTTTCAGTTGGTTCTATTCCACATGCTATCATTCTATCAAACATTTCACTCTTTTCAGTTAAAGAGCAATCTTTGTGAATGGTATAGCCTATAACTTCCTCTGCATGTTCACCTTTCCTGTAAATCGCAGGTTCTAAAATATAAACGCAATACCAGTGTTGCCAGCCAGCTTTAAGGCAACCTTTGCAATTGGCATGTTTATAAACCTTGTAACATTCTGGCGGTTTAATGCCTGTGTTTATCAATATGGGTCCCATATCCCATAATGAAGGATAAGCCGTTTTATAGCCCTGTGCGCCCATTATTCCGCTTCGCCTCTGTATTCGGTCGGGTTCTGTCTTATCAAATCCGTAATAGATTATGCAGTCCTCTTTTGGCTTAAAAAGCGTGTCGTATGGATAAAAGTTTTCGGACAGCCAACGCATAAAGGGTTCTGTTTTCATTACGTGGGTGCAAAGTGCCTCACGTGAGTTTGAATGCGTCATAACAAAAGTTCCCTTTCCCCATTCCATGCAAACATCGAATTGGTCTTTTGTTGCCGCATCTTTGAAGTTTACATAAATTATGGGCAAACCTAAATATTCAGCAACTTCATTCTCAAACCTTGTATTATCATCATCCTCTAATTTGCATTCGTGGTTGACAAGGATAACATTTTCTTTGCCGTATTTAGCAACAACCTTTGCTGCTGTTTCGCCAGAACTCCACCCACCAGAAAAACAAATTATGTGTTTCATTTTACCAACGCTTTAAGTGCATCATTGAAATCAATATCGGTTACGCTGTCAATATCTTTACTCATTTCCCGTAATATCCCTATCAGCTTTTTCAGCAATAACAATGCTTTAACGGGTTATTCGGTAGGGTAAATAAGTATATAGTTACCAAAATATTATCCGCTAAGGTCTTTTTTTCTTCGACCCTGGCTATAATATTACCATCACTATCTAAATAAATCATATTTTTAATTTTAAATAAATGATCGGTCTGAAAATTCAGGCGAAAAATGGAAATGAGTATAAGATATAGGTTGAAAGGAAAACGCCTTTATTCAGCCTGTAAAGTGGCAAAAATAAAGGCGTTAAAATAAGGAAGTAAGATTAAAGCTTCTTTAATTCCGGAATCGTCATTTTTGCAAAATTCTTTTCCGTAATATTGGGGTACTTATTTTTTAACTTTTTAATCAAGTCTTTTTTTTCTTCACTTTTCCTTACCTGTTCGTAAATGTACTTATCAAATTTTTTATTCATGAATATTGGTTTTACCTTAAAACCCCAAACCGTTTTTAGTGGTTTGGGGTAAATTCAAACATCAGCATGTAAAAGAACTACTTTGTTTCGGTAACGGTAAATGCCGGTTCACCTTCGGCAACCGTTACGCCTGTAGCGTCTGTTTGTACAACAGGTACAACAGGTGCAACAGGTACAACAGGTACAACAGGTGCAACAGGTACAACAGGTTGCAAAGGGGCCGGTTGGGCTGCTGCTGGCGCTTCAACCGGAACGATTGAAGTAAACGAGCTTACCACATTTCCCAAACCTGCGTTAACGGCCTTAACGATTTCCGATACGTTATCCACGTCCTGGGTTGCGGTTTCTACAAGACTTTCAAGGCTGTCTGCAATCCTGCCCACGTGGCCGTGTATTCCTGAAAGAAAATCCAACAAGGTAAGTGGTTTGGGTCCTGCCGTTGTTGGTTCTGCCGGAACAGTCGGCACTTCAAATTCATGCCCCAAATCACTTTGTGCATTGAATAGCCTTTGCGCGTGTTCTTGGTTTTCAATTACCGGAGTGAACCCGGTCGTAAGATTGGTAACTTCTTTTCCAATCAGATTGATAAAAAACTGCAATGATTTCATAAAGAAAAATTTTGTTTAAAAATGAATTAAAGCGTAAAAATAGTTAAAAATCGGGAAAAACAAAATTAATTCAGCTGCACTGCAAAAAGAGTGCAACCGTTCGTGTTGTTACATTGTACCGTACGGTTTGACTGAACAAGCGGCTTATATGTTTGCAAGGGTACATTAGGCAAAGCGATACTGAATAAAATAGACTGTTCTATTGAGGATTCACCCCCGATATCACTATTCAGCAACTTAGCAAATGTACCCCCTGTTCCTGAATAGCCAGAGATTATTACGTAATTATTCGGTATGGTTACCGTTCCCTGCCCGGATGCTGTGTACATAGTCGCTCCTAAATTAGTAGCGGATTCAACAAGCAAGGTAATTTTATTTACCGTCTGCTGCTGCTCTGTAAGTATTTCATTCAAAAATCCTTCATTGCTATTATAGTCATACAGATTGCTTAGATAGCTGCCTGAACCGTCAGTTGCATAACTCCCTGAAACAGGTACGCCGCCATTAACCAGAAAACTATCCATCCGGCATAATTCAGGCGTATAGCCGTTAGTTATATTCCTGCCCTGGTAGTTCCAATTGGTTAGCCTTGTCCCATAAAACTGTGCATTTGATGTCGTAGTAATCAAAAACGTGATTACTAAAAAAAGAAGGGTTGAAAACATCAGTTTAACCCAAAAAGCTGAATCTAAATATTTTTTTCTCATAAATAAAATTGCATTTTTTTTATATGCGTTACAAAATTAAGCAACTAAAGCCAATATCCCTGGTGCAAGTTTGGTAACATCGGCAATAATTGTGTTAGCGTCATTCGCCGGTATCTGTGCGCCTCCCCCGTTTCCCACAGGCCAGGTATTATTTAAGGCATTATTAAACAGATAGATAATTTGGGGCGCAAATTCAGGAATATTATTAACACTATCGTTATTATTCATCTGTGTTTGTGCATTATTGATTATCGTCTGCCTGCTGCCAATAGCCTGCCCGTTAGTATTCCCCTGAACGTAATTCTTAGCTATTAACGACATGATATTAGTAGCGTTATCAAATACCGACTTTGTAGTAATGGGCTGCGTTAATTGCTGTCTGCCCGTACCTATTGCGCCCGTATTACCTGCGTTTACCGTCTGCGCTCCATATCCTACGCCCCAATCTGGTACAAATTTGTTGTAATATGGGCTTGTGTCAAGGTAATAATTAACAGTCCATGCGCCCGGAGTATTGTTAACCGCTGCCGTAAGTTGCTTGTTAAGGTTAACGGCTACGTTGGTATTTCCGGCCTTATTCAGGACGTCAATTATGTATGCGCTCCAAAGTGCGTAATTATCCGTACTGCCTGTGCTGACGGGGCTTACATAGGGTACGTTAGGATTATTAATAGTCTCTGGCGTTGCTGCTGCTGTTGTTGTCATAACATTGCTGTTTGAAGGTGAATTTATTAAAGCGTTTTGCGCTGATAATCTCTTATTCCTGAAATATCTTATTATCAGGAAAAGTAAAATAATTGCAACCCAGAACGAGGCTGCAATTATTATCTTTTTTTTATCATCCATAATGTTACTTTTTAGTATCGGATAAAAAATAAATTGTCAGGCCGATTAGTACAACTAATGCTATGCCTCCGATTATCGTACCTTTTTTGTGCGCCTGAATCCATCCCTTACTAAGGAACTTATAAACGGGTGCTGTCTGCTTAGGTACTACCTTAATCGTTGTCGTTGCGCCTGTTGGTGTTATATTGCTGCTTTTCTGCGTTCCGAGCGTTCCTGACGTCTTCTGTATAACGGTTGTGTTCGCTGTTGTCGTTCCGGCTTGGGCGTTTTTCAAATTGCCTAAGTTAGACATTGGGTTAATTGCCATTTTTTGAATATTTGAAATGAATAAATAAAAATACTAATAATAAAAGAAGAATTGCGCTACCTCCATAAATGTAAATGTTTTTAAATGGATTAGCTACGTCTGTCGATGCTGCCACTGGTGGTAAGAATACAGTTGGTTCTACCCCTAAAGTGTTATCCACTACATTGGTACTTAAAGCGTTATCCATTACCGTGTTATCCGTTACCGATGCGCCTGGCGCTGTTGTATCTCCGTTATATTTACTATTTACATAATCATTGAAATCCGATTTGGTAAGGTATCCCAAATTGTTAAAGTCGAAAATCTGATTTTGCTGGTAAACGGAATCCGGGAATTTCTGCGTATCGGAATAGGTCAAAGCCTTTGGGTAAAATATCGCTAAATAAGTATCATTAACTGAATTGATAGTCCCGTAATATTTTATCACGTTCTGAAAATACTTACTGACATAATCTAACTGGCTAACCCCGTCCATTGCTAATAAATCGGCTGTGGTCGTACCTAAACCCTTTGCGGTTGACGGCAAAAACTGAATTAAACCCGTTGCGTTGATTGCATTTTGCGCCTGGGGGTTTAATTGACTTTCGCTATACATAACGTACATAAGCCAATCGGGGTTTAACCCCAACTGGCTGCTAATGCTTTGTACCTTAGCGTAAAAATCCGGTGTAACCTTATCTGTCAGTATTGCCATTTTCGAGTTTACTTAATCTTTGATCAACAATTATGAATCTCTGTTTGCAAAGAGTGTCATTGATAACGATACTTTGCTTTATCTCCTCCATATAGTTAGCAGCCTTAAAGCTGTATAGCCAACACGTAAATAACACCGGAATTACAACTGTTATCAGGTTTACTAATGCCCTTACCCTTATTGTTATCCCTCCGGCCTTCTTAATCACTTCAGTTATATCTGTCATGAGTTTGGTAGCTGGGTTATAATCGGGTTAGAAATTGGCGGGGTAACTAATAAATTACGTTGCTTGAGCAAAATAATCAAAAAGTCAGCAACGTCGTTATCAGTACTTGAGGTGTTTTCGCTAAGGTATCCTGAATAATCATTAGCAAGTATATTATTGTCAAATAAACTGTCCTGGTACACTTCACCCGTTGAAGGGCTTAGGTAGCCGGTTTGTTCGTTTGGATAATAATAAGCAATTGAAATCCCACCCGGTGTGGTGTAAATACTTATAGAACTTGTATTATCATATACATAACCGGGCTGTCCCTGTGATGGGTTTGTAGTCGTACTTGTTCCGTTTCCTGCCGTTCCTGCTGCGTTACTTCCCTGCGTTGCGTCTCCAGTTGTTTGGTTTGTTCCTGTATTGCCTGCTGCGCCCTGCGCATTAGGCGTATTACCTGCCTGGCCCTGTGTATTGGTGGTACTGTCGTTATCAGCACCTCCTGCATTGCCATTCGAGTTACCCCCCCCGCCAAACAGCACAAAACCGGAATTTCCTTTAAAAGTAAATCCGACTTGTTTAAATCGCTGGTAGGCTTTGTAGAGGTAGTAAAATAAGGCAATCAGAACCACTAACTCAATAGTGGTTCTGATTGGATGGCCGTTACTTTTCGTTTGTTCTGCCATAATTTTTAAAATTAAACCTGCGTTACGGTTGTGGGTGAAATTTTACTAATATCTGTTACTATGTGCGTACCTATTATAAGGCTTGGCGGCGGCGGGGTTTTTTTTGTAGAATTGCTGTTGCCTGTTGTTGCGGTGCTACCTGTTGCCCCCCCTCCTGCCGGACTGGCATTATTTAAATTTCCTCCGCCAGCTGCCGGAATTGTCTGCACATTTCCATTGCTAACTAATACCACCGGGGTTTGTGCAGATGGCGTCGTATTAACAGAACCTACTACATTTCCCTTGTTATCGGTAACCAATCCGTTTGGGTGCGCTGTCGCTAATCCTGCGGTTTGGCCTGGCTCTAATGGTACGGAATTAAGCAGGGCTAAAGCCTTTTTGTTTTTAGCCCGTTTTCTTAGCCAAATAATTAAGACTAAAAGCGCAACCAACAATATTGCGCCTCCCCACTTGTATTTATTCGGAATTTCTTTGAACATGATAATTTTTTAAAAAGTTTGAAAATAAGTAAGCGCAAATAAATTGCGCTTACTTTTATTGCGTAACATTCTGCGTACCTGGTAAGCCTGCATTAGCTATCTGGTTATCTCCTGTCGTCTGCGTTTGCTGGTATGGGTTAACTTGCTGTAGTATAGTCGCTGGCGTCGTGTTGCTTACCACTCCTGGAGCATTCGTAGCTTGTTGGCCGGATGTAGGATTTCCGGGCAATTCGCTGCCGTCATCATTATTGACGGGGTTTCTTTGCGCCTGGATTGTCTTATAAACAATAAAGCCGCCTCCGGCTAAAACGGCAATCACCACAATCCATAAGATAATCTTTTCTGCGGTCGTCATTATGTTTGATTTTTATTTGTGTGAAAAAATTAAGAATCGGCTAATGCATTATCATCAGCCGTTGTATCCGTTGAAGTATCTCCGCTGCTATTAGTAGTATTATCTAATATAGTGTTAACCAGATTGCCAGCTTCGTTCAGGTAACTACTTGTTAACGTAGCATTTGCAAGGTTCTGATTGGCATTTGCAAGGTTCTGATTAGCATTTGCAAGCGTCTGGCCTGTTGGCTGTACTGTCTGTACGGGTTGAACGCTTGCGGTGGATGGAGCCGACTTGGTGACTACGATTGTAGCAGGCCCTGACATTACAGGGGTTATTTTTTTCCAAATTATAATTACAAGTATCAGCAATAACAGCAATGAACCTGTAATTATCAATTCATGTTTAGTTGTTTTTTCCATTTTATTTTAAAATTTAAAAAGGCGAAAAGCGTTTTAAACTTTTCGCCTTTTTTAGGTTAAAGAATAATTGATTATAGGCTTAAAGTGTACTGAAAGGCATCCTGCTACCTGCCGGGCCTGTCTTTAAATCAACGAACAGATTCATATTGATAGTCTGCGCAGCATTAACAACCGGGTTTGAAACGGTGTAATAAATACCTGTGCTGGGTTTCATCGGAACGTATGTAGGAACGTTCAGCAAATTGGCAATCTGTTGGGTGTTCTGCTGTGTGGTCTGAACGTTGATAATTGCAACGTTGTTGGTATTACCAAGCAGATTTACAGATGTAAAATACAGGTTATTGGCAAGCTGGTTGTTTTCGGAAAATTTCATTGTGATTGACAAGCAATCCCAAAATTGCCCATAAAGCTTTTGCATGATATGCCTATATGACGTGTTAACGTCAGGGCATGAAACAATTACATTACCTGCCGTCTGAATACCTCCGACTATACCGGGCTGCCAAACGCAATTGCCGTTAATATCATAGAAAACGACATTATTGGTATTGCCTGTTGGGGTAATAGCATTGGCATTAATGTATATGTCGTTTGACATACTAATAACGCCTGTAATATACTGGTTAGCCGTACCTCCCTTGATTGAAGCGAATACATTTGATGCGCCAGCTGTACCCAAATAAACGTTGTTCACCGGAATGTAATTATTAACATTCGAGTTAGGTAATATTGTCATAGAACTTTCCGGGTTAAAAAGCTCTATCTTCAATCCTGTTGTAAGCGTTGATACGACGTTGATATCTAACTGGTAGATGCCGTTTTCTGTATCTGCGTTAGTAATTGGTAATTTCGTGTTAACTGCCATTGTTGGTTTTTTTTAAAAAAATGAATAAAAATTTAAAAATGTTTTTTGTTGAATTTCTTAGCTTGTGGCCAAAGTGTTATCAAGACCTGAAGTTTGTGATACCTGAACAGTTACGGCCGGGGTTGTGTCTGCGGTTTGGTTTACTGACTGGTTGCTGTTTTGGTTACCCGCCTGGTTTCCTGCGCTATTGCCGTTCATCATTGGATTTTTCAGTTTAGGATATGCGCCATTTTTATTTTTGGGCACTCCCCAAACGCCTTTAACCCAATCTGGTGGTTCTTTGGCTTTATAAAGCTTGCGTTGGCGTAATGTGGACAAACCCAGATCACCAACAATTACCCCAATTACTACGAGCAGAATAAATAGTAACGAGGTTTTCCAATTGAAAATTTTTTCAGGCATAATTTTTTCCGTTTTTTTAAATGGTTAAAAAATAAATTAGAACGTAAAACTAAAAACATTTGTTTATTTGCTGTTTTGTCGTTTATATTTGCGGAGAAAATAAAAAAAAACGGGAAAAATGAAAAAAGATACAAAAAAGAAAATAAAATTTACCGTTGAGTTTACCGAGGAATTTTACAATGTATCTGACTGGTTAGTCAGGAGACAGATGAAAACCGGAACTAAAGCGGTAAATACAATAAGGGAATTTATCATAGAAAAATACGACCAATATTATAAGGAAAATAATCTCATAACCTGCCAAAGCTGTAAGAAAGATTTTAATCCTAAAGAATTTTCAAAATGCCCTAACGGGTGTTAGTAAAAGTTTTTATTTTTAAACAATTAAAATTTAAATTTCAAATGGAAAAAGAAAAAAAGGCAGCGCATAAAGAAAAATTGCGCATAGAAAACGAAAATCAGAATGAAGCGCCTGGTAACGAAATTCAGGCATTGGAAACAACCCCAATTATGACGGCATCCGATAACCCGGATGAATCAACCGAAATAATGACAGGTTCGTATGTATTGCAAGGAGAAAACGGCTTCGGTGTCCAGGAAATCGCCAGCGCATTTAATTCATTGCAAAACCTATCAGATGCTGAATTAATCAGTATTGAGGCGCAATATTTTGAAATAGAATTGGGAGGTAAATATAATGTTATGTTTACCGGCTATTCGGTTTCAATACCGAACAAATATGAAATGAAGCGCATAGAGGAAGATTGCGAAAAGCAGAAAGTGGAAAGGCCGGTTTGGGATGATGCGAATACCCCAAAACTATCTTCTGTATGCCTGATGGTAGAGTGCGAAAAAGACGGGACGCCAAGGAATTTATCTAAAGTTCAAAAGGACTTTAAAATTACAAAGGAAAATACCACCTACAGGCCGTTTATCAATTCTGATGTAATGATACTCAATACATTTAACAAGCTGGTTGAAGGAAAGCGCTTTGGAACAGACCCGGCAAAAAGAAAGCCGTTAATAATAAGAATTTCGTGCCGTGCTAAAAAGGAAGGAGATACAGGCCGCCAATTCAAGCGAATTGACTTTATGACCGAATTTATGTAATTGTTTCCCGCATGATATTTCTTTTATTTTAAGTTTGAAAACGGACGGGTTTAATTTATTACCCGTCCGTTTTTTAATTTTGCCTTATGAAAAAACAAAATCAAATAGAAAATTTTCGCAGCCGGATACTTAAAGACGGCAAACAGCATTTTTATATAGGACGCAAAAAGGCTAATGAAAAACAGGTAAAGGAAATAATTAAACTAAATTATCAGATTTTAGACCCCGAAAAATTAAAAGCTAAAGAAAGGCAATATTTAGGGGCTGTTAAAGGAGGAAAGAAAAGGGCTGAAAATTCATTAAGCAACTCTAAAGGCCAATTCCTTCCAAAGGACATTGAGATAAAAGCTTTGAAAGAATTGGGGATAAATCTAAAAGCTTTAATGGAGGCAAAAGGCGCAAAGAATATAAGGGAGGCTTTTAAAGGAAATAAAAAACTACAAAAATCTTTCGATAAATTGATAGACGAAACCGGATTGGAACTATTCTACAATGAAGATAAAGCCCTTGAGAAATTAACTAATTTCAATGGTAATAAAATTTTCATAAATGGATTGGATGTTGACAAGCAAACAGCCATAAATAAGCTAACGGATTTTATCGGCAGGCTGAAAAGGAAGTTTGATTTATATTACCCAGGGGTTTCAGTAAGATTCCTATACAAGGGATTCAATAACAAAAAGCTTTCGGAATTACGCTTTGCATTGGAGGAAAGTATTTTCGCCGATGGCGAAAATACCGATAACGTACAATTATACCACAGTAATAAGGATGAGGGAGCCAAAAAACGGAATAAGAAAAACCCTTACGATGCCAATGAAGAAAAAAAATACATAAGACCTAAAAAGAAAAATAAATGATAACCTAAGCTAAAAAAAATAAAATATGGCTAAAGGTGCAAAAAAGGAAAAAAAAATTAAAACTTTATTTGATGATGATAACTATAAAAACGCCCTTGATTTTTGCGCATCTTCTGGATTGGAATATGAAATAATCAGAAGCAATTACACCTTGGAGATACGAAGCTCTTTTTTTAATATTTCATTTATTCAGAAACAGCATAGTGAAAAAGCTTTCATAGCTAAAGCGAAAATCTTAAAAGACATTAAGGGGACAGGTTACAAGACGCCTGAAATTGATAAAGAAGATTTAGTCTATTTCAATTTTGCAATGCCTGAAAGGCTGAAAAAAGGAAAGCATACTATTTATAACATTGACATAAAAAGTGCATATGCAAATGTTCTAAAACGACATGGCTTAATAAGTGGTAAAACTTTCTATTTTATGTCAAAACTTTCAAAGGCTAATAGGCTGATGTGCGTAGGCGCATTGGCTGCAAAGAAAAAAATTTTTTTAATGAAAGGAGACGAGACTGTAAGTTGCAGAACAGAAATTTTAGAATCTGAAAACTGGTTTTATTTCTGCGTTCTCAAAGTCAATGAAATTATGAATATAGCCAGGAACGAGATACAGGCTGATTTTCTACTTTATTGGGTTGATGGCATTTTTTTTGATAATCAAGAAAATGCTAAGAAAATAGGGCTGATACTTGAAAAGATGGGTTATAATTATTCTTACGACATTTGCACGGAATTTGAATATATAGAGAACGAAAAGGAAAAGAAAATAAGCTATATAAAAGGCGAAAAAAGAATAGTTGCGGAATCAGGTAAAGTTTTAAACAGGAAAATATTGTCGCTACCTAAAAAAAATGACCAGGTGGACGAATTTTTAATTAAACTACTAAATAATTACACAAATGAACTTAAATAATATAATCTCAATGCCCGGGCTCGATAGCCTGATTGAAAATAAAATAAAAGACATTTTCCAAAACACCGTAAAGGATGAAACCGGAAACATAATACAGCCGCCAGCCTGTTTTGTGATATACCTGAAATACGACAGGGACGAATCAGGTAATATTATCCAATTACCGATAAAGAATTTTTTGGGTAAAGTTACAAGCTATGAACATTCCTGCAATGTCCAGATAGAACCCTACAATGAAAATGTAGTAGAACTAAACCAAAAACTTTTCGACAACAACACGGAACTTTACAAAGCACTGGAGACCATGAAAGCGGAAAAAGAAGCAGCCGTATCAACTTCTGAAAAGTACTTAAAGCTATACAGAAAGTATAAAGCAGATTATGAAGCTTTGTTATGATTACAGCTATTTTATTTTTTTACCTTTTAAAAAGAAATAAAAAAATGATTATGACATTGGCCGGAAAATCGCTTTTAATAGCCATTCTTTTTTACACTTTTTTCTACGTACTTTTTGTAATGTGCGTAAGAAAAATAAGGCGCAGATTTAACAAAAAATATTTAAATATTAAAAATATACTCTAAAATGGACAACAGCGATATAAAGAAGTTGCAAAACTTCGCATCAATACCTGATGATTTATTAGAGACGTCAGGCAATAATTTTGAAGACGTTTTGAGCGCATTGGGAAGCAACTTAAACAATCCGGGAACGCCACTTGTTGAAGCGGACGCACAGGCAACAGCAGACGTTTTAGGCAAACCGTCAGAGGTTGTAATCAATGAGGGTGAGAAGGTAATACAGTCTAATAAGCCAGGCGACATTAACAGCTTAAACCCGCAGCAGTTTGCTCATAATGTGAAGCCAGCCGCCAGGGTTGAATATAACCTTTCTGAATTAATAGATCCTGAATTTGCGGTAATGCTAATGGATATGATTTTATCTAACGCAGGGGCTGAAATACTTAAAGCAAATGATATTAATGTTACCGCTGAAATGATTGGGGCATCCGACAAGGATAAAGAAATATTATTAAGGGCTTATAAACCGAGCTTTGATACTTTCAAAGTTGGGACCAATAACCCCCTTGTGGCTATGGCTTTAGGAACGGTTGCGGTTTACAGCAAGAACATTTTTTTAGCGATAAAAGAATATAAAAGCAAACCCGACGAAATACGGGAAACAGTAAAAAAACCTGCCAGATTTTCTAAACCAAGAAAAACTAAAAAATAAACATGCCACATAATATTTTAGTTTGCGGAATGATGAAACAAGGTAAGAGCCGTTACGCACGAAAATTAATTGTTTCAAATAACTTAGACCAATTCGGTTGCCTGGTTTTCGATGTTAATGATGAGTATGGGCAATTCAGGGAGGACAGGGAAACGGGTAAGATAATGCCCAGCACTAATCTACCCACTGATACCAATTTGCCCAGGAGCAGGTATATTGGCGGGGATTTTAATGAATTCCTTGCCATTGCGGACAACAAAAAACACACAACCATAATATTTGAAGAGGCGACCAGCTTTTTCATGGGTGCAACCGGGCAGAAGGTAAGGAGTTTAGTTACACGCCAGGGGCACAGTAAGAACAACTATGTTTTTATCTTTCACAGTATCAGGACAATACCCCCTACCCTGTTAGGATTGATGCACTACGTTGTGTTATTTAAAACCAATGACGATGAGGACACGGTAAAAAAAAGAGACCCCAAATTATTACCGTTTTGGTTTCAATTACAATATAAAGAGGATGGCGCTAAACCATACTCTCTTAATTGGCTGGAAATGAAACCTTTCGATAAAAAGGCTTTTGAAGTTTTGAAAAATTCTAAAATAAAATAAATTTTATGGCAAAAATAAAATTCAAAGACGGCACTACAGGCCACTACAAAAAAAAGGCAACGCCAAAAATAACGATGTTTCAATGTAATAGAGGCGATAAATGTTTGAATGGCTTTGTAGATAATAAAGATAATATAATACCCGCTTTTCTTAACAGTGAGGAGTACGCACGGGGTGATACCTGTTTTGTTTGCCTCGCTGGTGATGCGAGGAAAATAAATGTTGAAAATGAATTGAGTTTAAAGAAATTTTCTGATTCCACGGAGAAAAAAATTTACAAAGGCATTAATTTTATTGCTGATACGTCATGTATTATTTTAGAAACGAAAAAAGTAAATTACACGGGTTTATTTTACGAAGTGATGATTTATTTAACTAAGTTTGACAAACGTAACCATTGTCAGATAAAACACCAGGACGGTAATATTATTTACCGAACCAATACGGAACAGATAACGAAAGAGGGCAGGGACGTACTTTATTATTGTAAGAAAAACAAGGACGAAAACGGTAATTATATCGTTTCAGATAGCACGATTTAATAATTTTTTAAAATAACATAAAATGTCAGAAAAAACAGAAACGAGGGGCAGGCATAAAAAAGAATGCAAGTGCCCGATTTGCGCACAAAAAAGAAAAAATTCAGGTGATTGGTTTAAATCCCTTTTAGAAGCCTGTAATAACCCGCTTTTTAAAGCGGTTGTAAAAGAACGTATAGTATTTTCTGTCAGTACGGAAGTCATGCAAAACACTGTCATACCTGATGAGATACAGGTTACAGGCAGCGATGAGCCCACAACAGGAGATTATTATATTTCCGTAATTGAGGAAATAAACAGGATAATGCATTAATTTTAATTTCACAAATAAAAACAGAGACATGAGATTTATCAGGACTATTGAAATTCAGGGAGACAACCAGGTTTACATCATGAAATCGACTGAAGAAAATATACTAAAATGCATAATTGGCACGGTAATTAATAATTGCCGGATTGAAGGAGCGAGGAATTTTTCAAGCGAAGAACAGAGAGAGAGATATTTTCAGGATTTTGGTGTAAAAAACGACCACGCTTTAACTTTTTTTGTTCAGGCGAATCAGGTCTATGATACGACCAGGATTAAAAAAAGTATCCTTTTGCCGCCAGGAATCAACACAGATAAGTTTATTTTTAAACAATAATTTATGCTAAGAGATATTTTAGATTTTACCGTACAGCACCCTACCCAAAGCTTTTGTTTAGCGATATGGGTGTTGTGCTGTTTAATCGTGATTATTCAACCATTTATAAAACACAAACAATAACAATGAAACCAGCAAATATTTATAAAAGCAGATTAATTGACCCATATAAAAATGAGGGTAAGAAATCAGCTTTGGGTTTCTGCAAAAAGAGGTCAGGAATCTATATTATCTACGATGATAACGGTATAGTCCGTTATGTAGGTTATTCGGGTGGCCAGCTTGAAAAGACATGTCTTCGCCACTTTCAGGAATGGAACGATAAGACCCAGGTACGGGTTACCTACGAACGGAAAGACGGCTTTAAGGTCCGTATAGTGCTATGCAATACAGCCAGGCAAGCAGAGGCTTTAGAACGGGCTTTAATAATCAAGTACCGGCCAAAGGACAACCCGGTCAGGTTACAGGGGGAGAAAGCAGACAAAGAGGTTTACGACTTCTTTGAAAAATTTGAACATGAAAAAACTTTAAACTATGCGGAAATGGAGGACGCACCTTTTTAATGGCACTGGTAAGATATAAAGAACCCGGAAAAATTTGATTTTGTTGATGAGAATGAAAATATAGTTACCGGGGAAATTCAGAAATCAACAATCATAGTAACGACTTATGAAACAGTAATTATATATGATATTATTTACAATAACAAAACGTACCAAATAGATGGAAACATGCGGAGAATATACGAGCCTGATTAACGAATACAGGCTATACCAGAACAGTAAGGGTTCTGTTACAGAATATACAGGAGAGTTGCAAGGTTTCTTTAATTTGAAAGGCGCTTTGGTTGTTTTTGCTAAGGACCTATTAGACGCTAAAATAAGATACCTTGAAATAGAACTTTCGGAATTTGAACCGCTGAAAACCGATAAGGAAGAATACAAAAAATTTCTTTTGAAAAATCATGCGGAACGATTAAACAGGGTCTATATTTCATAGTCTATATTTCATGAAAAAATTCGCTTTTGATTCGCTGGTAAACATATTTTTTTTATTGTTTATACTTGTTGTTACGTTCCTTTACTTGCTGGTAAAAAGTATGATAGCTTTCAGGCTTTGTACTCTTTACATTTATCGTTATTTCAGTGAACTTTATTTTAAAGATTTTGAAGATACTTTACTTTATGAAAAAAATCACGCTTAGATACATGATTCAGTTCGTTAATTTAGATTGTTACATTATAAAATGTAACGGGTCTTATATTCCGTGTTATTATCCCTACATTAAGGGATTGAATTACTATGATACCCTTCCGTTTTAATTAAGTGCCTCAAAACAGCAATTGCAAACGTTTTGAGGCACTTCCTTTCTTTAACTGTCTGAATGGCTTAAAAACAGGTCTATTATTTATGGAAAATATTAAATGCGAAAAAATTAAAAGTTTTATATGAAACTATTTTGTAAGGAAAATATTTTAGGCTTAGGGATTCAGATACTTTGTATAGTTATTCTGTTTTTCGTAGCTGTTGTAATAATACTTTTATTTTAGGTAACTATATACTTATTCAACCTAAATGAAAACAGGAACAACGATAAATAGAGGAGAAAAGAAAAATGATAATTGGGCTACGCCTAAATATTTTTATGACCTTTTGAATGAAGAATTTAATTTCAATTATGACCCTTGCCCATTTTTTGAAGGAGAAATAACACCCGAAAACAATGGGCTTTTAAAGGATTGGGGCGAACGGAATTATATTAATCCTCCATATACCGTAAAACTTAAAACAGACTTTATATTAAAGGCCGTTGAGGAGAGCAAGAAAGGAAAGTTATGTGTGATGCTTTTGCCCGTAATGGGTACATCAACAAAATTATTCCATGATATCATATTGCCAAATATAAGCGAACCAATCAGATTTATAAAAGGGAGAATAAAATTTGTGGGATACAATACAAAAGGCGAATTAGTTAGTAATAAGTCGCCAATGCACGATTCGATGATATGTATTTTCGACCATCGAAAATAAACGTCAGGGTAAATAGGTATATAGTTACCTTATTTTAAATCATAAACCCTTTGCCGGGGGTAATCGGTAATATTTGTAATGAATGACGAAACAAAAGGTAACGGGAGTTACCAGGTGCAAATTAACCTCCCTGATGGTACTACGCAGGGTATTGACAATACACATTTTGTGCCAGCAGTGGGAATTAATTACATCTGGGGAGGTACTACATACACCGTTTCCAACGTAACAAGAAATACTGATAACGACACCTGGATTGTGTCTTTGTCTTAATTCTTTCTGGGCTTCAATACCATTGAAGCCCAGTTCTTTAATTTAACGTTTTAAACAAAAATTTATGCAAAATCAAATTAAGAGTGAAGCCCTCATAGCAATTCAACAGGTACATATAGTTAAAGCCTATGATAGTGATTTACTTGAAAATCAGGTTAATCATTTACTTTTTACAAAATTTAAAGGTATAGACGTCAATTTACATTTTAGCTTAGTAGGTGAATATATAGACGGAAAAAAATATGTTCAATGCGCTATTACGTATTATGTTTATAAGAAGGATGCTGAATTGGCGGTAATGTAGTTTCTAACCCACAAAGCACGTTCCACGTGAAACATTTTTAACCCCGGACTAAAAATCCGGGGTTTCCTTTTTAAAAGTTGCCCGTCCTCATGCCGGCTACTGCTCCTGCCGGTCCTGCTCCTGCCGGTCCTGCTGGTCCTGCCGGTCCTACTGGTCCTGCCGGGAAAATAAAAAATGATATACACACCTCATAAAAGAAAATGGGAGCCCAAAACGCCTGCGTTTAATCAAGTGTTTAAGTAATGTTAAAGTTAGTAGGGTTATTAAGAATTAACTTTATGATACGGAGAAAAATGATTATAGGTTGTATAAAAAAAAGGAAGGATTTTTAAAGAAGGAAGGATTTAAG
>Ga0316231_1002481_pt1 | contig 17564 bp, 12 predicted proteins | sample TBH18027metaG_FD_206002 | JGI IMG/M metagenome (GOLD analysis project Ga0316231, IMG submission 206002) | Freshwater microbial communities from Trout Bog Lake, Wisconsin, USA - TBH18027 | ecosystem: Environmental > Aquatic > Freshwater > Lake > Hypolimnion/Profundal zone | place: USA: Wisconsin...
CGAGCAAAATGTAATTTGCGTTGAGGAATGACCGCAGTTTCGGGGTCACGTCAAATTCCGCGCCGAGGCCAAAAATATAAACGCCGGGGTTCACGAAGTTCGCCTGCCCCTCGGTTTTGCTCGTGCGCATGTCCGGCACGAGGCTGCTGGAATTTTTCAGGTTCACCATCGTGCCGCCAAGGTTGAATCCCTGCCGCGACCAGAAGCTGAACGGGCCGCCGGTGAAGTTCGGGTTGTCCACGATGGTGTCGAAGCCGCGGCCCGTGCCGTCGGTCGCGTTGCCGTCGCCGGACGCGTAAAAAAACGACGCCTTGTAGCGCGCCCAGTCGTGGTCAATGGAAAGTTCCAGCGCGGCCATCTGCGCGTTGATGTCCACGGCGTGGCCGGCGAGGCCGTTGCAATCGTCGCGGCCGAGCGCCTGATAAAACTGGTGGGAAATGTTGACCGGCCCGATGTGGCCGTCGCCGCCCCAGCCGAGATAATACGCGTTCACGTCGTGCGGCTGCACCGTGCCGATGGGCGCGGGGCGGACGAGATTGCCGTTCTCGTCGTAGTGCGTGCCGCCGTAATCCTGATTCCAGAGAAAACTCCATTCCGCCGTGTAGCCCGGCCAGATGAAATCCTGCCTGTAAAGATTGACGATGGAAACGACCTGGTCGCGGTTATTAAAAGTATTCAGTTCCGAATCCGTGTCCTTCTCGCGCATGTCGAAGAAGGCGAGGTTGTATTGGTAAAGGTTGTTGTTCCAGTTGCCAAAAAAGCGCGCGCCGGAGTTGATGTCGTTGAAAATAAAACCTCGAAAGTCCGCGTTGAACGGCTGGTTGCCGACGCGCACGGAACAAAAATCATAGGTGTCCGACAAGTCCGCCAGATGCACCTCGACGAACGCCTGTTGCAGCGCGAGAAAAGTTTTCGTGCGGTCCGTGCCCTGCGTGGCGTCGGGCGAGACGATGCCGTTTTCCTGCGTGGTGAGATAGTTCACGTTGAACACCGGCTCGATTTTAATCGCCCAGTCCACGGGGCGAAAAACCGTTTCGCCCTGAAACAAATTCATCGTGAAGCCGAAATAATTCTGGATGCTGACCTGTTCGCCTTCGCCGTAAAACGCATATTCGCCGGGGTTCGCCGTGCTGGTGCCGCTGCCGGTCGGCACGCGCTTGATTTCCGTCACCGTCTCCGCCGACGCCGTGAGGTCGAGAAAAATATCCTGGCCGATGATCGGCACGTCGCCCTTGAGCACGCTCTGTTTGTAAGGCGCCCAGAGCGATGCGTTCGGCGTTTCGTAAGGCTGCTCGATGACGCCGCTCGTGTAGCGTTTCCACGGCACGAACCCGATGCGCCAGCGATCCGGCACCGGCACGGTGTTCGTCGGGTAATCCGATTTCCGCAGCTTGTATTTCGGCACGTCAAAATCCTGATAAATTTTCAGCTCGCGGCGCACGTTTGCGCGCGGCAGCGCGAGTCCATTCGTCAGTGGTTCCGAACCATAGCTGCGCGGCGGCGGGTTTGGTGGCGGCACAATTTCACCGAGCCGGGAATTTTCGCGCGGCAATTCCATTCCCGCCGGAATTGTGGGCGGCGTGAATTCCGGCGGCGCGATCGGCTCGTTGAACAGCGCGGCGGGTGTGTTCGTGGGCGTTTTCAGCATCGCGCCGGGATCCGGATTGAACTGCGGCTGCGTCAGGGAATTCGTGACAATGATGACGTTGTGCGTCCAGCGGAAATCCGTCTGCGGCGGCTCCGGCAACCGCACCGGGTTCGGGTCGGGACTGAAAATTTCCGGCGACGCGGGCGGCATGTTCGTGCTGACCGCCTGATGCGGTTTCAACGCGTCGTCGGCAAAACCCACCGACGACGCGCCGGCCACCAGTCCGGCAAAAATAAGCCGCTGGAGAAAGTTCTGGTTTGCCTGTGATTCAGGCCGAAGCATTTCCCCTATGAGAATTTGTTTATTTTCGGAAAGCAAGCGCTTATCCTTGTGGCGTGGTGAAACGGATTCTGCCCATTTTGATTTTCGCCCTGCTGGCCGCGCGGCCGGCGACCGCCCAACTCACCCTCGCCGATGTCCAGACCGTCATCGCGCAGGCGGTCACGCGCGCGACCGCGCTGTCCGCGCCACTCGCCACCAATGCCGTCGTCGCCGTCACCGACCGCGAAGGCTGGGTGCTCGGCGTCTGGTCGCTGAACACCAATCTTTTGGCGGACGATGACCTCGTCGCCGAAGCGATTGCCAAGGCCGGCACGGCCGCGTTTTTGAGCAGCGGACAAAACGCCTTTTCCTCGCGCACCGCCGGCGACATCGTGCAGCAGCATTTTCCGATTGGCATAAAGAACACGCCGCCCGGCCCGCTCGTCGGCGTGAATTTTTCGCAGCTCGGTTTTTCCGACATCAACACCTTCAAGGCGCCCGGCAGCGTCATCAGCTACGGCAGTTCGCCCGGGCTTACGCTCGTCGCGCCGCCGCTGCCGCTCACCGGCGGGATGGAAGGCACGCCCGGCGGTTTGCCGCTCTACAAAAACGGCGCGCTCGTGGGCGGCATCGGCGTCGCCGGCAACGGCGTCGCGGTGACGGCCATCACGCCCGCCGTCATCACCAAGCCGGACAGCGACGAGGACGTGGCGCTCGCGGGACAGACCGGTTTTGCGCCGGCGAACAAGATTCTCGGCTCAAAAGTTTTGGCGGCGGGCATCCGGCTGGAATACATCCGGTCAAAAACTACGCTGGGCGCGGTGATCCCGTTCGGCAGCTTGCCGGGAACAAGTATTTTGCCGTTCACGCCCATCGCGTCGCCAGCGCCGTTTCCGTATCCGGTTGCGACCATCGGCGGCGAAACCGGCGAGGTTCGTCAGCCGATAATTGATGATCCATCATTCGTGCCGCTCGGCGCGGCGCGGCTGTCCGCGCTGGAAGTTTCCAACGTCATCGCCGCCGCCGCGAACCGCTGCCGCACCACGCGCGCCGGCATCCGGCTGCCCGCCGGCACCGCCGCGCAGGTGTTCATCACCGTCGTCAACAATCCCAATGTTGACGGCGTCGCGCCGGTGGTGCTGGGCGCGTTTTGCACGTCGCCCGACGCGACACGGTTCAGTTGGGACGTGGCGGTGCAGAAGGCGCGCACCGCCGTGCTGTATTCGGCGTCAAACCGCGCCTGGTCCACGCGCACCGTCGGTTTTCTCGCGCAAAGCCTGTATCCGCCCGGCATCAACGGCACGTCGCCCGGCCCGCTGTTTGGGATGCAGGAAGAAGTTTCCATCATCACGCCCGTGTCCATCGTCGCGACCAATCCCGTCAACGGCGCCATCTTCGACACCGCGACCAACGTGGATGCCGCCGTGCCGAACGGCATCACGATTTTCCCCGGCGGCTTTCCGTTGTATCGCAATGGCGTCTTGATTGGCGCGATTGGCGTGAGCGGCGACGGCGTGGACCAGGACGATTTGATTTCCGCCAGCGGCGATTCTTTATTTCCTGCGCCGGCCGCCATCCGCGCCGACCAAACGAGCTATCGCGGGACGCGGCTGCCGTATGCCAAGTTCCCGCGCAATCCTTCGCTGTGATTTAAGTTAAGGACTGACCCCTTTAAGGACTGACCCCTTTACGGTCGGCGGCCGGCGGACAAAAAAGACTGGCCGGTGTTCATTACCAGCCAGCCGGAATTTTTGAGCGCGAAGGAAATGGAATCAACGGACGTTTATCAATTGCTGCTGAAACAGATTTTGTAAACGGATTAAGGGGCGTCCATATCTGGATTGGCTCTTAAAATTGTCCCGTCAGGACTCAATATAAAATCCCCTCGGTGTAGCATCAGTGCTCCAAATTCGTTCTTGGCGCGATAATGAACAACCACATAAAAAACCGGGTGATTATCTACATGAAAATTATTATTTAGGTCTGGCTTATTGCGCTTTTCTGATAATTTCCAGTCAACAAATTGCAACGAACCAGGGTCGTTTGCGTGTGCTTTTAGCCAATCTTTCACCTGTGATACCGAACCATCCCAACTGCTTTGCTTGACTAAACCGTCAGCTTCGGTGGGCGGAGCCCCGGTAGCCGGCTCTATTTGCCATATCACCCCGGCTCCCCACAAAATATAAAGAATTAACGCAACCGGGATTATAAGCACGCCCGCGTTAAAAATTACAGATACAGCAGTAGTATTTTGCTTCCTGTCGCCAGCTTGAGATTTGGCAGATTTTTTCATCTCGATTTTCTCCAGCAAGGAGGTTCCTGTCTGTTTCAGTTAGCAGGTTCTGGAAATAATTCCAAGCCTTTCTTGTTTTATGGATTTGCGCGGTCACTTGGTCGATCCCGGTCGTTGCATGGTGTAGCGCTATCGCATTGACAAACTTGAGGTCGGGATGGTTAAGTCAAACCATGAACAGCAACATCACAGACATCGCTGCGATTTTAGGGGGCATCGCTGCCCTTGGCGGATTGGCCGCTGGCGTGTGGGAGTATCGTAGAAAAATTGATTTGAAAATTTTCCGAGAATACACCGAAAAGTATAACAAAATCATCACTCCAGAAATTAGTGAGAAATGGAATAATGCCTGCAATTCTGACGACCCAAAAAATTGGGAAGGGCTGGATCTTGTCGCCATTGCATATCTCAATTTAGTTTGGGAAGAAATTTATCTTCACCAAACAGGAATGATCCGTTGCAACCTCTGGAAAATTTGGTGGCCAGAAATAGAGAGCGTATTGCGAACGAAATTTGCGGGGGTGATGATAAAAAAGCACGGCTTCCACCAGCTAAAAGGATTGGAGAAATGCGAAATGCATCATATCTGCCCGCATTTTCATTTTCCAATCTGCGCCATCAAGCGAAAGTTTTCCAGCAAGAAGGATTGAATTTGGCGGCGGCGGCTGGGTGCTATTTCCGCATCTGCCCGCGCGTCACGCCGAGCTGGTTGAACAATTTCAGTTCGCGCCAGAGCTGCGTGCCGGAAATTTCGCCGCGCAGCAACTGCCTGTATTCTCGTAAAGGGATCAATCCTAAATAAATCACTTCGCGTTCATTTTCCAAATGCCATTCCAATTCGCCGGCGGATGGATGACGAGCGTGGCGCAGCGGGCGGAAAGGGTTTTGCTGGGGCCGTCGGAAAATTCCTTATCCATCGCGGCAAACAAAAGTTGCGCCTCGATGAAACGGCCAAAGTGGTATTCGTCGAACGCCTGTTTGTAGCGCGCGCAAATCTCCGCGAAGTTCGGCGGCGTGCAGGGATTTTCGCACTCGAACAATTCCACCGGCTCGCTTTTGCCTTTCACGATGACGCGGTCAATCAGCCGGTGCTGGCCCTGCGCGCTGAATTGCGCGAACGCGTCGCGCGTCACCAGCAGCCGCGCGCCGTAGTATTTGGTGAGCGCCTCGACGCGCGCGGCCTCGTTCACCGTGTCGCCGACAAGGCCGTAATCCAGCCGCAGCGCGGAGCCCTTGTTGCCCACCAGCACGCCGCCCGCGTGCAGCGCGACGCCGTAGCCAAAAAGTTTTTGCACCTCCGGCGTCAGCGTGGCGCGCAAATCTTCCATCGAGCGGATCAATTTTTGCGCGGCGCGGCTGGCGCGGTCGGCGGCGTCCGGCTGTTTTTGCGGCGCGCCCCAGTAACTCAAAAATTGGTCGCCGAGAAAATGCTCGAGATTGCCTTCCTCGCCCATGATCGCGCCGGTCTGCGCCTCGAAAACCTGGTTGAGCAAATCAAACATTCCCTTCGGGCCGAGCGCCTCGGCGAGCGGCGTGGAGTTGCGCAAATCGGTCAGCAGCAAAACGACGTTGGCGCGGCGCGGTTCCATCGAGCCGGGGTCGGCCAGCACGGCTTCGAGCACGCGTGGCGAGAAATACAGCCCCATCGTGTGTTTTAATTTCATGCGCTCCAGCCGCTCGACTACAAAATCATAGACGAGCGCGGCGAGGCCGATGACGGCAAGCACGAGCAAGGGATGAATTATAGGAACAATTAAATTGGCGTGGTCGAAAGAAATTTTTGCGGCGAGAAAACCGCCGCCGCCAAGAATAAAAATTGCCACGAGCCGTTTCACCGGCGCGCGCATGAATTGGCACAACGCAGCGGCGAGCAAGCCGGCGAGCGCGATAAATAAAGCATTGGCGAGCGGCGGCGTTTCGCGCAGAAACTCGTTGTGCAGCGCGGCGTTTATGATTTGCAGGTGGATTTCCGGGCCGGGCATCTCGTCGCGGAACGGCGTGCGGTGGAAGTCCTGAAAAATGTTCGCCATCGGGCCGATGAGGACAATTTTTCCGCGAAAGGCTTCGCCGCCGGCAAAGTTGCTTTGCCAGATTTTCGGTGTCAGCACGTCGGCGATGGAAATGACCGGCCACGTTCCCGGCGGGCCGGTGAAGCGGATGTCCGTCCATCCGGGCAACGCGGGAATTTTTTCCGGTTCTCCAAATTTAATTACGGCGCGGGCGTCGAACGATTCGACGATGGCGGACGGCGCGGCGTTCACGGCGTCGCCGAGTTCGTGGTTCGTGGCGCGGAAACGGGCGCGGCGGAAAACGTCATCGTCGTCCGGCCAGATGTTGACGTAGCCGACGCGCGAATCGAGCGCGGCGGGCTGGCTGGGGAGATCGGGAATGATGGAAGTATTCGGCGCAGTGAGATGCGTGAGGATGCCGCGATCAGTTTCCACCGGGCTGAAATTGCTGCCGATGACGACGTGGTCGCCGTATTTTTCCAGCACGGCGCGCAGTTCCGCGTCGCCGTCGGATTCCGCGCCAAAGACCAAATCAATCACGATGGTCTTGGCACCGGCGTTGGCGAGCTGTCCGATGAGCGCGGCCCAGACGCGGCGCGACCATGGAAAACGCCCGCGCAATTCGCCGAGCACGGGATTGTTCGTCGCGTCGTCGGGAAAAATCACGTCGTCGTAGCTCGGCCGGTCAATGCCGATGAGCACGAGGTTGGTGTTGGCGGGCGTGAAGCGTCCGGTCCGCGCGAAAAAATCCTGGAGATAATTGTCCGCGTCCTTGAGCGGGGCGTCCAGCGGTTCCGGGCCGAGAAAATTCACAGCCAGCACGGCGAGCGTGATGGCCGCGCACAGGCCGGCGATGACGGAGGCGCGGCGCAGGCCGGGGCGGCTGGAATTATTTGCGGGCATCGCGTTTGATGGTTTGACTTCTCGGCGGCAGAGGCGTAAAACAGAATCAAATTAGACAGGTTTTAACATGAAAACAATTTTTCTTATCGCGATTCTGGCGGTCGCGTGCCGCTTTTCCGGCACAGCGGCGCCGCTGACGGAAAGCACGTTCACGGAAATCATCAATGAGGTCAACACCTTGTCCGCCGCCGGCGACGCGACGTCGGCAAAGTCGGGCGAGATCCTGAAGGCGCCGCAGCGCGTCCGCACCGGCCCGCAGTCGCGCGCGGAGCTGACCGCGCCGGACCAGACCATCACGCGCGTCGGCGCGAACACGGTTTTTTCCTACGCCGACAGCGGACGCACGCTGAACCTGGAGCAGGGCAACGTGCTGTTCCACGCGCCGAAAGGCTTGGGCGGCGGCACGATCAAGTCCGGCGGCGCGGCGGCGGCGGTGCTGGGCACGACGGTGACGGTATCGGCGACGACGGGCGGCGGCTTCAAAGTAATTTTGCTCGAAGGCAAGGGCAAGGTGACTTTGCCCAACGGAAACTCTGTCACGCTCAAGGCCGGGCAGGAAGTTTTTGTGCTGCCGGGCGGAACGGAATTCAGCAAGGTGTTCGACATAAATTTGGACAAGCTCGTTGACGGCTCGCTGCTGGTAAAAGGATTTTCGCATGAGCTGTCGTCCTTGCCGCTGATCCTGGCGGCCATTCAAAATCAAGATGCCCAGATCAAATCCGGCGCGGCGTCGGACACCGGCCAGCCGCCGGAATTTTTCCTGCCGCCGCCCGCGCCGGGCAACGGCCAGAACGTGCTCGACCCCGCCACCTACCAGACGGCGGCGCATACGCCGCTGAACGGCCGGCAGTTTGAGGCGCTGCTCGGCAATGGCACCACCAAACCGCCCAGCAACATCAGCCCCGGCGGACGCCCGGTGGTGACCATCGCCGGACATTAATTTTTAATCTGCCATGAAAACGAAATTTATTTTCCTCGCGGCGGCGGCGGTGCTTTTCACCGCGCTGAACACGTTCGCGCAGATGCCGAACGCCAGCCAGCAGGCGGATGCCGTCCAGCAGCGCCGCCAGCTCGAGCAGGCCGCGCAAATGATGATCGCCACCAATGCCGTGCCGGAACTTTACGCCGGCGAGTCCGGCGACGTCGGCCCGCAATCCGTCCTGCAAACCAAGCCGCGCCGCACCTACATCCAGGCGTTTGCCGACGTGCAGTATTTTTACACGGACAACATGTTCCTCGCGAACCAGGACAAGCAGGGCGCCGACGTCCTCGTCAGCACCGTGTCCGCCGCGATTGCGCCGACGCCGTATGAGTTTGCGGACGGGCAGCTCGCGCCGCGTCTCGGCGTCCAGCAGCAGTGGTTCACCTACGGCCTCGCCAGCTCGGCGAAGGTCGGCGCCTACAACTTCACCACCCACACGTTCAAGCAGGTCAACATCGGCCAGTTTGACTTCAACGCGCTGACCGCGTTCACCGACCTCGCGTGGAGCCGGGACAACTGGACGTTCACCCTCGGCGGCTTTTACCGCCAGCTCAACGACTCCGACAACGGCACCGCTTTTTACAAGGAATCCGTCCCGGGCTGGGCGGTGCGCCGCGATTTTTTCACCAGCGACAAAACCGTTTTGTCCATCGGCTACGAAGGCGACTACCGCCTGACCGACACCCCGAACGTGCCGCCGAAGACCGGCAGCGATTTCAACGACCGCGTGGACAACAGCCTCGTCGTCGCCGGCAGCTGGCGCTTGTGCCGCCACGCGATTTTGCAGCCGTCCTACCGTTTCCAACAGACCCATTTCACCGCCGCCACCCGCGATGACTATCTGAACATCTTCGGCCTCGCGCTTTACATCCCGTTCAACGACTACGTCACGCTGCGCACCTATGTCAGCTACGACATCCTGAAGACCGACGGCTTCTATGTGCAGAACAGCCAGACCCTCAACGCCGGCGGCGGGCTGAACCTCACCGTCCGTTTCTGAAATAAATTTACGGCGCCGCGACCGGCGGCCGATGGTAGGTGTGGCACTCCGCGCAGGAATCCGCCACGCCGCCGCGCGGGCTGTGGCAGATTGCGCACGTTTCCTTCGCGGGCAATAAAACATCCGCCGTATCCTTGCTGTGAACCGCGTCGTGGCACTGCGCGCAGGCAATGTTCGCGTGCGCCGCGTGGTTAAATTTCGCCTGCGCCAGCCAGCGTTCCGTCTGCATTGGCTTGGTGATTTCCGGCGAACCGATGCTCGAATTTTTTACTTCGTGGCAATACGCGCAGCCGGGAAAAATCGCGCGCGTCGCGCCGCTCACATTGCCCACATTTATTTCCGGCGCGGTCGTGGACGTGCTGAGGAAAATTCTTTTTTCCAAATCCACGCCGCTGCCGAATTGCGTCCGCAAGCCCGTCAGTTTTTGCTGAACGAAACTGTTTTCATCCGCGACATTTTGCTTCGCCGCCAAATCCAAATACTGTTTCGGCAAACTCCGCAGATACGCCGACACAAATTCCGCGCTGCCGTGCGGCAGTTGCAGTTCCGGTGTTTGCGGATCAAACTGCAGCGAGTGGCACACGCGGCAATTTTTCTCGAACGCCACCGGCTTCATGAACGTGCCCGCCGCATCCGGCGAATGACAAAACGCGCAGTCCAGCTTCGCGCCGCCGGGCAGTTTTGGAATCGTCGCGCCAGTCAAATGCAGCGCGTGATTAAATTTCAGCGTGTCCGAATCGCGCAATTTTTCCGTGATGAATTTGAACTGTGGGTGGTCATCCGCAAAGTGATGAATAACATATGCGTGATACCCCAAATCTCTTCCAAAGGCAGCAATCCTCTGCTTTTGAACATCACCGTGACAAAAATAACAGTTCGCGTCGGTCGTCGCCGCCATCACCCTGCCTTGGTGCTCCGCGTGGCAGAACGAACACGAAACCGGCGGCGCACCCGGCTGGTGGACATTTCTGCCTACATGACATTTCAAGCACGACGCATCAATCATCGTCGGCTTCGCCGCAGGTTCGCCCGCGAGTTTTTTCAAATCCAAAATGCCCGGCTCCGCGTTCAGCGCGGCATTCACAATTCCATTCGGCCCGGAATTTCCCGCGACGTGACACGCACCGCAGCTTTGGTTCAAATGATTCGTCACCGCCAGCGCGGCAAACGCCGCGCCGGAATGCGGATCAGAAATTGTCCCGGGACTGATGAAATTATTCCGCCACGGCGGATTGCCGAGCACAACCAGCAGCACCGCGCACGATGCGGCGATGACCGCGAGCGTCATGCGCCCGCGCCACACGCGCAGCGTCGGCACGGGCGAACATTTGGCGATTGGCTTGCAGCAGCTTCCATCCGGCAGCGGGCCGGACTCGCATTCGCCGCCAGTCCGCGTGCAAACCCAGCGGCCTTTCGTCTCGCCCGGCAAGGTTTTCAAGGCCGGCTTGCACTCGGCGGTCGCGCGGCAGCGGCCTTTCGCATCCGGGCCCTGGCGGCACGCATTGCCGTCGCAGGCGTGGCCGCAGATCCAGTCCTGGTTGGGCCGCGCGTAATTCTGCGCGTCAAAATCCGGCGCTGGCAGCTGCACGCTCATCGCGCACCTCCTGAAAATCCAAAGACCAAGATGATGTGCAGCGCGGTGAAAATTAAAAGACCGTAGGTCAGCGGAATATGGACGAACAGCCACAGTCGCAACGATAGTTGCAGCGCGCGGTGATAATCCAGCCCGTCCTTCTGCCGGACAAGCGTGGAAAGTTTTTCAATTTTTTCGCGCCCGGCGTCGTCGGCGAAACGGCGCAAGTCTTCCAGTTCGGCGAGCAAGCCACTGACTTCCCGGCGCGATTCAGCGAGATGTTTCCAAAAATCTTTTGGCCCGGAGAAAAATGCCGCGAGCCGCTTCGTGTAAAATTCCGCGATGACGAGCGACTTTCCATCCTTGCCCAGCGCCAGATTTTCCGCCTCTGTTTTCAGCGCGTGGCGCAGCGCGGGAATTTTTTCAAAGATGACCTCGCCGCCGCGCGTTGCTAGCCGGCGCGGCAGCACGCGGCTGAAAAATAGCCCGACCATGCCGCTGCCGCTGACCAGCACGAACAGCCACGCCAGCACGACCTCAAACCAGCCATGCGGCGCGCGAAAATTCAGGTGGATGAGAAACAGCAGCGCCGTGAAGAAGCCGAGGTAGATGTGGATTTGCAGCCACGTCTCGGATTTGCCGAGCGGCAGGAATGGCAATTTTTTCCGCACATTGTAGATTGTCAGCACAAACATCCCCGCGAGCAGCGTCCAGCCGGTGAGATAGGCGTAGTTCGGCAGCGCGTTGAATTTTTCATTCAGCCACAATGCTCCTACCGTCGCGGCGATCAGCGCGAACAGGCCGAAAATAAATTGTCGGCGAAAGCGTTTCATAACTTCAGCCACTTCGATAACGCGTCGAGATTATTCAGATTCATCCGTTCCAAAGCTCCGTGCGGGCATGCGCGTTCGCATGCGGGGTCGCCGTGATTTTCCACGCAGAGGTCGCACTTGGTCGCCTTCGTGATGGGTTTCATTTCCTGGTCCACGAGCAGTTCGCCGCGTTCGTCGCGCGCCTCGACCATGCGGATGGCGTCGTAGGGACAGTTTGTGAAACACGATTTGCAGCCGATGCACGTCGCGGGATTGATGACAACCTGCCCGGCAAAAGACTCGCGATGGATCGCGCCGGTCGGGCAGCCGATCATGCAGACCGGGTCGGCGCAGTGCATGCAGGCGTTGGCGATCATCAGCCGTCCGGCGCTCGGCCCGGCGCGCAGAAAGCGCGGGTTGTTGTCGTGCGTCGAGGCGCAGGCGCGCACGCAATCGTCGCAGCGCGTGCAGCGGTCGAGGTCAATCACCATCGAGGCCGTGCCGTTGAAAAAACGGTTCTCGGTGAGAAATTCCAAAATCTCCGCGCCAACTTTTTCGCGCGCGCCGGTTTCTGGCGGCGCGGAATCAAAATCGTCTTTTGCTTTTTCGACGAGCGGCGGCAACTCATTTTTCGGCAGCGATGGCAAAACGATTTCTTCCATCACGCGCGTCGGGATGATGAGCAGATGCGTGTAGCCGATGGCGCGGAGCGAGAACTGAATGTTCACCGTCGCATCTTTGTTCCGCCAGTTGTGGGCGATTTCGTTCAGTCCGAAAACTTGGCCGGCGCCGATGTAATTCAACGTGCGCTCGCCGCCGCCGAATTTCTGGCTTACGCGCGCGAAGCCGGCGCGCAGCAAAACGATCCCGTTCGGATAATCACCTTCGCCAACAATGACGGGCTCTTTCTCCGGTCGCACGCTGCCGGATTGCGCGAGGCGTTTGTATTCGCCCGACCAATCGTAGTCGCCGTAGGTCGAAAATTCCACGGCCTCGGCCACGCGGTCGAGCTGTTCTTTCGAGAGATTTTTGAAGAGCGGCGTGGCGCGGAGATACGAGGCCAGTGCTCGTTCGCGGTAAATCTTGTTGATGTGCGCGCGGAGCGCGTCGTCGTATTTCATCAGGTCGCGCAAGCCCTGCCAGCGGATTTCCAAAAGTTCCGTGTCGTCGCTGTCGGCAAAAATCGTCGAGGTGCGCGCCATGCGGCTCAGCGCGGCGATTTCGCCGAAAAATTCTCCGGCGGTCATCTGCGCCGTGCGGTGCTGGTCCAAAATGCGCGGCACGTCTTGCAAAAAAACGCGCGTCTCTTTTTCATTCTGCCGGGCGCTGACGCCGGAACTTTGTCCCAGCAATGTGCGTGGCAACATTTCCGGCGGCCGTGAGCGGTTCCAGAGTTGCGCCAGCGTGCGGAAGACGCCTTTTTTGTTCGTTGCCTGCCGGCCAAGCAGCGACGGCGGGAGATCCGGCTTCAACACGACGCGCGCTGCGCCCTGCAAAATCAAAAACGCCGACGTGCCGTAGTCGCCCTGGCGCATGATGATTTCGCCTTTGCGAAATTTCAGCACGCGCGCGTCGTTGCGGAGAATTTCGCGGAGCGGCGTGCGTTTGGGAAATTTTTCCGCGCTCATCCCGCTGAACGGCGCGGTGGCGAGCAGGCGGTCCACCGTCGCGTCCGTCATGTCCGCGTCGAACGCGGCGTCCCAGCGCTGCGGGCGTTCGAGGATGGTAGGGGCGGCGGGCATTTCAGGCGTCAAGCACGAGGTCGTTTTTCGGGCGGCAGACGCAGGTGAGGCAGGAGCCGGCTTCCGGTTCCGCGTCGGGCTTTTTCAGATAGTCCACCGCGCCGGACTTGATGGCGACGACGCACGAGCCGCAACCGCCAGCGCAGCAGCCGGAATCAATCTTCACGCCTTGCGCGGCGGCAAATTCCAGGAGATTGCCGGCGGACGGCTCCCAGCGGACGGTCTTGTTCGAGCGCGCGAAGGTGACATTTATTTTTGCGAGATGCGTGGTTTCTTCCGCCGTGGGCGCGGCAGTTTTTTTCTTCACGGTGGCCGGGCCGAATGCCTCGAAGAAGACATCCTTGTCCGGCACGCCCCACGCTTCGAGGCCGTCGGTCAAACTTTTCATGAACGCGCCGCTGCCGCAGAGGTAGTATTCAAAATTATTGGACGGGAGCAGTTCCTTCAAAAGCTCAATGCTGACGCGGCCTTCGTGATGATAATCCTTTCCCTTCACGTCCCGCTCGCCGGGCTTGCTGTAGGCGACGTGCAGGTGGATGTTGTCGTTTTCCGCCGCAAGTTTTTCCAGTTCGGCCTTGTGGATGTGCTCGCGGACATTGCGGACGCCGAAAAAAAACCACGCCTCGCGCTTCGAGCCGCTGGCGGCGATGGCGTTGGCCATGGACAGCATTGGCGTGATGCCGACGCCGCCGGCGATGAGCACGACGGGATTGGTCTTCGTCATGTCGAGGCAGAAATGACCGCCCGGCGCCTTGACGTTGAGGATGTCGCCCTCCTTCACCGTGTCGCAAAAATAGCCCGAGCCGGCGCCCGGCGGCACGTCGGGTTTGTCCGGCGGCGCTTTTTCTTTTTTGATCGTGACGCGGTAATAATCCTTCGGGCTGTCGGAAAGCGAGTAGCAGCGGACGAGCGGCTTGTCGCGGCCGGGCAAATCCAGTTGGAAGGTCAAATACTGGCCGGGCTTGAACGCGGGCAGCGGCCGGCCGTCGTGCGGCTTCAGGTAAAACGCGTGGACGTCCTCACACTCACGGATTTTCTTGGCGACGGTGAATTTGCGGAGGCCGTTCCAGCCGGCCTGCGACTGCTCGGCCTCGCGGCAACGGAGCTTCGTTTCGTGGAGCTGCGCGCGCAATTTTTCCAGCGCGACCCGTTGCTGGCGGTTTTCGGCGGCCAGGCGCAGGAGCGCGCGGACGATTTCCAGCGCCAGCCACGCCAGCAGCCCGGCTAGCAGCAGCAGGCCAAGCGCGAAGCTCAAACCGCCTCCGCTTGCATTGCGCAGGGAATCAATTAGGGTTGCATTCACGCCTCCATTCCATTAACGAATTTAACGTCGTGAGTAAAACACTTTATGGTCGTCTCGCCCTCGGGCTGGTGATGGGTCTCGCGCCGGTTTGCGGCGGCGCGGAAACGCCGGCGAAATTTCTCGGCGCGAACTCGTGCGCCAGCGCCAGCTGCCACGGCGGCGGCGGCGCGCACCAAGACCAGTTTCTGGTCTGGTCGCTGAAGGATTTTCATTCGCAACGCCCGCCGGCCACGCTGGCCACCGCGCGCTCGAAACAGATTGCCGACGCGCTGGCCATCAAAGACCCGGCGGCAGATGCGCGCTGCACGGTTTGTCATGCGCCGCTCAATTCGGTTCCCGAAAATCTGCGCGGCGAAAATTTCAAGGCGGGCGAAGGCGTTTCGTGCGAAAGCTGTCACGGCGCGGCGGAAAACTGGATTCGGTCGCACACGCGGAAAGATTACACGCGCGCCGACCGCACGGCGTCGGGCATGCGCGATTTGCAAAATCTTTACGTCCGCGCAAATACTTGCGTTGCGTGCCACCAAAATGTTGACGCCGATATTCTCAAAGCTGGCCATCCTGAATTAATTTTTGAACTCGATGGCCAGAGTGTCGCCGAGCCGAAACATTGGAGCGCAGAAAAAAGTGGCAACGGCGCGCAGGCGTGGCTGGTCGGGCAGGCGGTGGCGTTGCGGGAAATGAGCTGGCAACTATATTTAGCTGGTCCTGGCTCGAATTCTCCAGAAATAGTTAAGTCTCCTGCTGCTGATCGTTACTATGGTCTCGCGCCCTTGATTTGGAAGGTTTCGGAAGTTCTTGGAATTCCAACACCAAAACCAGTGAAGAACAACGGTGTCGCTTTCAAGAATGCACAAGCTTGGAGCGACCAGATTGCCAAAACTGCGGCGGGTTTGGATTGGTCAGACGCAATTACCCGCAAGTTTTTGTATGTGCTGGCCGGTTCGAGCAAGGATTTCCGCGACGATTCCGTTTCACAAAATCTCCAAGCTCGCCGCGCCGAACGTCTGGTGCTGGCGCTTGACCGCCTCGTGACCGCACTGCCGGAATATAAAAACAACGAGTCGGTGCAAGCGTCGCTCAACCAGTTGTTCAAGCTCGCGCAGTCCGTCCCCGACTTCGACCCGAAGCCGTTTGCTGTCGCGATGGAGAAATTTTCCGCCGCGCTCGCCGCGCCCTGAGCGCAATTGCGGTTTGCACTTTGCCGCTTATTCGCGCATAAATTCCCGATGCTTGCACGGGTCTGTTCAGCGGCGGTCAACGGCATTGACGCCTACGCCATCGAAGTCGAGGTGAATTGCGGCTACGGCGAGACCTTCATCGCGCTCGTCGGCCTTCCTGACACGGCGGTCAAGGAATCGAAGGATCGCGTCTCCACGGCGCTGGGCAATTCCGGCTACAAATTTCCGATGGGCAAGACCACCATCAACCTCGCGCCCGCCGACGTGAAAAAAGAGGGGCCGAGCTTCGACCTGCCCATCGCGCTCGGAATGCTGGCGGCGAGCGAGCAGATTGAAACCGACCAGCTTGATTATTTTGTCGCTGTCGGCGAGCTGGCGCTGACGGGCGCGGTGCGTTCGTGCAAAGGGGTTTTGCCGATTGCTCTGCGCGCGAAGGCGGACGGCAAAACGGGAATCTTGGTTCCCGTTGAGAATGCGGCGGAAGCGGCGGTGGTGGACGGACTGAATGTGATTCCTGTGCAAAATCTCCGCGAGGCGGCGCAATTTCTGGAAGGCGAAATCAAAATCGCGCCGACGAAAGTGGACCTGCAAAAGCTGTTCGAGCACCAGTCCGATGACGAGCACGATTTTTCCGAGGTCAAAGGCCAGGAAAATGTGAAGCGCGCGCTGGAAATCGCGGCGGCGGGCGGTCACAACGTGATTCTGATCGGCCCGCCCGGCACCGGCAAATCCATGCTGGCGAAACGGCTGGCGACGATTCTGCCGCCGCTGACTTTGGCCGAGGCGCTGGAGACGACGAAGATCCATAGCATCGTCGGCCTGCTGAAATCCGGGCAGGCGCTCGTGACGCAACGGCCGTTCCGCGCGCCGCATCACACCGCGAGCGACGCCGGCCTGCTCGGCGGCAACATCAATCCGACGCCGGGGGAAATCTCCATTGCGCACAACGGCGTTTTGTTTCTCGATGAACTGCCGGAGTTCAAGCGCAGCGTTTTGGAGACGCTGCGCCAGCCGCTCGAAGAAGGCATCGTGACGATTTCGCGCGCGGCGGGGACGATGACTTTTCCCAGCCAATTTATGTTGGTGGCGGCGATGAACCCGACGCCGGACGGAAAAATGCCGGGCGAATCAAAATCTTCGCCGCGTGAAATCCAGAATTATCTTGGCCGGATTTCCGGGCCGTTGCTCGACCGCATTGATTTGCACATCGAGGTGCCGCCGGTGAAGTTCCGCGAGATGTCGTCCGCGCAGCCGGGCGAAACTTCCGCCGTCATCCGCGAACGCGTCATCGCCGCGCGCCAGCGCCAGCACGCGCGTTTCGCCGGCAAACCGAAAGTGACGTGCAACGCGCGGATGGGCGCGCGGGAGCTGAAATCCTTTTGCGAACTGGATGAGCCGACGCGCGATCTGCTGAAGCACGCGATGACGGAATACAATTTGAGCGCCCGCGCCTACGACCGAATTTTGAAGGTGTCGCGGACGATTGCCGATTTGGCGGGCGCGGAAAAAATTTCCGGCGACCACATCAGCGAGGCGATCCAGTTCCGCTCGCTGGACCGGCAGTTGTGGGGCTGAAAAAGGGGATGTTTCCCAAGATTGCCTGCGCGCCGGGTTTCTGTTACTGAATCGGCGTGTCCGAGCCCAGCCTGCTGCTCCTCATCCCGGCTTACAACGAAGAAGCGCGCATCGAACCGGTGCTGCGCGAGTTCGCGGATTTTTTTGGGCGCAACTATTCCGGCCCGTTCCAGCTCGTCGTCGTCCTCAACGGCTGCCGCGACAACACGCTCGGCGTGGTGCGGCGCGTGGCGCAGGAATTTCCGTGCGTCGGCTGGCTGGATTTTCCGGCGGCCATCGGCA
>Ga0316231_1002485_pt1 | contig 17537 bp, 13 predicted proteins | sample TBH18027metaG_FD_206002 | JGI IMG/M metagenome (GOLD analysis project Ga0316231, IMG submission 206002) | Freshwater microbial communities from Trout Bog Lake, Wisconsin, USA - TBH18027 | ecosystem: Environmental > Aquatic > Freshwater > Lake > Hypolimnion/Profundal zone | place: USA: Wisconsin...
CAGAGCTGCCGACGGCTGGGGATATTAGTGAAACTGGGCTCGGGTAATTTACCCGAGCCCTTAGTTGAACTTATCCATGGTAATGGGCGAATCCCGCTGCGGAAATCCCCTCCCGCCTCTATACTTTGTCTGCAGTTGCCCCGCCGCAAGGTGCGTCAAAAGCAACAAAGCAAGCGGTCTGCTTCCGGGGCCACTCTGGAACAGCGAGGCCGCAGCGGCTAGAATATCTCGGCCACCTTCAGCACCTGAAAACATTCGCAGTACGTTCCCATGCCGGTGGTAATTCCGCGTAGGCGGTTGAGATGCTCGATGGCTTCAGTATATTGCAGATACACCAGCTGCGACTCATGCGTCGCCATCGCGGCAAGCTTTTCTTTGATCACAGCCGAAATGTCTTCAACGTAATTGACCTCCCGCAGCGGAGTACCCACCTCATAGCAAAGAATGGTTCCGACACTCCAGGGCTGGCAGCCGCATTCCTGCGCCCGCGGACTGCCGGACCACAGGCAGGACTCCACTGCCAGATCACAGGTAACGCGGTGATCGCGGTGTTCGTCGTAGCGATGCGGAATGTACACGACATCAGGGCGAAATTCCCGCAGCAAGGTAGTAATCCGCACGATATTTTCCCGGGTGAAGCTCAGGCATCCGTCAGGATTCCTCAAGAAATAGGTCTGGGTAATCCCGAGGAGTTTGGCGGCTTTAGCCGCTTCGGCCTCCCGGATGGTTGTCATTTGGTCCGAGGAGTGGGTCAGACTGCCGATATCACCTGAAGTAAGATAGACCACTGAGACCATGTTTCCGCTCTGGACATGTTTAAGAATGCTGCCGCCGCATCCAATCACGTCATCATCGGGATGAGGCGCCAATACCAACACTTTCCGCACAGCTAGTCCCTCCACAGCATAGGAGAATACGGTTCATTATTTCCCTCATCGTAAGAATCCATACACTGCAGACAGGCTTTTGCAGATTAGAAAACCTGGCTCCCAAAGTTCATCGGGAGCCAGGTTGTTTTGGCCATGCGCCGTTCGTCCTATTCGGCACGGTCGGTCTTGGCATCTTTTGCCTCCCCTTCCCTCTGCCCACAGCCATCAGGCCCCAACGCTTACTCTGGTCCCTTCCCCCCCGAGCTGTGCTGCGTCCGTCCCGAGAGCGCCTGCAAAATGAACAGCATGGCGGATGCCCCCAGAAGCCCGCAGGTCATAAACAGGAAACCGCCGCCAAAAGACCCGGTGGCGGAAACTATCCCACCGACAACAATGGGAGCAGAAAAACCGCCGATCTGGCCGCCGAAATTCACGAAACCAGAGAGCGTAGCCCGCAGTTCGTCCGGAATATGGTCAAGAGCCACGGCCCAAAACGGCCCGAAGCCGCCATAAAGGAAAAAGCCTGCGAACGATAACGACAGCAAACACGCCATCGCCGATTCCTGACTGAAGGCCACATAGAGCGCGATGCCGGCCACCAGATAACTGACGGCAATCAAAAGCGCCCGCTGCCGGTACATATGTTTACTCCCCAGCCAACCCATGATCAGAAGGCCAAAAAAGCCGCAGATGTACGGCAGGGAGGCGTAAACACCCAAGGCTTTCAGTTCAATATGCCGGCTGATGCTCAAGTAACTGGGCAGCCAGAGAAGAAAGCCCCAAAAGGCGATATTAAAGAACATATAGGTAAAAAACAGCAGCCAGATGCTCGGGAAGGCTATTATGTCCTGCCACATTGCTTTAGACCCGTGCTTGTTAAGAATTTCGGTATGGGCTATTCCGGCATCCGGATTATCTGGAATAAAGCGATGCAGTAAGTAGGCCATGACAATACCAGGGACAGCAAAACACAAGAACAATTCCCGCCAGCCCATCAAACCGATGAGCCAGGCGGAGATCGGCGCAACAAACGCCGGTCCGAGGGCCAGGGCGGTTAAAAACAGGGCGTTGGCTGATGAGCGTTCCTCAGACGGGAAAAAATCGGCCACCAGCTTAAACTGAGCGCCGATCCCCAGCCCCTCTCCAATACCGAACAAAACGCGGACCCCGATCAACAAGCCGACCGAGGAAACCAGTGCGGTCACCCCTGTAAAGACAGACCACCAGACAAGGGCGATAACCAGCAGTCTCTTGGCCCCGAACCGGTCCGCCAAATATCCTCCTGGGATTTGGGTCAGCGCATAGCCGAAAGTAAACGCCGATAAAACACTGCCGAACACCAGTGGATTCATGTTCAGCTCTTTCATCATCGTCGGCCCGGCCACAGCGATATTGACCCGGTCGAGGTAGGCAATAAAAAACATCAGCCAGAGCAAGAACAACATGGTCCATTTCTGATTTTTACTTGCTTTCATTCCCGATTGGCTCATGACGCCCCCCCTTTCTTCCGGCGAATCCTATGGCGTTGACGGTGATTGTACTTAGCAGTCGATTGCTGACACACTGAAAAAGTTTGTAATGCTAGTAATTCCCATCAAACAAAGAAAAGTCCTGCCAGCTTCTAAAACTCGGCAGAACTTTTGCATCCCAGGGAGCACCAGGCATATTATGAATTCAATCGTTCCGTACTTCCCGCCAACTCCGGCTACTTGTCCTGCCCCAGCGCTCGACAGGCATGCGCATATACCTGGTCAAGCTGCTGTGGGTCAGCGATGTACAGCCACTCTACCCGACCGGGCTCGTTATAAACAAGTTCCAACGCGCCGTGCCGGCCGTCATGAAGAACCACTTCCGTCAGGCGGGAGTACGGAATGATTCGCCACTCTGGGCGCTGTCCGGCCGCGCCCCTGCCCACAATATATAACCCCTGGTCGGTCGCCACCAAGGTGCCTGGCTCGTCTTCCATTTCGATCTTCGGCACCACCAGGCAAAGTTGTTCTCCCAGCCACAACGCAGCAGGAGTATTCCGGAATATTTGCTGCAGTCCGCCGTCCAAGCCGGCATAACCGGGAATCACTTTTTCCACAGGAGTATCGCTGGCAAAGTCCCCTTTGAGAACACTATAATGCAGCCGCTCGTCCTCAAAAATAGTAACCGCTGCTTGAATATCGCTTTCTTTGCTTTTGTAGATTATAATACTGGGCGCCAAGTCCACCGCCATACGCGTGGCTGTCAGCCCGCGGCGAAGCACCGCGCTCAGCCGCCTGGTCAATCGTTCCTTGTCCCCACTGGATTTCAACACCACACTGTAGTGATCGTCGACCTGTTCAATATTCTGCGGTCCGCCGGGAGCAATCTGCCTGGCGCCGAAAGCGGCGGGACGGGTAGGCAACTGCGCTTTCAACCTGGCGAACATATCTGCGGCCTGTCGCCGGATTTCAGCTTCATCCAAGCCCTGCATCCTTAAGTCAGCAAGAAAATGGTCATAAATGCGCGCAACGTCAGCAAGGGTTTGCACTGTCCCCGCAGCCGCAGCCTCCACCGTACCCGCCGGGACAGCAAAAGGCGGCTCTGCAGGCCCTGTTTCAGCCGCAGTCATCTTGACCAGGCTTTCTCCGCAATTCGAACAATATTTTATACTACTCGCCGGAGGCAGCTTCCCCCCGCAGGAAGGACAGAATCGCAACAGCACCGCAATCCCTCTTTTCGACAACAAGCATCAAAATATACTAATTACTTCGTATCCTATTGGAAAATACCTCTTTTTTACTCATAATTTGCCTATTTGTGTAGGACGTCCTGCCCGCTAATCGCCCAAACAACATAATGTTACAAAATATTCTATATTTTCCACCGAAACCCTGCCGGGACTTCGGATATTTTACACATTATTTCAAAGAGGGGCTGCTCCCTCATCATTCGAAGGAACAGCCCCTCTCGTAAACCCGGTCACAGCGGCCTCTTCCCGCCTGCTGCTATGCTAAACCCTGAAGTTAGCCACCGCCGCCTGCAGATCATTGGCCAAATTGGCCAACTCCTGACTGGAGGAAGACATTTCCTCCATGGCTGCCGACTGCTGCTGGGTCGCGGCTGAAACCGTCTGGGCCTCGCCGGCGTTTTGATGACTGATCTCATCAATCTCCCGAATCGAAGACACCAGGGTTTGACTGCCTGCCGCCATTTGTGTGATGGCATCGGTTATCTCCTTGATCTGATCAGACAATCGGACAACCGAAGCCGCGATCTTCTGGAATGTATGTCCGGAGGAAGTGACCACGCCGATACCGGTTTTGATACTTTCGGCGCCCTCTTTGGTCGCTCCCACGGCTTGGTTCATATTAACCTGGGTTTGCTGGATAAGGGTCGCTATTTGCTGGGCAGCCCGGTCTGACTGCTCAGCCAATTTTCTCACTTCTTCGGCCACTACCGCGAAGCCCCGGCCGTGTTCTCCAGCCCTGGCGGCTTCAATAGCCGCGTTGAGTGCAAGCAAGTTGGTCTGTCCGGCAATCGTCGAGATAAGATTGACGATTTCATTGATTTGCTTCGAGCCCTCGGCCAGGTCAGCGATGGTCTTCTGAACCGCAAGCGAGCTCTTACCGATGGTATCCATCTGTCCAACCGCCTGTCCAACCGCCATTTGGCCCTGCTCAGCCTCCTGGGCGGTTTCTTTGGCGATGACCAGCACTTCGTTGGCACTTTTGGCGATCTGTTCCGTCCGCTGTGACATCACATTCACGATTTCGGATATGTTGGCAACCGCCATCGCCTGCTTTTGCGTGCCCTCGGCGATCTCGGTAATCGACCCTGCCACCTGGTTAGCCGAATCCGACACCTGCTGGGCGCTCGCGGTCAGCTGCTCGCTGGATGCGGCAACCTGTTCAGACTGAGTCTGAACCCTCCTGACAAGGTCGCGCAGAGTCTTGGTCATAGCCTTAAATCCTTTTGCCAGCTGACCGACTTCATCCTCGGATTGAACCCGGATGGTCCGCTCCCTGAGGTCGCCTTGGGTTAAAATCGTGCATTCATCGCGAATGATTTCGATCGGTTTGGAAAAACGTTTGCTGATTAAAACAATAAATACTGAAGCAAGAATGATGCAGACCAAGGATACAATGAGCATAATCCGGGCCATCGCCGACACCGCCTGTGTCGCTTCCGCCTCCGGCGCCGTGACAACCATTACCCAATGCTGATCGCCAGGCAGGTCCAACGGCGTAAAAATGCCCAGCCGCTCGACACCGCCGAAGTTGTACTTTCCGATCACCTGTTTCTGGGTTCCGGTTTTAAATAGGTTGAGCAGCCTGTCGTCCAGTTCGGTGTCTTTCAGTTTCAGTTCAGGATTGGTCTGTTTTTTGCTAAGATTCAGCTTGCCAATCAGTTGTGGCTGGCCGGCGTCCATGATCACAAGACCACCGTCGTCACAGACAAAGCCGTAGCCACTGTCCTTGAACTTGACTCCCTTGACCAGCTCGGTCATCCGGTCCACCGGATAGGTCGCGGTCAATACTCCCGTCAACTGGCCGTTGTTCAGCACCGGGACAGCCAGGATAATCGATATCTTACCATCCAGAAGACTGGGTACCGGATCGGAGACATACGCCTTTTGGGTCTCCACGACTTTTTTAAAATATTCCCGACTGGCAAGATTGACGGTGCTTCCGTCCGCCCGCATCGAATTGCCGTCCGGCCAGATGAAATTCATTGTTGTAAATTTACCGTCTGCCCGCTTGAAGGTATCCGCCATAAGCGGAACCATCTGCTCCCGGTCGTTCCCGGCACGGATGGCGGGCACATTGGCCAAATCCTCAAGATGAGTCATGATTTCCATGACCCCAAACTTGATGCGGCCGGCATAATCGGTACCGACGGAAACGGCGGTCTCATCTACGCTCTTTCCTAAAGACTGCTGAGACAGGTAGTAACTGATCCCTGACAATATCCCAAAAGACAAAATAAAAAAGGGCAGCAAAATGACCAGAAATTTCACCCGTATGCTCTGCATCTAAAAATACCTCACTTTCTTCGATGGCCTTTATCACTTTCGGCTACGTCTATATGTCTATATATCGAAAGAAACAGATAATCCCCTAAGTTCAACCTTCAGTTTATTACCAGAAAAGCAACAGCCACCGGCAACTACAGTTTCTTTTGCAAACAAACCAATTCCGTGGGCTGCCAGTTATCCTGCCTGTAAAACTTCAAGGCCAGGCTATTACGCCGGTCGGCCAACAAGTCCAGGCGTTTGGCCCCCTGCCTCACCGCCCAGGATTCGATTGCCTGCAGCAGCTGCCTGCCAATTCCCAGCCCCCGTAAGTCTCTCACCAGCACCAAATCCTCGACAATCGCCTTGAATCCACCCTCGGCGGTCGAGATAAGCAACTGCCCGGAGCACATTCCGACTACTTTCCGGTCCACTTCGGCAACCACCAGACAGCACTGCTCATCTTCCGCGAGAAGCATTTCCAGTCCACAACGCTGTCTTTCCTGATCAAAAGTAAAATCGGTCTCAATTTCAAACAGCAGGCCGAGCAGCCTGGTCAATGGCTCAACATCTGTGGGCAACCCTTTTCTGATGACAACTTCGGCAGCCAAAAACACCCCTCATTTCGCCTGCGCTTGTTCTGCGGAATCGTGCTCTGCGATGCTAAGAACTCATTAAGATTGAATATTTCGACATACAACGACTCAAACCTCCGACTCCTTGTATTTTTTTGCAATTGTTTGCACAATAGGCGGAGGACGCGCACTAAAATCTCGCCTTGGGGAAGACCATTACCGGCCCATTCCCGGTTTCATGGTTGACGCTTTCAGGTATTTGTATTAAGTTAAACTAGAACAGTACTAGGAAAGGTAGGCAGCTGTCATGGACAAAAAATTGAATTGGGGTATTCTTTCAACAGGTACCATCGCCAAAAAATTTGCGGCGACGCTTTCGCAGCTTCCGGACTGCGGAAATCTTTTAGCAGTAGCCTCTCGCAGTCAGGAGACCGCTAATCAATTCGCCGAAGATTATAAAGCGCCTCACGCCTATGGCAACTATCGCGATTTAGCCCAGGATCCTGATATTGATATGATCTATATTGCCACACCGCATTCTTTCCACTATGAAAACACCCGACTTTGTTTAGAGAATAACAAAAACGTCTTATGTGAAAAGTCCTTTACCGTCAATGCTGCCCAGGCTGACGACCTCATCCGTCTTGCCAGGGAGAAAAATCTTTTTCTGATGGAGGCTTTCTGGACAAAATTCCTTCCGGCTTATCAACAGCTTGCTACAACTTTGGCTGAAGGCAGGATCGGGGACATAACCCATTTCCGGGCACAGTACGGTTTCGCTCCGACAGGCGCCCGCTATGTTAGGAAATTCGACCCCAAGCTCGCCGGCGGAGCTCTTCTGGATATTGGCGTTTATGCCATCGGTGTTGCTGCCATGCTTTTGGGGTACACCCCGAAGAAGATGCACTCCAGGGCAGTGTTCGGGGAATACGGCACAGACAAATTTGACAGTATTATGCTGGAGTATGAAAACGGAGTCACAGCCCACTTAATTACGACCATCGGTTCTGTTATCGATCCCCAGGCTGTCATCTATGGCACCAAGGGTCATATTATTCTGCCGAACTTTTCAGCGCTGCAAGAATACAGCATCGCCGGAGACGACGGCACCAAGTCCACCCTGGAGTTCCCTTTTGAGGTGAATGGCTTTGAATATCAGATCAGAGAAGCAGAGCGCTGCTTGTTGGCCAAGAAACCCGAAAGTGCCGTCATGACCCATCAAAACACCCTCGCAGTAATGCACTTGATGGATAAAGCCCGCTCCGACTGGGGTCTTACCTTCCCTTGTGAAGTATAATCACATTTTAAAAAGCCTCAACCCCTTATATCTTTCGGGGTTGAGGCTTTCTTCGATTCTTTGCCTGACACTTGATGGTTTAATGCGTTTCAATGAATAGATTCAGCTGGGCGTGCCATGCGTCAGGTTCGAAGATCCCTGCTGAAGTATCCTCCCCCAACAGGAGGTCTACCATATAGCGGGGCTTTTTGTTGCCGATGTGCATTGACTTGCAGCATGACACACAATATACAACCACGTCTTCGGCAGGCATTTCGTCGGCCCGTTTTTTCATCTGTTCTTTGACCTGCTCTACCGGCAGCACGCCATAAAAGCTGTCACCGCAGCAGGTACCTTTTGTCCCGGTCTTCTCCGGTTCCAAAACCCTAATGTTCATCCGCTTCAGCAATGCTCTGACCGCGACGTGAACTCTCTCTTGATCGCGGGTGGGACAGGCGTCAAGGATGGTCATTTCTTTTCCCTGGTAGTCCGGAAAAGGGAAGGTTTCGCTTTCGGCCAGAACCTCCCAGAGAGAGACAGTTTTGATGCCTTCATAAAGCTGCCTGTACCGCCTGTCGCATCCGGCGCAGGTGTTGATGACTTGGGTTCCCGCCGGCAGCCGGGGTTCATGCCGGCAACAGGTCAAATGCTCGTCAATATCGCCCAGATCCTTGTGTAAAAATTCCAGCATTCTCCTGCCAAGATCCGGCTTGTATATCATGAGCGCGCAGCCAGGTGCGAATACTTTTTTCACGCAGTACCTCCCATGCGACTGATGTCTGTCATGCACTATCATACCGGATTACAGCCAAAATTTCATCCTGAATTTTGCCGACTAATTCTTCCGTTTCGCTATTTCGGCAAGAGGACAATCGCTATGCCGGATGGAAGAGAGTTATATCCTCACTGTAGTTCGACCGCAAGCCTGGGGTTGATTCGGCAAAGACGCCAAAAGGGGGGGCTTATTCGTGAAAGTATTGTTTATGCATCCGGAATTCCCCGGACAGTTTATGCATCTGGCGGCCCTTCTGGCCAAAGATCCCCGGCATCAGGTTGTGTTCATCACCCAACAGAAAGAAAATCGCCTTGCCCAGGTTGCAAAGGTCATCTATTCCGTACCGCAGCAGAATCCGGCGACTCATCCGTTTTTAGAACGGATGGAGCGGTCGGTGCTCCACAGCCACGCGGCGGCAAACGCAGCCCGCATGTTGAAAGACAAAGGATTCGTGCCTGATGTCATCTATGGCTATACTGGAGGCTGGTCCAACGCACTATTTATCAAGGATGTATTCCCCACCACACCGCTGCTGAGCTATTTTGAGTGGTTTGTCCAAAGCCACGGCGGCGAATACAACTTTGACCCGGCCTTCCCGCTGACCAACGAACAAGAGTATGCCATCCGGATCAGCAATATGCCCAATTGGGTTAACCTGCACTCCTGTTCCCGAGGCATTTCGCCCACCCAGTGGCAGCGCAGCCGCTTTCCCCGCGAGTTCCAGTCCAAGATTGACGTCATCTTCGATGGTATCGACACCGAGTATTATAAGCCTGATCCGCAGGCAGTGTTTACGCTGGCGGAAACAGGAAGCACCTTCTGCGCCGGGGACGAAGTTTTAACCTATGCTACCCGGGGTATGGAACCAATGCGGGGGTTTATGCAGTTCATGGAAGCGGCGGCTATGGTCCACCAGCGCCGCCCCAACTGCCACGTCCTTGTGGCCGGGACCGATCAAAGCTGGTACAGCAAAGCGGCGGGGGAAGCCAAGACTTATAAAGACTTGGTGCTGGAGAGGCTGTCCTTCGATCCCGCAAGGCTCCATTTCACGAACTGGCTGAACCGCGGGCAGTATCGGCAACTGCTGCAAGTCTCTGCTGTCCATGTTTATTTAACCAGACCCTATGTATTATCATGGTCGGCAATGGAGGCGCTAGCCACAGGATGTCTTGTCGTCGCTTCCAGCACCCCCCCGGTGATGGAGGTCATCCGCCACGAATACAACGGGCTGCTGGCCGACTTTTTCTCGCCCCTGGATATTGCGGATAAAATCTGCAGCGCCCTGGAAAGACGAAAAGAATTACAGCATCTGCGGGAAAACGCCCGAAACGAAATCTGTCAGAAGTATTCCTATCAGAGTGTATTGCCGAGGCAAGTGGCCCTTTTGACCCGGGTGGCCGAAGAAAAAGCACTGCTATAGAAGCAGGAAATTGCCCCACCTTGCCTGGCAAAAACGGATTGGTCCACTATTATCTCCGTTAAAAAACCGCAAAGCAGGAGCTTTGCGGTTTTTTGCGAGTGTAGATGATCTGCTCACTTATCGGCTATTGCAGATAACCTATACTACCTTCTCACAAGATTAGCTTTGTTTTAAGAGGAATTGGCCGGTTAAAAGCTTTGCTTCTTCGGTTTTTCGCTCCAGGTCTTTCGAAAACTCGGCCAGAAAACTTTCGCTATGGTGGATAACCGCCAGGCAGGCACGGTCCATATCGCGGCAAACCACGGCCTCAAGGATGGTCCGGTGTTCCGCCAATGACTTGGTCAGGCGGCCTGGTATCTTCTCCAGCACCCGATAAAACCGCTCCAGGTGAGAAGCCAGGTGGTCAAGCTGGGCCTTCATGCGGCGGTGATCAGCGACTTTTACGAAAAACGAGTGGAACTGCGCCCCACAGAGGCTGCAATCAGTCAGCCGGTTCTGGTGCAGCGCCAGTTCGGACTCAGCCAGCAGGGCCTCCAGCTCCTTGATTTGATCAGCGGACAGACGCGGAATGGCCAGCCTTACCGCCAGTGCCTCAAGCGCTGCGCGAACCTCATAGATTTCCCGGATATCCTCAACAACCAGCGGAGCCACTGTGGCGCCTTTGTAGGGGACGGCAATCACCAGTCCTTCCATCTCCAGCCTTCGCAAGGCTTCCCGCACTGGTGTTTTGGATGTGCCGAGCAGTTGGGCCAGTTCGGTTTCCACCAGGCTTTTTCCCGGCTCAAACTCCAGGTGGAGAATGTTTTCCTTGATCAAAGCATAGACTTGCTCGGTTAAAGACGCGATGACAGCATGGGCAAGAGGCTCTTTCATGTCGACTTCCTCCAGGTGTGTCTTATTACCAGCGTCGAAGCGCCCTACAGCATTTTTTGTTCTTGGGCGGCAGGCTTGGGAAACAGCCGGTCGATAAACAAAATAGCCAGCGGAACCAGTATGGCGATATACACATTGTCAATTCCGAACGGGTCCCCCAGCAGGAACCAGGCGGTTGTTGCAATGATCAAGGCAATCAAGCTGGCGCTGACGCCACGCCCGCTGCCGAATAGCGGAAAATAAAACATACACACCACCACCACCGACAGGCTTGTTCGCAGGGCTCTGGCAAAAAACAGCGTCTTGATAACTTCTGGCGTCAGTAGCGCAAACCCGACAGGCAGCAAGCCAAATATGGCGGCAATGACGCGGGTGGCGACCAGTTTCTTCTTTTCGTCCGGCTTGGCCCAGGGGGTGTAGAAATCCCGAACAATAAGTGCGGTTGCGCCCAGCGTTGTCGCCGAGACAGTTCCAAAGATCGTGGCCATCAGTGCGGAGACGACAATGCCACCCAGCACCGGGTGCATATGGGTCGCAAAATAGGGGATCGCCCAAAGTCCCTTGATGTTTGGATACAGGTACTTGGCCGCGATACCGATAATCGACGCCATGAGGCCGATGGGTATAATCAGCAGGCCGGCCAGCAAGCTTGCTTTCACGGCGGTGCGGCCGTCTTTGGTTGACCCGATTGCTTGTATTACATACTGGGTGCAGAAAACCGCCCCAATGCTGCCTACCATCCAGGCGACTATCTGGGTTACGCCGACGCCTTCTATCGGGTCGAAGTATATCGGCGGCATTTTAGCCGCCAGGTTGGACAAGCCGCCACTCAATTGAAGGGCGAAGACAAGGGTGATGATAACCCCCACATATTTGAAAATGGCGTGAACCAGGTTGGTATAGGCAACGCCCTTCATTCCGCCGGCGGTAACATAGACAATACAAATAAACGCCGTGGCCCAGACCGCCAGGTTTGTCGGCATGTTCAGAATGGTACCCAGAATTGCCGCCCCACCGACATACAACTGAATATTCAAAACCCCCATGGCGTAGATCATGATCACTGCCGTGATTCTCGCCGCCTGGGTCCCATACTTTTGGGCGATCAGGCCGGAAATGGTGTGTTCACCTGTTTCGCGGTATTTTTTCGCCATAAAGATGGAAAACAAGATCATGGCGACAAAAAGGGCCGTCAGATTCCAAGCGGCTGAGATGCCCTTATTAAAGGCAATCTCAGCAGTGCCAAGGGTTGCGCTGGTGCCGATCCACTCCGACATGAGAAGAACGGCGATAACCGTAATCCCCATGTCTTTGTTGCCGACCATAAATTTCGCGGTCGTGCCGGCAAACTTCTTGGCCCAGATACTGATGCCCATGGTGCCAAAAATATAAGCCACAACAATACCCAAAATGATCGATATATTATAATCCACTATCCTTCCCCCTCGTGTTTATGTAGCACTCACGCTTTGCAGCCATACATATCGGGTCGGCGATCATTCCACACCTTCAGACCGGCCCGCACCGTGTCCACCCGCGCCGGGTCAAACTCGCAATAGATGATATTCTCCTCCCCCGCTGCCTCGGCAATGATTTCGCCATCAGGCGCTATCACCATGGAATGTCCGTAAAACTCCATGTCGCGGTGCTTGCCAACACAGTTTGCGGCGCAGATAAAGACCTGATTATCGATGGCTCGTGCCTGGTTCAGCACCCGCCAATGATTGCCTCTCACTGTCGGCCACTCCGCAGGAACAAATATCACCCGGGCACCGTCAAGAACCATGTCGCGGAACAATTCCGGAAACCTGAGATCATAGCATACCGCCACCCCGCCTGTCACTCCGTCGATGCTAAACACCGTTCGCCGCTTACCTGGTACAAAAAAAAGCTCTTCATTAAAAATACTGCACATATGAAGTTTCTGGTAGTCGCTCACCAATTCTCCGGCTCTGTTGATGACAAATACGCTGTTATAGATCTGCCCCAGATGCTTATGGGGGATGGAACCGGCTATGACCGTCACCTGAGCAGAGCGGGCAACTGCAGCCAGCTCGGAAACTGTAGGACCATTCTCTTCTTCTGCCCACTTGTCCAGATTCTTAAGGGAATATCCTGTTGTCCAAATTTCCGGCAAGACGATAACCTCAGCCTGCTTTGCCGCCGTGCGGACCATCTCCACGCCCCGTCGCCGGTTGCCCTCCACATCACCTGCTACCACCGTCATCTGGACCAAAGCCACTTTCATATCAATCATCTCCTCGTTAAACCGCCCATTTACCGGCCGGCGGGCAGAATTCAGCCTGAGCCGGTAGCCCGATATCCATGATCAGAGCTGCCGGCCCTGATCCAATAAATCGCGATAAGAAATATCATCGTACATCATATATGATGTACGATGATATTTTTCTTGCTCCTATGCCATATTCCTGCAAATAAATGGAATTTATCCAAATAAAAAATATAAGAGCTTCCGGCGTAGGCGGAGCGCTCTTATATTTGGCTTCTTTGGTGAAAATAACTGCCGCTATTTTATATTGTAAACTTTCGGACAGCCTGTTGCAGGTCTTCTGCCAATTGGGCCAGGGCCTGGCTGGAAGAAGCAATTTCCTCCATCGACGCCGACTGTTCTTCAGTAGACGCTGAAATGTTTTGCGATTGACTGGCGATTTCCCGGCTGATTCCCTCGACCTCTTTCACCGCCGCCAGCACTTGGTCGCTGTTGGTGGTGAGTACCGAAAGCCCGTCGGACACGCCCTGGGAAATGGCCGCGACTTCATTGACCTGCTCCATAATGTTCCGGAAAGCAACCCCGGCCTGATCAACTACTTCGGTGCCTTTTTTTACTTCTCTTGTTCCATGATTCATCGCCTCGACCGCGGTATCGGTCTTGGCCTGAATATCACCAATCAAGGCCTCTATTTGTTTGGCGGCATTCTGGGAATTTTCCGCCAGTTTCCGGACCTCTTCAGCGACGACGGCAAAGCCTCGGCCCTGTTCGCCAGCCCGGGCAGCTTCTATCGCCGCATTGAGCGCCAGCAGGTTGGTCTGCCCGGCGATACTGGATATCGTCTCAACAATCTTGCCTATCTCTTTGGATCGTTCGCCCAATTCGGTGACCACTTTGGCTGAATCGTCAACCGTGACCTGAATCTGATTCATCTGCCTGACTGCGGTGTCGACCGCCAGGTTTCCTTGGGCAGCTGCGGCTACCGCCTGTTTTACAATGTCCACAGCGCTTATGGTATGGTCTGATTCTCTCCGGGTCCCGGCGGAGATCTGCTCGACTACCCTGACCGCATCCGCGACCTTGGCCGACTGCCGGTCAGCTCCCTGAGCTGTTGCGGTAATCGAAGCCGCCACTTGGCTGGCAGCTTGCGCCGACTGCTCGGCGTTGGCTGTCAGCTCTTCCGATGAGGCGGCCACCTGCTCGGTCACCCCCAAAATCTGCTGGACAAGCCGACGGAGGTTATCGGTCATCCGTTCAAAGCTTTGGCCCAGTCGCCCGATTTCGTCGTTGGATGAAATCCCGAGTTGTCGCATCGATATGTCACCACCGGCAATCCGGTCGGCAACCGCCTCTATCTCCCGGATTGGTCTGGCGATGCGCCGAGCAAACCAGGTTATAAAAGCCGCCGTGACAGCGAGAATAATGATGATGGACACAAAAGAGATGCTCGTCAAGGCCGAAACCGCACTGGTTGCCTCAGTAACCGGCACCGTTATCGCCAGTGACCAATTGACTCCCGGTATGGGTGCAAAGGCTATATACTTGTTAACCCCTTGAAATTCGTATTGAGCAAACCCCTTCTCACCCTTGGCCATCCGCGCCACAGCTTCCTTCTGCCTGGGGTCGGCGGCGTTGTCTTTCAGAGTATTATGTTTCAAGACAACCTCTTTATCGGGGTGGATGATGGACAATCCATCTCCCTGCAGGACATAGGCGTAGCCGGTCTGCCCGACCTTTATCGCCAACACCCGCTTGGTGACGTCTTCCATGCTGACGGCTCCGTAAAGTATGGCAGTAACCTTGCCGTCGACTTTCACCGGAATAGCCACCACTGTGACCAGGTTGCCGGTGGATTTGGATACCAGCGGATCAGAAATAACGATCTCTCCTTTGACGGCCCGCTGGAAATAATCACGGTCAGCAACATTGCCCTTTACACCAGAGGAACTGATATATGTTCCCGACAGTTCGGCGTAAGATATGCCGTCATAGGCCTTATTGGTTTTTGCAGCAGCCGTAATAAGGGGAATGATCGCATCCATGTTGCCACTGACAACTACCGGCGAGCTTGCCATAATGGTCAGTTCCGATTTGCGGCCATCCAGCCACAAGCCGACCTCTCCGCCTGAATCGACAGCCCTGGCTGAAATACTTTCTATTATGCTGTCTGTCAGCAGTTGCCGGGCCTTCCAGTAGTTCAACCCGCCCAGAACGCCAAGGGCGATGAAAAAAATGACCAGCATGGAAACAGTGAGTTTTGTCTGGATACTTTTCATTGGTAATACCTCCTCCGCAACTCACGAAATTCTACTATATCCTTCCTACTATTACGGCAGAAAATGTCAGATTCCTCTACAAAATTACCCATTTACCTGTAAAAACTATCAAAAACAGGAAACTATTCTTCTTGTTCTTCTCTCTCCGACTCCGCGTTCTTCGACCGACCTCTGCAGCCTCGCCACCACAGCAAATAACAGCAAAACGCCCCATTCCCGCGCTTTGCTGTTATCCAGCCGGCCAATGTAATTAGTTAACCTTTTGGGCCAGGATCAGACAATTCCCAGCCAGTGCCAGTATGTCGCATAAAACAGCAGTAACAAGCCCACCGAGACGATCATCAGCGGCAGCCCGATACGGGCCATATCCTTGGTTTCAAAAGTGGCTGTGGCATAAGGAATCATCGACTGCGGCGCGTTTACCGGCAGCAAAAAGGCGAAATATACCGTATAGGTAGCCACCAACGCCATGCCCCATACTGGCAAATCGACGTTTTGCAGACTCACCAGGAACCCCAGCACGGTGGGTATCAGCGCCGCGGTGGCGGAGGTAATGCTGGCAAAGGCGGTCCGCATGACTACCAGGGCGATGGTTATGACCACCATCATCATAAAGGGCGTCATCTTGCCCACACCGAGCGCGCCAAGGGAATTCTGGGCCAGCCATATTGCCGCTCCTGAGGACAGCAGCACTTCACCCAGGGAAATTCCCGCCCCGAACAGAAGGATGGTGCCCCAGTCGACCCGGTTGACGATGTCCTTCCAGTTGGCCACCCCGGTATAAGGGAAGAACATTAGCAGCACCGAATAGACGGCAACAGTGTTGGCATCCACCTTGTGAAGCGCTTCAGTTGCCCAAAAAATAATGGTCAACAGCAGGATGACCCCTATTTTTTTCTCGGCGGCCGACATCGGCCCCAGTGCGACTAGTTCTTTCGCCACCGTCTCCTTACCGCCGGGAACTTCGCTAAACTCAAATTTGGTCATCCGGGTAAGGAAGAAATAGAGAATGACCGATAGGATCAGCGCAAACGGTTCACCATAGACGAACCAATCCATCCAGCTAACGGTATGACCGGTTACCTTGGCAATAAACGAAGCCGCCACCGGATTCGGCGCGCCGCCGCTCAATACCCCGATGCCTGAAATGGAAGAAGACAAAGCGACACACAACAGTAAACTACGCGCGAACTGGCTCTTCTTGTCCACCCCGAATGCAGCTATTAGCCCCATGGCTATCGGAGTAATAGTCGCCGAGCGGGCTGAAATGGAGGGAATGAAGAAGGTGAACACTAACATTACCACGATCATTCCGGCAAATATATTATTGGTTTTTGTCCCAACAATTCTAAGGATGGTAAGAGCAACTCTTTTTTCCAGCCCTGTTGATAGGATGCAAGCTGCCATGAATAAACCCGCAGCAACCAGAACCCAGCCGCTGTTGATGAACCCACCGAGGGCAACAGGGATCGTCTTGGCCGTACCGAGCATCGGCCCCGGCACCGTGCCGGGAGGTGCGAAGCCCAGGAAGATCAGCATAAAGGCTACAATGGCGATAGCGCTGACAGGATAGGATATCGCCTCCGATACCCACATCGTGACAGCAAAAACTAAAATCGCCAAGACCCGCTGCCCTGCTACCGATAAACCTTGCGGTGTTGGCATCAGTACCACCGCAAACATAAGAACCAAGCCGAGAATTATCCATACTAGCTTTTTGTCTGCCAAGGTAATCTCCCCCTACCTAAAACTATTTGGCAATGGAACAGTCCCACAGACGAATCGTCATCAGCTCAGCCTATCTTCTTATAGCGGAATGTTGCCGTGTTTCTTGCTGGGCCGCACTTCGCGCTTGGTGGCCAGCATGGACAGAGCGGTGATAATCCGCGGCCGGGTTTCGGACGGCTCAATGACCTGGTCGACAAAGCCGCGTTCGGCTGCTTTATACGGAGTGGCAAAGTCTTCGATGTACTGGGCGGTTTTTTCCTTGACTTCCGGGTCGCCGCGGAAGATGATGTTGGCCGCGCCGGCCGGTCCCATAACCGCGATCTCAGCACTCGGCCACGCCATTACCTGATCAGCGCCAAGGTCCTGGGAACACATCGCGATATACGAGCCGCCGTAGGCCTTGCGGGTGATCAGAGTAACCTTGGGTACGGTGGCTTCTGAGTAGGCATACAGCATTTTCGCGCCATGGCGGATGATGCCGCCGTATTCCTGGCCTGTTCCCGGCAGGAAGCCAGGCACGTCCACCAGATTGAC
>Ga0316231_1002498_pt1 | contig 17498 bp, 6 predicted proteins | sample TBH18027metaG_FD_206002 | JGI IMG/M metagenome (GOLD analysis project Ga0316231, IMG submission 206002) | Freshwater microbial communities from Trout Bog Lake, Wisconsin, USA - TBH18027 | ecosystem: Environmental > Aquatic > Freshwater > Lake > Hypolimnion/Profundal zone | place: USA: Wisconsin...
CCACCGGCACCCACTGGTTGCTCCAACGATGCGGCCACCAGTCGCTGCTCATCAACAGCCGCACGTCCGGCCGGTCGCCGGTGAAACCGTAATGCGACTCCACCCAACGCATCGCCCGGCGCCCCTGTTCGGCATCCAACAGGCCAAATTGCACGCCGAAATATTCGTCCCAGTGTTGTGGATGCGAGCGTCGGATGCCGTCGGCGCCGATGGTGGTCAGCACACCAAGTGGCGCGTCCCACAGTTCGCGATTGGCAGCGTCCTTCGACTTTTGCGCCAGCGCGCGATACTCCGCTTCGGCGGCCGATTCGCCAAGTTCATGCGCGATGTTGGCGGCGCTGACGAGCATCCCATAGCCGATCGCAGTGGGCGCGGCCCCCTTGGGTCCTTTGCCCCCGGAGTCGCAGTCCCAATACTCGTAAAACGACCGGAATAAGCCGTCGCCGTCCGGATCCTCGTAAGCACGTTCCCACGCCACCGCCCGGCGGACGTGCGGCCACATGTCTTTCAAGAAGAGGCGGTTGCCGGTCCAGCGATAATTCTGCCAGACTTGGTCCACCCAGAACGCGGTGTTGTTTTCCTCCATGTAAGAACGAAAACCCCAATTGCCCCAGCCAATCCAACCGCCTGTGGGAGTCTGAATCCCGCTGCGCTCTGTCGTGTGCTGTTTGGCTGCGCTGTCTTCGCCTTGGAAGATCGCGTAATATCGCAGATTCATTTCATTGGCCGCGTGGTCGCCGCCCCATTCCTTGCCATACCAGCCTGTGGAAATGTGCATCGGTGTGGCATACGCAAGCCCCAGGATGCAACCCGGTCCGACATGGTGATATTCGCTCACGCACCGCGCCCAGTTCATCAGTGCGTTAAAGTTGGTGTCCGGCGTCTTCACCACAAACTCCGCCCGGCGGCGGTCCCATTTCTCAACCGTGTCCGCCAAGGCGGCTTCGGGCGCTTGAAACGTGGCCTTAAATTTCGCTTCCGGGTCGGTAAGCGGATCACGACAGGTGGCCAACCATTCGTCCACCAGCTTCTTCAACCGTTCGGGCCACCACATGCTCGCCTTGTTCTTGGCGAGAACTTTCAATTCATCGTCGTAAGCAGCGGCATTAAGCTGCGTTGCTCCCCAGTGGGCGCAGAGGTGGTAAACCGCTTGAGGCTCACTCGCCGTGAACTCGGCCAACGAGCCAAATTGTTTATCCGGCACAGCGCGCCCGCTGCCCACGCCATCCCAACCGGCCAGCACCAGGCAGCCGGCAAATTGTTGCGGTTCGGTAAACCGGGCCAGTTTTCCGTCAATCTCCACTTTGTTTGTCAATGCGGATTGAAAGGCGATGCCGCCAAAGCTCCAGATCAATCGTTGCGGACGGCCTTCAAAGCTCACGCGGCAAACCATGCTCTCCGTGCCCAGAATCGGAGCCGCTCGCACACGCGCGGACCAACCGCCGTCCGGTCCCGGGACGACATAATCGGTGTAGCCTGGCCAGAACGTGGCTTCGATATTCGAGACATTTTCAAACCACACCTTGTTGCCGTTGATTTCAATCACCCCCAGTTTCAATGTGCCAAACTGAGGCGAACCAGGACTGTTGGTTCCATTTGGCCAGCACGGAATTCCGCGATTGCTGAACGTCTTCAACCGCATGACCGGCTTCTCACCGGTGACGACAATCGAACGGCCGTTGACGATGGGCCGGACCAAACCTCGCCCGCCCCCGCGAATCCGAAACGCGCCCGCCTCGACCGGTTCATACCACGGACGGTCGGCGTCACCTTCGCCGTCACCCAGGGTGTAATACCGGCTGCGGCCCAGAATCACGCTTTGGTCAATGACTGGCAACACCGACGGCTTCAGTGGTCCCGGAATCGTGACAACCTCGGGCGTCAGCACTGGCGAAGCTGAGGTGGTTCCCGCATAAAGCTGGGCCGCGATGATCGAGCCGAAGCCAAGTCCAAGTATTTGTGCGGTTCTCATCATGCTTCAACTTCATCTCTTTTATAATCAGTTATCATTCACCTTTGAGGCAGGATTGATTTCCCCCAAATCCTGACAGGCTGCGGATGTCACTTTGGCATCATCCGCCTGCAACCAAGGTCGCACATCGGGTGAATATCGTCCGCAGCAAACATGATCAAAAACCACATTATCAGCGTGGCGCACATAAAATGCGTAAGCCGGCACAGTTCCAAACATGGTGGATTGGGGATATTCCTTCTCCTTCTCCGGCGGAGTGGGCGGGATCTTTGACAGCCCGCCTGGCATCTCAAAATAGCAATTTTTCAAGCGCACACTGCCAATCCTGGCCTTTGGTATTCCCGTGATGGTGCAGGAGGGAGCTGACGGAGCATTCCTGGGAACATCACCATCGGACAAGCCGGTTTCGTAGGCACGGACATATTCGATGAGCACATTCGTGATGGATCCCGGATTACCGCTCCGATTAGCAAACCGGATGTAGATGGGGTTGTTGACCCGATACATATCCAGATTGCGCACGACAAAACCGTTGATATCGGAGCCATCCACCGATTCAATGCACAGCCCGCCGTATTTGGCGTAGGTCACCAGGTTGCTGACGATTTCAATATTGGAAACCGGCCCCTTGGTTGCCGACCCCAGCTTGATGGCATTGGCACGATAACAGTGGATGCGATTGTTTGCGACGAGGATGTTTTTCAATCCCCGGGAATTATAGCTTTTGAGGCAAATACTGTCGTCTTCGGACCTCACGTCACAGTTCCGAATGATGACGTCGTGCGAATCACAAATGTCCATGCCGTCGAGGTTCCAACAACCGGGCGGGGCGTCCACGGTTACGCGGTCAATCAGGAGTTGGTCGCAATCACTGTAGATCTGTGTCCACATGCAGGGATTGCGCAGGGTCACATTCCGAATGGTGACATTCCGGCTTTGGAAAACGCGGATCAAGGAAGGTCGTTTGCTCTCCGTGCCGATTTTCCGCACCTTGGCTGGCAGGTTCATCTCCCTGCATCGGCCGTCAATTTCACCCTCTCCGTCAAGGGTCAGACCGTCCGCATTGCAGGCATAGAGCAAGCTTCGGCACATGACCGAGTTCCGGGATTTTTCCGGCAGCACGACGGGATAGTCGGCCAAGTTGGTGCTCCCGAGCAGCACCGCGCCTTTTTCCAGAAACAAAGTCATGCGCCCGCGCAAGGTCAGCGGGGCACTGACATATTGCCCGGGAGTCAGGACGACGCTTCCACCCGACCCCGCACAGGCATCTATCGCCTGCTGCAGGGCGACGGTGTCAAAGGTAATGCCATCAGCTTTGGCCCCAAAATGACGCGGATCAAAGATCGGCGACGGTGGCTCGCCCATATGGACTGGCACCTCCCGCACCTGCGGCATCGGACGGGCAAAATCCTGCTCCCCAGTCTGGTTTGTCTGACCATGCGCTGGATCAAGATGCCACGCCAGAAAAATAGCGGGCACCAACCAGCGCAGGAAGCCGCGAAGCACGTGGGTTTGGCAGGCGGAATAAACATCCATAAGGGTCATTGCCGGTTCGCGAGCCTGGGTTTGGCTTCGGCTTTTTGGCGGAATTCGGCCACGACTTTTTCGATTCCATCCCCCGTCCCAAATCGGGCGCCATGTTCCTGATAAAGACTGGGACAATTGGTGTGGGTGGCCGCCAGTTCGCGATAGTCTTCCCAAGCCTTATCGTAAGTCTTCAACAACGCCTTGAGCTTTGCGGGATCGGCGTTGAGTCCCGCCAGATTCAAGTCCATGTATGCCTGATATATTTTATAGAGGTCAAGCCCATAGCAAGCCGAGACTTTGACAAACCCGGCGGTGTCTGGATCCGCGAAGTGGATCTCGCCCGCCAGCGTGACAATTTCCCGCCACATTTTAACCGCTGCTTGTTGTTGCGCCGCAATACTCTGCCGAACAGGGGTATTGGCGGGCAGTTGCGGCCGGTTGATGCCGTCATCCCGGCTCCACCATGGCGACAACTCCCGGTGGATCCCCGATTTACCCCGCAGGACCGCATCCGCGGACAGCAGGCAAAGCCGGCGGAACTTTTCCGCATCCTGCCCAGTTAAGCCTAGTTTCTCCCGCGCAAAGCGATTGAAAACCGACTCCTCCGACTGGCGGGGATCGCGAACCCACTGGGCCATGACCCAGGCGTTCAATTCGCACCACAACTCGTTCTGGATGTAGGGGCCGTCCCACCCACCGCCCCGCGACCAGGTCCAAATTCCCGCGAACCAGGGGCTTTGCCGGGCAAAAGCGCCAATGCTGTTGAATCCGACCTGATTGGTACTACCGAGGTGCTCCTCAAAACCCTCAATTACGCCGTGCGCCACATAGTTGGGATAAGCCCCCTTGCCCTCGTATTCCCGGGCGCATTGCACCTCGATGATTTGCCGGTGCCGCCCCAGCCCAATCACACGGCTGAACGGATTGCCCCGGTGAAAATCACCTTCACAATGTTTCACGGCAAAGAACAGATTCGCGTGGGGCTCGACGGCGGCATCCACGGCCAGATAGGCGTCTGGTTTGGTATCGAAGCTCAGCCACGTCCGGAAGACAAGCTGCTTGTCGTGCTTGACGCAGAGCTCCTCCCGCAGCAGTTGGACGAGCGGTATGATGGTCTTGACTGTGTTGGTCTTTTGCAGGATCGCGCCCTGGTGATAGGGGGCGTCTTGAAGATACGTTTCGCCGATCCGGACCACCAAACCGTCCAGCGATGGGAAGCGGTCGAAAATCTCCTTCAGCATCAACCGCAGCAATCTGGCGGTTTGCGGATCAGATGGATCGCCGAAAGACTTTTCCATTTGGTATTTCTGGACCAGACGCTTGGGAAACACAATCAGGTCGGCCTCGGCATAACCCCGCAAGCCTGCCGCATGGCATTGGGCCAGCATCCGGTCGAAATTGGTCGCCTTGCCATCCACCCAGACGCGTCCCGGTGATCCGGCCGGAAAAATATCCGGATCCACCGACGCCCAGTTGACAGCCAGCGTCGGGGAATCGAACAGGAAATAGACCTTGCCAGTATATCCTTCCTCACGGAGATAACCGGGATCCTCGAATTTAGTTTCATAACGGGCAGCGCCTGGATTGTGATGGACCATGTCCAAAATCAATGGCTGCACATCTGCCGCCAACGACTTCAGAAGCTGGCTGCACAAAAGCGTGCAAACTGTAAGGAAAGGTCGCATTTTCATTGTTTCTTGATTCTCATTTTCACGGGCCAGTCAGATGTGTTCATACTCGGAGCTAACTTGTCACAACGGAAACTCATGGTTGATACATCAGGCGGTAAAAGACCGCCGGATTGGTGGCGACCAAAGGAACATTGGTCGTGGTGACCAGTGAAGAACCGGGCACCGTGACCCAGTTCGTCCCCAGTCCTGTCGTGAGCGGATTGGTCTGCGCCTGTAATACCCAGCCCAGATAATTTGCCGGCCACGAAAGTGTCAGACCGTTGTTGCTGACGGTAAAAATGAGGTTGGTTGGCGTGGTCGGCGGCGTCACCGAGGGCGCGCTCCATTTAATGTTCAAATAGCGCTCGGTAAAAACGACGTCGTTGGAGGACAGCGCCGTGCTGTAAATCAGGATTTCGGCGACGTCACCCGCCCACGAACGCCCCGCGTTGCCACGGTCGTAGGAGATGCGACTGGCGGTGACGTTGCCCGTCGTGACCACATCCACGATGTTCCAACTGGTTCCCGGCGCGGTGGTGGTCCCGTTGACAATGACGCTGTTCAAGCGGGTAGTGCCATTCCGGATGCTCGCGCTAGAGTAGGTGCCATCCCAAATCGTGTTGCCAGACAGCCCGCGATGAAAATTATAGCTACCGCTGTCGCCCAGCAAAAAATGGATGCCGGTGACCGGCTCTTTGCAAACCCAGAAGACCGTGCGGATGTCAGTCCTGCCGGTCTTCATCGTGAAAGTGGAATTGCCATCGGCGGTGAACCGGACGACCGGCAGCCCGTTATATCCCTGGGCCACATAGACCGGCGTGCCGCCGGCGTTGGTAGCCGTGTTTTCATTGCCGGAACTGTCGGGCCAGTTCGTGATCGTGGCTCCGTCGGTAAGTCCGGTCATGCTTTGGGCGTCGTAGCGCGCCACCAAACCGTTGGTCACCGGCAAGCCGGTAATCACCGTCAGGGTCGCATTCGAACTGGTGAAGCTCCCCAACTTGTTTGAAACCACAACCGTGTAGCCGGCCTGATCGGAGGCGCTCAGATTGCTCAAGCTCAAGGTGGCGGTCGCCGAGCCGGAAACATTGCCGGCGTCACTGAACGGCGCGCCGTTCTTTCTCCAGAAATAGTTCAGCGGCACCCCCGTGGCGGTGACCGTGAAAGTGGCGACTGCGCCAGCCACATTGGTGCTGTTGGCCGGCTGTCCCGTAATGGCCGGGACGATGAGCGCCGGAGTGGCGCTGACCTGCGCCGAGTTGGAACTTTCAATGCCGGCGGCGAGACCCGAAACGACATAATAATAGTTCGTCCAATTGCTCAAGCCGGTATCGGTGAACGTCAAGGCGGACACATTCGTGAGCGTGGTGTAGGGCCCGCCATTCGTCAGCGAATGCTTGAGGTTATAGCTCGTCGCGCCGGGCGCGTTCGACCAGTTGAGCGTGACCACGGTGTCCCCCGGGGTGGCCACCAGTCCCGCCGGCGCGGCGGGGCGGATGGACATGGTGGCAGTAGTGCTGCCATAGTAGGTGGCATCACTGATTGAGCCAACCACAGTGTAAGTGCCGACATTGGTCGGCAATGTGGACGAGCCATTGTAGGTGAAGTTAACCGTCAGGCCGGCCGGTGTGGTGGTGGCACTGGCCGCCTTGCCGGTGCCATCACAAATTTGGTTCAAATTGCCCAGCGTCACCGTTCCCTGCACCAGCGGGGCGTGGCCGAAGACCTGAAACTCTGAAATACCCAGACTCGTGCCGCTGGTTTTTTGCACCCGCAGATAGCGGTAGCCGCCCGGATCATTCGGGTATTTTAGCCACGAATTGATCGCGCCGTTTCCAGTTCCATAGTAAGGATACGGCTTGCTGCTTTGCTCCGAGAGCACGACGTAGCTGGTGAAGTTCGTGTCGTTGGCCGCCTGCACCTGAAAACTGCAGCGCGCCGCCGGTTCGTTCGTGTTCGGATCAGGCATCATTTCCAGCCGTTGAATCACATAGGGCGCACCCAAGTCCACCGCCCACCAGCAATTCGTGTCGGTCGGGGCCGAGTGCCAGACCGTGCTGTAATCCCAATCCTCCGCCGCCGCGCTGACGCTGTTGGAACTGGACGACCAGGTGGGTTGCCCCAGCGCCAGATTGGTGCCCGAATAATAGTTCGTGAGCAGATAGGCATACGCGGGGCCAACACCGGCCTGCTGTTCAATGGTCAACGCCGCCGCCGGCCATACGTCGTTCGTGATGTAATCGTAATTGTAAAAAAGGTAAAAACCCGTGGTGGCGTTGGGGTCATGGGGAGCATCGGCATACAGGTTATACAGGCTGCAATTCCCTATAATCCGGCTATTTACCCCAAAAATGGTGCCAACAGTATTTCCCACCAATTGCTCCACGTTGTTCGACACGCAGACGCTATCACTATCATTATCCAGATACACGGCGTTTTCCCATTGCCAGCCGCGCGTGATGTCGTAAAGGTAGTTGCCCGTAATCAAGGTGCCGAGCCAAATGTCGGACGTGTAGATGACGCCGCCGTCGCCCACGGCATTCCGCGCGCCAACCATGGTCAGCGCGATGCGGTTGTGGCTGACCAGGGTGGCCCCCTGACCGATGCTATTCGTTACGCTGACGATCAGATTTTGTTGGTCAAAGCCGGAGTATTGGCAGTCCGCCATGTCGTTGCTCACGCATTGGAAACCGTAGCCGCCCAGGTTGTCCACCAAGGCAGCCTCCCAGAAATCCAATCCGGTCAACCGGATCACATTGTTCGCCACAATCGTGTTGGTGGGAATGGTTCCGGCTCCGAAGGCGTGATACCCCAGCACCGCCGCCGCCGTCGTATCATAGATAACATTGCCCTGGATCAGCGTGTTCTGCGAGCCGCTGTCGGCATGGATGCCGCAGGCCGCCTGATGCGCAATTGTATTGCCGAAGAACTGGATGCCCAGCGTGGTTTTCAGGTCAATGGCCCCGGGCGGCTGGCGGTTCCCATAGACAGCAGTGCCTGTGCTATTTGGACCAAGCAGGCTTTCCCCCTGCATGGTGCCCAGGGTGTTGGTGTCGGTGAAGAACCAGTTTCCGTATTCGAAGGTGAGATTTTGAAACCGGATGTTCTGCGCCGGGTTCGCGTCCGAATCGCCGCTGAGCTTCACCAGACCTTCCACCACGGGCGCATAGACCACCGCGTTGCTCATGTTCTCATAGGAGTAAGGATAGTAATACACTTGCTGCGTGGCGCGGTTGAGATACCATTCGCCCGGCGTGCCCAGTTCCTCAAAGGCGTTCACGATCATCCAGGGCGAAGTAAAGTAACCCGAGTAGTTATACAAGCCTTGCACATAGATTTGAGGCGCGGCCACGCAAATCCAACCGCTGTTCGTGGTGATGCTGAGCACGGGAAATTCCCCAAACTTGTAGTGGAAGCAATGCGTCAGGCGCAAATCGGTGATGTTCGAGTAGCTTTTCAAACCCGCGCCTGTGGCAAACGCGATGCCGCAGACGTTGGTCAATCCTGTCTGGGCGCTGCTGAAGCTGTAGCTGGCGCCGTTGGTCTGGAAATATTCGGTCGCACTTATCCAGCCCGAGTGGGCGCGCTCGGCGCGCACGCCGTTGACATAGAGCTGCCGGAAATAGCTGGCGAATCCGGCATTGGTCGGCACGTTCGCCACCCAATACGGCTTGCCCAAAACCTGCGTCCAGCCCGTGACTTGCTGGCCGCCGGAAATGATCGCGGTTTCGCCCGGATACGATTGGTAGATGATGTAATACCCATTATTGCCGGAATCAGCGGTCGTGAACGTGAGCGTGTTGGTGAGCTGATAGTAGCCGCCCCGCAAATACACGTGGATGTCGCCGCTCTGTGAATTCATGGTCCGCAGGGTGGTTTGCGCCATCGCCACCGTTTGCCACGGATTGCCCAGCGTGCCGTCGCCGTTGACGTCGCTGCCGTTCGGCGAGACGTAGTAGTTGAGCACGTCCGACGTTTGCACCACCAAATCCAGTTCGCCGCCGTTGATTTGCAAATAGCCGGTCGCGCGATACAACGTAATCGGCGGCAGCGTGCCCGTCACGTTGCCACCCGCCGCCTTGGTAATCAGGGGATAAGTCCCCGGCGTGGCAATGCCGCTGTTGATCTGGAACACCGTGCTGCTCGAAACCGAGAGCGTGCTGCCGCCGATGCTGAAGGCCGGCGCGGTGCCATTGACCGCCACGGCGATGGTTCCCTGGCTGGTGTTAACATTTCCCTTCAACGCTGCCGTCGCGCTGGAGCCATTGCTAATCGTCTGGCTGGATTGAAGCACCCAAGGGGTGGTCGAATTGTTGTTCAACCCTGATACGTCAAAGGTGGTCCCGCCCGCGAGACTGATGAGCGGCGAGTTGGAAATCGAACTGGTGCCCGCTAGTGCCAGTGTGCCGCCGTTGACCAAGGTGTTTCCGCTATATTTGTTCGTGCCCGACAACGTGAGCGTGCCAGCCCCGTTCTTGAGCAGGAACGTATTGTTCGTCGGGCAAATATTTGGAATCGCAGCAAAAAAGGTCAGGTTGCCCGCCCCGCCAAAACTCACATTTTGGCTTGTGTTGGTGTTGTTGCTACCGCCAAAAGTCAAATTGGTCAACGTGAGCGTTGCCCCGGAGGTGGTGACGTTGATGGTGTTGATGCCGGCCGCAGTCTGGTTCATAACAATTTTCTCGGGCGTGCCAGCCGTGGGGCCATTGTAAACGAGGATTCCACCATTATTCATCGTGATTGTGCCGGTGCCGTTGAGGCAGTTGCCAAAGGCACTGGTCGTGGCGGCATTGGTGTCACCGGGAAAGCTGTTACCTTCCACCGTCCCGCTGGATAGCGTAAACGTCTTGAAGCTGTTGCTACCAGATCCCAGATTGAAATCTCCTCCGGGCAAATTCATGTCCGCTGCGGCACACTGGATGTTCACATTGGTTCCGAAATTCATCGTGTCCCGGTTATCAAACGTGCCGAGGCCGGTGAAGGTCAAGATATAGCCATTGAAAGTCCAGGCCGCCGAGCTGTCCACCTGAATATTGTTGCCCGCATTCGTCCAGGTTTGATTGGCGCCCAAGGCCAGGTTGCAGGACAACTCCATTTTATTGCTGGCATAGGTTTTGGTGATGCCACCGGCGCCAAGGGTCAACGTCGCCCCGGTAATGCTACTGATGCGCATGCTGGCGGTGGTGCCAGCGTCCATAGTTAAGTTTGAGACCGAAAGATTGCCGCCCAACGGCGTGGCGACCGTTGCGCCGGTAAATAAAATCGTGTCATTCACGCCCGGCAATGTGGCCGGCGCGCCGCCAGCCACCAGCCAGTCGGCGGTGAGGTTGAGCGCCGAACTGGCGTTGTTGGCGTTGGTGTAGATGGTCGCTTGGGCAATTCCCACTAATCCGGCAAAGGCCAGCATCCAGCCGGAGAGGTTTAGTAACACGCGGAACATAAACAAACATCGCCACTATTTGCGTGCTTCCTCCAGCACCACCTTGGCGATTTCCTGCCCCATGATTTCGTAGCCCGCTGCCTTGAAATGCACATCGCTCGGACCCTGAAGATCATGCAATTCCGGTTTCATCAGGCCATAAAGGTCCACCTCGGGAATGCCATTTGTCTTCATCATGGCATCGGCGATGGAGTTCACACGCTCGCATTGCTGATCGGTAAATTTGGACTCCAGATTTCCTGGTGGCGGCGCAGGCGTGGTGCGCACCCAAATCAGCTTTGCGCCAGTCTTCCGCAGCCGTTGCATAAGCGTTTCCAGATTTGAATGGTAAATTGCAGGATCAGTCCGGCGGTCGTGGATGCCGAAATTCCAGGTGATGACATCCCACCTGCCTTGGCCCAGCCAGGTGTCCAGGTTCCTCAAACCCGATGCGGTCGGACCGCAATTGGCAGGAGCGCGGTGGACATTCACCTTGCCGGTCAGCGCGTGGCGCACCGCCAAGGTATAACCGCGCGAGATGGAATCCCCGATAATCAACAGGCGTGGCAGCGACGGGTCGTCTTTGAGATAATCCCAGGCGGTTTCGCGACCGGCATCCTTGTCCTTATAGTAGCCCGGCAGATAAAAGTTGCCCAAGTTGGCTTCCAGCATCTCCTCCCAGGCCAACTGCTCCGGCGACATGGCGGCTTTTCGCTTGGCCTCCCGCTCCAGCATGTCAGGCGTGATTCCTGAAGCTTGCTGTTGCTGCTTGGCAGCCTCCTTGGCGTCGGTTGGTTCTCCCGGTGCAGCGGCTGAACACCAAGACCAAGACGTAAGCATCAACGCGCCGGTAACTAGAATGAATTGAATCGGTTTATTGTTTCTCATAAATGTTTTCATCCGGATTCCCTTTTAGAAAGGGTGGTCGCAAATCCCGCCATCGGCACGCCGCATAAACTGGCACCGTCATTAACCGACACCCGAACCCACGGACGAATTACTAGGATCGGCGACGCCGTTGCCGCCGTCAATACCATCTGGCATCGTGTTTCACCTCTTCGTGGCAACATCCACAGACGGGCTGTTGGTCCGGCTAGCCAACCTCCACCCCTGAACCACCATTCATTGGCCATCCCAGAATGTATTATAGACCGCGCTTTGCGCGCTGGGGGTATGGGTCAACACCAGCGGACAAGCATTGGGATTGCTCTGGGTCAAATCCTCTTTGCGCACCTCGGCGTGGCCGTCAAAATACATGAAGGAACTCGAGCCAGAACTGTAAATGCTGTAATTTTGATTAAAGGGTGCATAGCTTTTCCCAAAGTGCGCAAACAAGGGCGGGTAATACCGGCCATCGCATACTTCCCAGTAACTGGTGATGGGCGGAGTCACCCCACGGCCCGAGCCCGCATCCGTCAGCACCATGGTGCCAGAGGGGTGAAGCGGCGAGCTGGTCTTGGGAAGTTTTACTTCTCCGTCCCCCGGATTGCCAGACCACCAAAGTGGAATGTTATTGTTCGCAGACATGGTTCGGGCCGTCGCGCCTCGCATCAGTTGTGCCGCCGCCGGACAGCAGAAAAAGGCCGCAATGGATTTCGGATCCTTCAAACCAGCGTAGCTAACATAGTTCGTCCAAACCGCGCCGGTGTCCCCGACTGCATTGTAGGCCGTCTCCCCGGCCAGCACGAAAGCATAGGGCAAAACCTCCCTCGAATCCGAGCAATACATCATGGTGGCAATGCCGGCTTGACGGACGGTGTTGAGGCATTGTGTGCGGAGCGCGTTCTGCTTGGCGCGGCTGAGCGCCGGCAGCAACAACGCCGCCAGGATGGCGATGATGGCAATCACCACCAGCAGTTCGATCAGCGTGAACCCAGTTCCCCTACATTGGCCGCGGGTATTTGCCCGTTTCTTCCTGGAGCTGAAAGCGCCCGACCTGACAACCCGAGGCTTCATATTCATATTCATAAAATTATCGACTCCCTCAACGGGCATATTCAGCACCCTGCTTGGCCGCCCGCGCGCTGAAAGCGCCAAAACCTAACCGCCCAGCAACACCCTGTCACAGGCGGAACAGTCAAAACCATTCGGCTAACGGCCTTTGCTTTGTGCTGCCGCATCACCACGGACCGGTGTCCAGATCGGCCGGCCAGTAAAACACGACCCAGCCCGAGCCGGCGGCTCCCACTTTGATCGTGCCGCCGAGATTGCCCAAATCAAATTTCCGCCACAACACACTGCCGTCTTCATAGAGAAAATTGCCGCCGATGGGCACATTTTTGGAGTTGCGATGATTGCCATAGAGCACGGTCATGGCCGAACCATTTACATTCACCGAGGCCGTCCAAACCAAGGGGCTTACAGAGGTTGGACTGCTGGCTGAGCCGCCCGCCTGTATCTTGTCAATCATCACGGGAGCCTTGCGATAGCTCCCGCCAAATTTCAACCGGTTCACATTCCAGTTGACCAACGCGGGCGCCCCGGAGGGAGGGGGATAACCGGCCTCATCCGCCGCGTCTCGCCCCGGCAGGAGCTGGTAGCCAATGAGGTTGGTGACGGTTTGAGCGACCTCCACCACCTTATGATAATCATCAGTTGGACAATACAGCACATCCTGGGACGAGCGTTCCGTGGTGACGCTCATGCCGGCGCGATTGCGATAGAGATACGCTGGGAAAAACACATTATTGAGGCTCCCGCCCACCCACGCAAAACCGGTGGTCTGGCCGTTTCCCGGCGTGGTGGACTGGCTATCCGGAAAGAAATCACGATTGTCGCCTGCATACATGGTTAGCGCTGTGCCCCATTGCTTGAGGTTGCTGGCGCAGGCGGCCTGGAAGGCTTTGGCTTTTGCGGCGCTCAGCGCCGGCAGCAACAGGGCCGCCAGAATGGCGATGATGGCGATGACCACCAGCAGCTCGATTAAGGTAAAACCAAACTGTCTACTCTCGGACGATTCTTCGTAATATTTCGTTTTCATAAACTTTCCAAAAGGGTGCGCCGACAACCCAGAATCGGCGCACCCACCCCAAACCCATCAACCAAACTGCCAGTCAATGGAGAATTTGATCACGGATAAACGAGTTTGTAGAACACCGTCGGGTTGTTGGGATTGATCGTTATGCCGTTGCTGCCGTCAATGCCGCCCGGCACCGTGTTCCAGCCGTTGGTGGTCAGGCCCACGGACAGGCTGTTCGTTTGGCCCACCAGCCTCCAGTTCTTACCCGCCGGCCAGGTCAAAGACAGACTGTTGGGACCGGTGACCTTCATGACGATATTGGTCGGATTCGGCTGCGTTTGAACCGCGACTTGCAGGCTCACAGTGCCGCCGCCAGTCACGATTGTGCCCGCAGTCCCAACCGCCAGCGAGCCGCTGGCGATCACCGGCGTGCTGTTGAAGACGCCAGAACCGCCGGAGTAGGTCGCCAGCGCATAAGTGCCCACCGGCACATTGTTCGATAGCGCCACATTGACCACGGGGAGGATGCCGCCGGCGGCAACCGTCAACAAGCCGCCAATCGTCAGGGGCGACGCCGGGTTCAGCAGGGCTTGAGACCCCGGGAGGAAGTTAACCGCGCCGCCGATGTTGCCCGCGCCCTGGAGAGTAGCGCCGGACTCGACCGTCACGCTGCTTGCGGAGGCGATCGAGCCGTCCACTTCCAACGCGCCGTTGCTCACCACTGTTGGGCCAACATAGGTGTTGTTGGCGGCCAGAATGAGCGTGCCCGCGCCGAGCTTGGTCAGGCCGCCGGTGCCGTTATTTTGCAGCGGCAGGATGAGGTTCTGGCTGTAGCCGCCGTCGCTAATCACCGCGCCGCCATTGCCCACCAACAATTGCAACGGGTTCGCGCCGCCCACGCCAAAGTCGGCGGGGATGACGTTGGTGCTGGCGCACAGCAGCGTGCCGCCGTTGAAGTTAATGACGTTGTTGGCCGATTGGGTTAAACCCGGATCAACACTCGGGCTGTCCACGATGGCGACGGCGGTCAGGACACCGCCGTTGAGGTTAAGCGACGAGGTGGTGCCAGCGGCAACATTGTTGCCAATTTCCAACCCACGCCCGTTGCCAGCCCCAACGCTTAAGGAACCATTGTTAATCGTTAGCGAGGAACCACCCGCGGTCGTGGCGCCGCCGAAGCCGATGGAAACCACCGGCACGGACACCGAGCCGTTATCCACAATGAACTGCGAACTGTCTCCCAGCACGATGCCGAAGTAAGTATTCGTGGAAGTCTGGTTGACCGTTCCGCCGGTCACCCGGGTGATCGCCGTGTTGCCGTTACGCAGGGACACATTGGTCAAGGTCACCGCCCCCCCCAGATCCAGCTCGGCGGCATTACCGACGCTGATACGGGAATAACCCGAGGAAGCTGGCAGGGTGCTGGCATCCGCGGACAAGGTGATGTTGCTGTTCAAGGTCAGAACGCCGCTGTTGGTCACATACAAACCAAAGGCATGACCGCCGATGGTCCCCGCCGAGGCCGGGTAGTAACCATGGAGGACGCCTGAATACGTGGTGTTCAGGCCGCCCTGATTCACCGTGAGCGTGTTGGTTGTCAGGTCGAGGCTGCTGCCGGCTCCTGCCAGACTGCCAACAGTCATGGGCCAACCTGAGACCAGTTGGACCGTGCCACCGTTATTGGTGAACGCGCCGGACAAATTGAGGGCGCACTGGACCATCAGGTTGGAATTGCCGGTCTTGGTCAGGCTGGCGCTGCCGCCGATGGTGCCCGTGCCGCTAATGGTGTAGTTGTAGGTCGAATCGCTGACCAGAACGCTCGCCGGGATCACCGTCGAATTGAGCGTCACCACCTGGTTCGTGGTGATGTATTGTTCATCCAACTGCACCAAGTCCCCGGGGAAAAAGCCAGTGTAAACCGGCGTGACGCTGCTGTCTTTCCACACATTGGTGGGGCTGGCTAATTGCCACAGGCCGGTGCCCGTGCCCGCCCAATGCAGCGGCTCGGTCGGTCCCGACGTGTCGTTGGTGACCACCAACTCCAATGCGCCGCCGCTGATTTGCAGATAGCCGCCGCCACGGGGCATATTCACCGTCGCCGGGGCCGTGCCCGCAACGCCCGAAGCAACCAGAGTATAAGTCGCCAGCGGAAGAACGCTGGTGGGATACACATTGAACACCGTGCCCGCGGAAAGGTTCAGGGAACCGGAGTTGTTGAAAACATAATCGCTGCCATCGTAATTCACGGTCACAGTGCCCGTGCCAGTGTTTATGGTTCCGTTCAGGTTGGCGGTGGCGGCGGTGCTGTTGGCCAGGGTTTGACCAGAACCAAGGGTGAAGGAACCCGCAGTCAGTCCAGACACGTCGAAGGTCGCTCCGCTGCCGAGTGTGACCAGCGGCACCGCCAGCGTGGAACTGCCGCTCATAGAAAGGGTGGTCCCGCCGGCCAGGCTAGCCATTGGCGAGTTGGTGGAAATGGAACCGTTGCCGCTTAATGCCAGCGTGCCATAATTCACATAAGTGGCCCCCGAAGAGGTATTGGTGCCGGTAAGGGTCACCGGGCCGAGGTGGCCGGAGTCGCCAAAGTTCAGGGTGCCCGTGCCGCTGATCGGTCCGGACACGGTCATAGAACCCCTCATCTGCAAATTATTGCTCAGCGTGATGCTGCCCGCCCACGTCAAAGCATAGCCGTTGTTGTATAGGTCCGGCGTGGCGCTGCCGCCCGCCACCACAATCACGGGGTTGTTGAAGGTCGCCGCCGTGGATGGAATCAAATCGCTGGCGGCACTTCCATTGGTGGCCCCTAAATAAATCGTTCCGGCGCCAAACGCGGCCGCATTATTATACCCGTAGGCAAAGCCGCTCAGCAGATAAAAGCCGCCCGCAAAGGAATTGGAGGAATAAAGGTAAAGCTTGCCTGTCCCCACCTTGGTGACACTGGCAGCCTGGATATTGCCGTATGTATTAATGGTCGATGAACCGGTGTCAAAGGTCAGCGGATAGTTTCCAGTAACCGGGTCAGCACTGCCGCTGCCCAGCGTCAGACTGCCGCCGCCGGCTTTAATGGTGCTGGCGCTGCCCAGGCTAAGCGGCCCGAAGAAGTTCGCCGCCGTCGCGCTGCTGTTGATCAGGGCTCCGCCGCCAGCAGGTCCGGAGCCGTTCAGGGTCAGCATATTGGTGTTTGCGGAGGTCATGACGGTGCCGTTCATGTCGAGGACCGCGCCGCTGTTGACGAATACCGTTGTGCCTTTGGCACCCAGTGCCGTGGGGTTGCCCATCTGAACCGTGCCGTTGCTGATGACCGTGCCGCCCGTGTATGTATTCGGCGTGCTCAAGGTAAGCGTGGCCGCGCCCAATTTAGTCAGGCCACCGCTGCCGCCAATGGCGCCACCGCCGATAATCGTGTAGTTGTAAGTGGCATTACTAACTAGAATGCTGGTCGGATTTACCGTCGTATCCAACTCCACCGCCTGATTTGCGCTGCTGTATTTTTCATCAAACTGCACCGAGTCGCCATCCACATAATAGACGGGAAGCGGGCTGGGCGTGGTGCTGTCTTCCCAGATGGAATTGCCTGAATCGGCGGCATCCCAAGTGCCGGTGCCAGCGCCAGCCCAATGCAGCGGTTCCGTCCCCTGGAGTGTGGCGCTGTCCACTACTAAATCCACTTCGCCGCTGTTGTTGGCCAGATGGCCTGTCCACCCGGTAAACGCGATAGTTCCTGCCCCCGTGTTCGGAGGTGTGCCAGACACACTGCCGCCAGCACCCTTGGCAATAATCGGGAAAGTAGTCCCCACAGCCAAGCGCGAACTGCCACCGTAGCTTAGGTTGAAGACCGTGCTGGACGAGATGGTTAGCGTGCCGTTGGTAGTGGTGAACGGCGCATCACCCGCCTTGAAATTGCCTGCGATGGTGCCGGAACCGGCGTTGATGCTGCCCACCAGCGATGCCGTT
>Ga0316231_1002505_pt1 | contig 17465 bp, 15 predicted proteins | sample TBH18027metaG_FD_206002 | JGI IMG/M metagenome (GOLD analysis project Ga0316231, IMG submission 206002) | Freshwater microbial communities from Trout Bog Lake, Wisconsin, USA - TBH18027 | ecosystem: Environmental > Aquatic > Freshwater > Lake > Hypolimnion/Profundal zone | place: USA: Wisconsin...
GGATGGTTTTCAGTATCGCTGGGTTGCGCCGTGGGGCGATGCCACCGTGCAGCGCGTCGTCCGACAAATGCTGCCGGCAACCATCGGCGTGGCCGCGTTCCAAATCAACGTCGTGCTCACGCAAGGGCTGTCCTACTGGGTGGACGATTATGTGGTCGCATCGTTTCAATACGCCGTGCGATTGATGGAACTGCCACAGGGATTATTCGGCGTTTCGCTGGCGACGTATCTGCTGCCAACGCTTTCCGGCTTGGCGGCGGAAAAAAATTACGACGGCTTTCGCACCGAATTGCGGCAGGGCGTCAGTTATCTGATTTTCACAAATTTGATCGCCTCCGTTTTGCTCATCACGCTGGCCGAGCCCATCTTTCGGCTGCTGTTTGAGCGCGGCAGGTTTGACGCCACTTCCACCAGCCAAGCCGCTTTGGCGCTGATGTGTCTCGCCCCCGGGCTGGTGGCTTTTTCCATCGTCAATGTCCTGGCCCGGGCGTTCTTTGCGCTGGGCGACATACGGACGCCGATGAAGGTCAGCATTTTTTGCCTGATGCTGAACCTGCTGTTGGCCGTCGCGCTGGTTTGGCGGTACAAGCAGGCCGGCCTGGGCATCGCCAACACCACGACCTCGCTGGTCAACGTGGCCTTGCTCACCTACGCCTTGCGGCGCAAACTCAAGGCGCTGAACCTGGCCGCACTGCTCCGGCCGCTGGCGCTGCTCGCCCTACTGGCGGTGCTGGCGGGGGCCGTGGCCTGGGGCGGCTGGCAACTTTGGGAACAGCAGCTTGGCCACGCGAATCTGGCCTTGAAAATCGGCGCGGTGTTCGTGCCGGCCATCATCGCCGGCAGCCTATATTGGCTGATCGCCTTGCTCTGCAAGGTCCCGGCGGCGAAGGAAATGACGGAATTCGCGCTGGCCAAATTTAAGAAATAGCCCCCCAATTCATTGGGGGGTATGGTCCGGCTCAGCGACGAGTCCTGACAGGGACGGCCGAGGCGAGAGGTCCATCCCGAACCTTCGACAAGAAAAAGGTTCTGCCAATTCAGAAGCACCCAGATGGTTTGATGGCGGAGAATCTTTCCGTACTTCCCGGGCATTGCAGGCTGTGGAAATTTACGGGTGTCCTAACTGTCTGATTCGGAAATAAAAAATCAATACGGCCAATACCCACAAGGAATAGCCGAGAAGACCAAGAACTGCCGAGAAGAACCACCGCCAGGAAAATCCCGTCTCCGTCATTCTGCGGACTGCGATGTAACTGAGTACGGGGTTGGAAAAAAGACCGATTGAAACCAACATCGGCGTAAAAAATGGACCGTGCCAGCGAAAATGAACGTCAACGAATAACAACGTCGCCAAGGCGAGATTGGCGAGACTCGCCGCCAAAATCTGGTTCGACGTAAAATCAATGGACTTGGCAGGTCTCGCACTGGCGACGTGTTTCCCCGTCGAAGGTTCAATACCGCTGAAAAATAAAATTCTGCTGGCGCAATGACTCTTCCAAGTACCGCGCTTCAATCTCAGGAGGAAAGCAATAAACCACCACCCATAAACGATCAGCATGAACACGCCCAGCGGCCTGAGCAGCACATCCTGCCGCTTGTTTGGCTGCGGGTCCCAAAATAAGTTGAGAGCTCCGCAGCCAACGAAAAGGCCACAGCAACAACCCAAAGCATGAACCACGGGCCAGCGCTTCGCTGCCTGCCAGTAGCAGCGTCCTAACCAAAACTTTTGTGGCCGATGTTGCATAGCAGCTCAATAATGAAGCGGACTTGCGAACTTCTGTCAAAAATTATTCTGCTGGCCGTTTGCCATTGTCACCAATACGCCGTGGCGATTTTGTAAGGCAGACACATTAGTTTAAGGTCAAAAAACGCGACACAAATTGCACGAATTTTCACGAAAAAATTTTCAACCACGGATGGACACGGATGTGCGCGGATGCCAAAACAAAATTCCTCCCACCTCAAACATCGGCGCCAACCCCGACGTTCGTTGTGGGCGAACCTGTTAGAACGTCCCCTAGTCGCGAAGCGACCTCGGAAATTAGCCAGACACGCAGTGTCTGGTTTGGTGAGATTCCGACAAAGTCTTTCCGTCCTGAAAGGACGGCGGAATTTATGGATCATAGTCGTGATGACGCATTCCCTCGTCCCTTCGGGACGAATTGAAAATGGGGGGGCGTATTCCAGTCCAGACACTGGCGTGTCTGGCTAATTTCCAATGGCGCTGCGCGACAGCCGTCCGGGCCGTCCGTGTTGAACGCCTGTGCCACGCCCTCGGCAAGAAGAAGTTTCTGCCGGTTCAGACACCCAGCAGGTTTGGAGAGTGCAGACTTTGGCGATTGACTCGGAATTCGGTTGGGCGTATGAATGCACGAACAGCAACTTATGCCGCCCATACGCCAGACAAAACGCAAGCCGAAACATATTGTTGCCCGCTCCATTACACTCCAAGACGCCAAGGGAAAGCCCCGTATTTTCATGGATGCTGGCGATGGTGATGGCTGCGTTGCGATATGCCTGTTTGGGCAACACGACCGCTCTATCCAGATTTCCACATCACCAGAGGGTGGGTTATTCATTTCGCTACTGGGCAAGCGTGCGACTGTTTCAGCATCGCTCAGCATGACTCCAGAAGAGGATGCTGGTTTGAGCATCAACGACCGAAGGGGGTTATTGGGCACCATGCTCGGTTCAACATTTCACAAGGGTGAACATCGGTTGGTATTGTTCCACGATGGTCAGCCATTCTGGAGCACGCCGATGCAATCAAAACGCAAAAAAAAGACAGCGAGTGTTGTGCGTTAGATTTTTATGATTCCTGCCATTGAACTTCAGAAGGCTCCATGCCCAATGTCGCGGATTGTGGCGTGGAGTGCGGGCTGACTTCGGATTCTAAACCCCGGCTTTCGCTTTTTGTCCCCACCCAAACAAATGCTTGGCCTGAATAACTTCCAGTATCTGCGGCGGGATGGACCGGGCGACCGACGGGTCGCCGGCCTGGATCCGGGGCAAGACATCGCTCGAATAAATCTTCAGCGCGTCAACGTTGAAAGGGGCGATGTTTTCGATGCATTTGTTTTCGAGCAGATGCGCGTAAAGATGCCGCAGATTGGGCGCCACCTCCAGATTCTCCACCGTGGTCAGGCGGCCGGTCTTTTTATCGAGCGAGGGATAGACGTACAATTTCGCGCCGTTTTTGAAGAGCTGGCCGAGCGATTCCATGAGGCCGCCGGGCATGTCGGTGTAAAATCTCTCGTCCATCACGTCGCGCAGGCGCAACAAACCGATGGGCAGGCCGATGGGCCTTTGCGTGTGGCGCGACAGATAGGTGACTAGGCGGTGATAGCGGAGAAAATTGGAGATCAGCACCGGTTTTCCCAGCGCGCCGAGCGTGTCCACGCGATCGAGGAAGTCGCGATGATCAATGGCGTCGCCCACCTGCAACTGGCGCAGCGTCATCTCGAACATCACCACCGGCGCCTCGCCCTGGAGCGCGGGCTGCCGCACGAACATTTCCTGCGCGCGCTCCAGCATGTCCAGCATGGGATTGGTGAGCGGACGAAAACTGCCGCGTTCGAGCAGCACCGGTTTCTTGTACAGCAATTCGGCGGGGATGACCGTTTCACCATCGGCGGTGAACATGGCGGCTTCGGTGAGCCATTGCTGGACGAGTTGGAGCGCCATGAGCCGGTTGTCCAACCCGTTGAAAGCGGGGCCGGAAAACTTGATCATGTCCACCTCGATCCGCTGCCACGACAGCGAGTCCAGCAGCGCGCCGATGAGCCGTTCCGGTTCCAGATGCAGGTAAAAGGCGCCGTGGATGAGATTCACGCCCAGCACGCCCACGGACTCCTGCTGGCGGGCCGTTTCCCAATCGAGCATCCGCGCGTGAATAATGATGGTGGAGGGCTCCCCGCGCGGCCGGTCTTGGAACTTGATGCCGAGCCAGCCGTGGCCGCCCTCCTCGCCGGCCTTGGCGATGGGCTTGGTGGTGACCGTGTTGGCGAAGGCAAAGAACGTGCGCCGGTCGCCGATGGTCTTGTCGAGGCGCTGGAGCAGCAGGCCGAATTCCAGGTCCAGCATCGCCTGCAGGCGCTTGCGGCTGACGTAGCGGTCGCTCGGCCCATAAATGGCGTCGCTCACGGCCATGTCATAGGCCGAAATGGTCTTGGCCACGGTGCCGGAGGCCTTGCCCACGTGGAAGAACCAGCGGGCGACCTCCTGACCGGCGCCGATCTCGGCGAACGCGCCGTATTTCTTGGCGTCCAGATTGATCTGGAGCGCCTTCTGGCCGGTATTCAATTTGTTGTCTTTGGTCATCGTTCCTGCCCGGCACAAGGTACACAAAGCCGCCGCCGCCGCAACCAAATCGTCGGCCACCCAACCTTGCACCCCGTATTGGGCAACAAATTGAATTTGCATTTCCCCCCGGCCACGGCGAAAATATGAGGTAGCAACACGCGTCAGTAATGGCCATGATGCGACCCCGTTATTTTATGCGAACTGTTTGTCGTCGTTTCTTCCTCGTGCTGGCATTGTGCGCCGGCAGCCTGTCCGTGCTCGCCACTGCGGCCGGTTACAAGCTGACCATTGCCCCGGCCGGTAGCCGGCTCCTTGTCTCCTGGCCCGCCGCCGCCACGAATTGCGTGCTGCAAAGCATCGTCAGCCTGTCCACCATGTCCGCGACCAATTGGCTGACCGTCACCAATCCCGCGACGGTGCCCCTCAATGGCACCAACTATGTCACCTATACCAATAACTCGCCCACCCGGTTTTTCCGATTGTGGCAGAACACCAACACCGCCTCCGCCCCCGGCTTTGCAGGCATGGCGCTGATTCCCGCCGGGGTGTTCACGATGGGAGACGTCACAGACACCAATATCAATGGCGACGCGGCCCCGGTGAACGTGACGGTATCGCAGTTTTACCTGGACACGAATCTGGTGAGCTACAGCCTGTGGCAATCGGTCTATACTTGGGCCGCCACCAACGGTTATGTGATGAACGGCGGCGCCGGACAGGCGGCGAATCAGCCGGTGCAGTCGGTGAACTGGTATGATGTGGTGCTCTGGTGCAATGCCCGTTCGCAGCAGGCGGGCCTGGCGCCCGTATATTATACTGATGCCGGCATGACGCGGGTGTACACGAACGGACAGATTGATGCCATCTACGCTAATTGGGCGGCCACTGGTTATCGGTTGCCGACGGAAGCCGAATGGGAAAAAGCCGCGCGGGGCGGCTTGAGCGGCCAACGGTTCCCCTGGGGGAACACCATCAGCGAGAGTCAGGCCAATTATTACGTGGACACATATGATTACTTCTACGATTTGGGACCTGGTTATCCATACGAAGACTATGATGACTTATTCACCGGCAACGGCTACCCCTACACCAGCCCGGCGGGCTATTTTGCGCCTAACGGTTATGGCCTGCATGACATGGCGGGCAATGTCTGTGAGTGGTGCTGGGATTGGTATGCCACAACTTACGCCGGCGGTACGGATCCGCGCGGGCCGGCCTCCAGCAGCAGCGGCAGCCGCACCATGCGTGGCGGTTGCTGGAATGCTTACGCCTCTGCTTTGCGTTGCGCCGATCGCAATCAGGTGGTGGGGGTGGGGGTGAGCGCAACCACCCCGGGCACTGCTTCTATCTATACCAGCTTCCGGTGCGTCCGGGCGCACTAACCCGGATATTGGGGGCATTTACGGATTTCGGATTTCCAGCTTTTGCCAGAGGCTCGGCTGGATTGACCTGCCCAGCGGATCGCACTGCCGCTGTGAGAATTCATGTTCGTCCATGGCCAATGATTTGCCGCAAAGAACACCTGGAACACGAAGAAAACCGCAGCCTTTTCCCGGAACATATCGCTCCCGTCCCGCCCGCCTCTGCAATTCGATCATGACCTCGTTGTGCTTGAGGAAAGGCAGTGTCCAAGGTGGATTGGAGAAGGCAAAGTTGATGGCGAGTGCGTCGGGGCGCGACGTTTACGCCGCGGTTAAGAAACGCCTCAACCCCTGGCTGGTCGCATTCCCGTCCCACAGGTCCGCGGCCCGCAGCAGCATCGCCGGTCAAAATGCGCTTGAAATTAGGTGCGAGCGGCTTAAAATCCGGACGTGGCTGCGGCTCACCGAGCCGCGCTCCGATAATGGAAATAGCCTTTGGCACCACCGCCTGATCTCATGCATGCCGCCGCGCTGAAACACCTGGCCACGGTGGATCCGGTGATGCAACGGCTCATTGGCGAACACGGCCCGTGTACCCTGTCGCCGGAAACCCGGCGTTCGCCGTTTCAATCGCTCGTGCAAGCCGTGGCGCACCAGCAGCTTCACGGCACGGCGGCGGGCAATATTCTTGCGCGGTTCAAGCAGCTGTTTCCGGACCGCGCCTTTCCGCACCCGGAGGATCTGGCCGGGGTCACGGATGAACAAATCCGCGCCTGCGGCTTTTCCTTCGCGAAAATCCGGGCGATTCGCGACTTGGCGGAAAAAACCCTGTCCGGCGTGGTGCCCACGTCGCGGCGCATCGTCCACCTTTCGGATGAGGACATCATCGCGCGGCTGACCGAAGTGCGGGGCGTGGGACGGTGGACGGTGGAAATGCTGCTGATCTTTCGATTGGGCCGGCCCGACGTGCTGCCCGCAGATGATTTCGGCGTGCGCAACGGCTTTCGGCTCGCCTATAAAAAGCGCGCCCTGCCCAAGCCAAAAGACCTGCTCAAGTTCGGTGAACGCTGGCGCCCGCATGCCACCACCGCCGCTTGGTATCTCTGGCGGGCGGCCGACGCCGCACGGAAATAGTTGTGGAAAAAGAAGTGACGCAGGCCCGCATTTCAGGTAAATAATATCCTTTGGGTATTCAGTTCCCAAGCTTTGTCAGTCATGAAACATTTGTTGAAATTGGAAAATCTGCCGCGCGCGGATTTTGATCAAATCCTGCACGACACCGCCCGGTTCAAACGCGAACGCGGCCAGCCCCAGCGGCAGCCGCTGGCCGGCCAGACCTGGGCGCTGATGTTTTCCAAGCAGTCCACGCGCACCCGGCTCTCGTTCGAGGTGGGCATCCGCGAACTAGGCGGCCTGCCGCTGTTTTTGAGCGCGGTGGACATCCAACTTGGGCGCGGCGAGCCCATCCGGGACACCGCGCGCGTCATGGGCCGCATGGTGCACGGCGCGGTCATTCGCACCTTTGCGCAGCACGACGTGGAGGAGTTCGCCCGGTTTTCCGGCATTCCCACCATTAACGCGCTGACGGATGACGAGCATCCCTGCCAGATTCTGGCGGACATTTTCACTTTTCAGGAGCTGCGCGGCTCGCTCGAAGGCAAGACGGTTGCCTTCATCGGCGACGGCGCTTGCAACGTGGCCAATTCGTGGATCTGGGCGGCGGCCAAGTTCAATTTCACCTTGCGCATCGCGGCGCCGAAACCATTCCAGCCGTCGCCGGAAGTCGTGCGGCGCGCCGGGCTTCGCGCCGAGGGCGCGGCGGCTTCGTCCGCCGGCGGAAGCATTTTCGTGACGGACGATCTCAAGGCGGCGGCGCGCGGGGCCGATTTGCTTTATACTGATGTGTGGATTTCCATGGGCAAGGAAGCCGAGGCGAAGGAACGCCTTCAAGTTTTGACCGGGTACCAAATCAATCAGCCACTGGTGCGGCTGGCCAAGCCGGAGGCGCTGGTGATGCACTGCCTTCCGGCGTATCGCGGCAAAGAAATTGACGCGGAGACGCTCGAGGCCCACGCGGACACGATTTTCACGGAGGCCGAAAACCGGCTCCATGTGCAAAAAGCGATCATGAATTGGGCGGTCGGCTGAACGGAAACTCAATCCACCAATCCGCTTTTTCCGTACTGCCGCAGGTATTTCACCGCCACCCGCAAATCCTTGGGCCATTCGCTCTTAATGGCAACCGGTTGCTGCGTGACCGGATGCCGGAAATTCAATTCCTCCGCATGCAGGGCGGGGCGCGAAATCAACGGGCGCTCTTCGTGTCCTGGTTTCAGGCGAAAATTATGTTTCAAGCGCGAGAGCCAGAGCTGCTTGCCGCCGTAAACCTCGTCGCCCACCACCGGAAAACCGGCGTGGCTCAAATGCAGCGGGATTTGTTGCGGACGTTCCAGGCGCGGACGGCAGCGCACCAGCGACCAGCGCGAGAATTTCTCCAGCACGGTAAATTCCGTCCTGGCTTTCTTCCCGTTCCGGGAGTCAATCCGCATCACGCCGGGCAGCAGCGGATGCGGCGCGATTTTTTGGTCCACCACAAATGCGTCGTCCAGCGGCACACCCTGCACGAGCGCGAGGTAGGTTCGGACGGGCTGGTCGGAACCGAACTGGTCGGCCAGCGCGATAAGCGCGGGCTTGTTCCTGGCCAGCAACAGCACGCCGCTGGTGGCAAAATCCAAGCGGTGAGCGTTGGCCAGATAGGTGAGGTTGCGTTCGCGCGCCCACGACTTACCCGCGGCGATGCCCGCGTGCAGCAACTGCATCAGGCTGGGTCGCTCCGGGGCCAAGCGATCCGGCGAAGTCAGCACGCCGGGGGGCTTGTCGAGCGCCAACAGATGTTCGTCCTCAAACAGGACCGGGATTTCCCAGAAATCGTGGGTGGCGGGCGAAGACAGTTTAACGGCCGCGTTCACGGACTGTTGGGCGCCGGTTTCTTGCCCACCAACTCGTCATAAACCGGCGTGGATTTCAGTTCGCGGTTGGCTTCGGCTTGCAACCAAAGGTTGAAGGATTCGTTCTCCCGCTGGCTGCGCTCTTGCGCCAGGAAACGCGGCATCGCCTCGCGCTTGACCGCTTCGTCCACGGGCAGCATGGACTGTACGAAAAGGACAAAACCACCGTCCGCCGTCGGCACAAACTGGCTGACATGCCCGGGTTTGGTGTAAAACGCGGCGTTCTTGATCTCCCCCGCCTCAGCATGGCCTTCCGCCTCGGGCACGGTCGGGGTGCTCAAGGAAAACGGGTTCAAAGCCACTGGCACCTGGCCCGCGGTCTGGGCCACCTGCGCAAAAGTCTTGCCGACGGCCAACTGCACGGTCGCGTTGAAATAGAAATTGGTGCCGGCGGCCCGGGCTTGCTGGGTTCCCTCAAAGGTCTTGAAATCCGTCACCACGCGGTCGTGAATCCGGTCGAGCGGCTGAATTTCGCTGGGCAGTTTGTTCTTCAGTCCGATCACATAGACGGCCTCCGCCCCGGCAATGGGCGTGATCCAGAACGGCGACTCGGCGTTCAGCTTGAACGCGTCCTTGCTGAGGTCCGCTGGCGCGGGAAATTCCTCCGGCCCCTCCGCCTCGGAGAACGGCGCGGTGGCATGGACGGTCAGACCGTTCGTTTTGGCAAGCGCGACCAGGTTCTCCGGCCGGGTTGGTTCCATGGCGAACAGCGTATTGAGAAACTCCTTGGCCTTGGCCTTGGCCATTTCCGCCGCGCTCTGGCGGAGGATCATATCGCGGAGTTTTGCCTTGGCCTCTTCCGGTGTTTTTGCTTCCGGCACCGCTTCGGCGCCCTTCTGGGCATAGTAGGCCTCGGCTTGGGCCGCAATATTGGTTTTGCCCAGCTTTTGTTCGGTGGCGGTCAGGAAATTGGTCAGATCATATTCCAGGTAATCCAACTGCACGCGCTCAGGCAACCGGTAATAAGCCATGTAGTTCGTGTAGAACTTCGCCACATCCCCCGGCGTCACTGTCACCCGGGAAACATAATTGGACGCCGAAAAGAAAACCGCTTGCGCGGAAAATTTCTGGTATTCCCGGTCGTAAAGCTGGCTGGCTTCCTGCGGTGCAATCAAAGCACCCGACAGGCCCAGGGTCTGCCGGAGCTGCATGTCGGCCAGACTGTCAATAACCGCCCGCTGAAAATCCGCCGCGTCCAATCCTTCCGGCTGCAATACCTTCTCAATAAATGCGCTCATCGGCGCGGGCTGGCCGGCGCGGCCCAGCGAACTGAGAAAATTGGTGGCCAACGCCTGCTGCGCCTCCAAACTGGCGTGGATGCCCAGCGCCCTGGCCTTGGCTGATTTCATCAGGCGCACATAGGTTTCTTTCTCCAGATCAACCTTGGTAAAATTCGCGCCGATCTTGGGAAATTCGTGGGTGCTCATCCAGTACATGATGAGAAATTCCCGTTGCGCGGCGACAAACTCCTCCATGGCCACGGGCTTGCCGTACAGGGACCCATAGCCGGCATAGCGGCCGCTGCCGTAGCGGGTGCCGCCCTGGCCCATGAAAATAACAAATGATATTATCGTGAGTCCGGCGACGATCCACCATAGCCACGCTGAATGTTTGCGTATTGTTCCGATCATAGCGAAAAATTGGAACCCACAGCTTAGCCTGCCGGGACAAACATGGCAAATGTAAAAGTCGCCAAAACTTTGGCCCGGCTCGGCAAAACCGGTCGAGACCGTGATGATTTGACTCGATTTCGGCGAAAATCAGTATAGTTATGTCCGGGAGTTCAACGATGAAAATCCTGCTCTCCGCCTATTCCTGCTATCCCTGCCAGACTTCCGAGCCGGGCAATGCTTGGCGGGCCATTAACGAGGCGCTGCGGGAGCATGAGGTCTGGGCCGTGATCGCCGATGCGCACCGCTACCGCGCACTTACCGAATCGTGGCTGGCTAAAAATCCCCTGCCGAATTTTCATCCCGTCTTCATCCGGCTCGATCCCGGGCGGCAACGGCTGGCCGCGCTGCCGGCGGCCAACCCTGTGTATTATCATCTCTGGCAGCAACATCTCTGCGGGGTCGTTCGCCAACTCCATCAGCGGGTAAACTTCGACCTCGTCCACCACGTCACCTATGGCCGCTATTGGTCGCCCAGCGGAGTGCGCGGGTTGAAGCTGCCGTTCATCTGGGGGCCGGTGGGGGCCGCGGAAACGCCGCCCCGTTCCTTTATCCGCGAATTGCCTTGGGGATGCCGGCTCATTGAAGCCGCGCGGGACACCGCGCGCCAGATTTGCGAACGCACCGCCGCGCTCCGGGACACCGCCCGCGCGGCCACCATTGCCATCGGAGTCACGCGGGAAAGCTGCGAAGCCCTCCAGCGCCTCGGCGCGCGGCGCGTCGAGCGCCTGCCGCAAATGGCCCTCACGGACAACGACCTCGCACAGTTCGCCGCGCTCCCGAATCCGCCGGCCGGCCCGCTACGCGCCATCTGCATCGGGCGGCACGTTTATTGGAAGGGCTTCTACCTGGCCATCCGGGCATTTGCGGAATTTGCCCGGAGCAGTCCGGAGGCGGAATTGTGGATTATCAACGACGGGCCTTTTCGCCGCGAGCTGGTAAAGACCGCCGCCGGCGCCGGCGTGGACGGACGCGTCAAATTTCTCGGCACGCTGCCGGCTTATTCGGATGTGCTGGCGCGCCTCGGCCAGACGCATGTCCTGTTGCACCCGGCGCTGCACGAGGGCTTTGGCAATGTCTGTCTCGAGGCCCTGGCGGCCGGCCGGCCCGTGGGCTGCCTCGACATCGGCGGCCCGGCCTCGCAAATCACGCCCCAAACCGGCTTCGCCGCGCCCGCGACCCACCCCGCAGAGGCAGTGGCCGCGCTGGCGAGTTGGCTGGCGCGCATTGACCGTGACCGCCCGTTGCTAGCCACGATGTCCGTCGCCGCCCGCGCCCATGTCCAAAAAAATTTCACCATGCGGCGGACCAACGAACAAATGCGGACCTTTTACCGCGAGGCCGTGGAGGAGCATCGGGCTTGATCCTCTGCCTCCTGATTGCCTTCGTGCTGATGTGACTGGCGAAAAGGCGGCATCTTTGCCGCCTGGAAAAGTCGTGGGTGCTGTTGGCTCGCGTGAAAATTTCAACGCGTCTTGGCTTGCGTAAGGTTTTTTCCGCCGGTCTGGGAAGGCCGAAGCTCGGCTTGGCACCGGCTCTACGGCAGGCAAGGATGCCTGACGCTACAGCCAGCAGATCAGTCCGCCAAGATGGCGGCCAGGGCACGCCGCACCTGTGGTTCCTGCAACACTGCAGGTTGGGAAAAATTCATACCGAACCACGGCAGCCGGCACACACGTGGATCCGCCAATTGCTTTAACAGCTTGGCGTTGGAGGCCGTCGCCTCATCCGGCTTTGGCGGCATCATCAAGACCACCCTGGCGCGAGCACGAAAAGTTTGAGGCAGGGCTTCCAGCGTTAATAAGATGTGGTTCACCACCCCAAGTTGGTTGGGTGCCACCAGGACTGGTGTGGCGTCCAAGGCGGAAATCAAATCGCGCGAATCAAAACGGGCGCCCAGCGGACTTAGCAAACCACCCGCCCCTTCCACCAGCACGACCTCGAAGGGTTTCTCCACCGCCCGGATATGAGCCAGCACCGCGGACAGCTTCACCTGCTTCCGCTCTCTGCGGGCGGCCAGGAGCGGTGCGATGGCGGCGCGAAAATGCCACGGATTAATCTGGTCCAGCGTCAGCGCGCCGCCGAGCGCCGCGTGCAAGCACCGCGCGTCCTCGCGGCCGCCGGAGCAAACCGGCTTGAGGGCCGCCACGCGCAGGCCACGTGCCCGGCAATACTCCGCCAGCAGCGCGGTCAAGACCGTCTTGCCGGCGCCGGTGCCGGTGCCCGCGATTAAAAACCTCCGGAGCGTTCTCATTTCGTCCTCATCCTCGTCCTCGTCCTCGTTCCCAAGGCTTGCGGCCTGGAAAACCAGGAACTCACCGCCGGAGCATCCCCGGCACGGCGCCGCCCATTTTGGCCATCATTTTGGACATTTTGCCCATCTTTTTCATCATCGTTTGCATCTGGAAAAACTTGTTCAGCATGGTGTTCAGTTCCGTGACCGTCACTCCGCTGCCGGCGGCGATGCGGCGGCGGCGGCTGGCATTGAGAATGGCCGGGTTGAGCCGCTCCTTCTTCGTCATGGCGCAAACCATGCCTTCCATGCGTTTGAATTCCTTCTCCTGCTTGCCGATGTCCATCTGCTTCAGCGCCTCGCCCCCCCCGGGCAGCAGCTTCACGATGCTTTCGAGCGACCCCAGTTTTTTCATGGCGCGCAACTGCTCCAGGAAATCTTCGAGCGTGAACTCGCCCTTGCGCATTTTTTCCTCCATGCGCCGGGCCTCATCCTCGCTCACCGCCTCGGCGGCTCTTTCGACCAGGCTCACCACATCGCCCATGCCCAAAATTCGCGAGGCCATGCGTTCGGGATGAAACGGCTCGAACTCGTCCAGCTTTTCCCCCAGGCCCGCAAATTTGATCGGCTTGCCGGTGACGCTCTTCAGGCTCAGCGCTGCGCCGCCGCGCGCATCGCCGTCCAGTTTCGTGAGAATGGAACCGGTGATGTTCAGCGCCTGGTCAAAATGTGTGGCCACGTTGACAGCCTCCTGGCCGGTGGCCGCGTCCAGCACGAGCAATATTTCCTGGGGCAGCACCAAGTCGCGCAGGCGCACCAGTTCCTGCACCAGCGGCTCATCAATCTGCAATCGCCCGGCGGTGTCGAAAATCAAAATATTGCGGTTGTTCGCCCGGGCAAAATCCAGCGCCTCGCGGGCGATTTTCAACACGTCCGTCTCGCCGCGTTTGACCACGACCGGCACGCCCACCTGTTGGCCAAGCGTTTCCAACTGGTCCATCGCCGCCGGCCGATACACGTCCGCCGCCACGAGCAGCGGCGCGCGCCCCTGTTTGAGCAGCAGCCGCGCAAGCTTGCCGGACGAGGTCGTCTTGCCGGAGCCATGCAGGCCCACCATCAGAATGCAACTGGGCTGGCCGGATAAGTTCAAGCCGGCATTCTGCGAACCCAGAAGGGCGACCAGCTCGTCGCTGACCAGCTTGATGATCTGCTGGCCGGGCTGAATGCTGGCAATGACCTCCGCGCCCAGGGATTTCGCTTTGACGCGCTCGATGAAATCGCGGGCGACCTTGAAATTCACGTCGGCTTCGAGCAGCGCCTGCCGCACTTCGCGCAAGGCCTCGGCGACGTTGCTCTCGGAGATTTTGCCCAGGCCGCGCAGGTTCTTGAACGCATTCTGGAGCTTGGTGCTTAACGAGTCGAACATCCGGTCAAAATAGCGACTTCCCTGCCGGAGTTCAAAGCAATTGGAGCGCATTTGCGCGGGTCTGCGGACCCGCAGCACCTCCGTCCATCCGGCGGCGGCGGCGATAATAGGGGTGCGCCTTGAAGGATAAGTGTGCTGCGGGTCACAACCCCGCGCTCCAACGGGAGTTGGTCGGGGACGAGTCGTCCCCTCCGCAATTCTCGAGGTTGCCCCCTCGTTCCCGCCCCGCCGTTTTTTTCTGGACTTTGCCTCGCTCACCGCGTAGGTTGGTAGCAGAACGAATAATCCAGGTGTTTTATGGCCAGATTACTAATCAGAACCGAAGGACTGGGCGTCCAGGCGATCGAATTGCAGATGGGGGTAAACCATGTTGGGCGCAACCCGGATTGCGAACAGTGCCTGAACCATCACACCGTGTCGTCGCTGCACTGCGAATTGTCGTTGACTCATGACGGCGTGTATCTGCGCGATTGCAATTCCACCAATGGCACCTTTCTCGACGGCGAACCCGTGAAGGAGGCGTGGTTGCGGCCGGGCCAGGGATTGCGCCTGGGTGACGTGGAATTGTACGTGGAATCCGTGGAGGCCAGTATTGCCATTCCAGAAATCAAGCGCGAGGCGCCAGAGCCGAAGGTCATCCAAGAAGATGGCGAGCTTTATTGCGCCCGGCATCCGGACCGGAAAATCACCTTCAAATGCACGAATTGCACCGAGGTGATGTGCAACGCCTGCGTGCATGTCATGAAACGGCAGGGCGGCCAGCCATTGTACTTGTGCCGCGTGTGCAGCCACATCTGCGAGCGCATCGAGGTGGTCCAGGAAAAAAAGAAAAAGAGCTTTTTCGGTTTTCTTCAGGAAACCGTCAAACTCAAGTTCCGCCACAGTGGGCGGGAGAAGTAGGCTTCGCAATGACGAATGACGAATGACGTAAAAATCCGGGGTCCGAAAGCCGAATGGGCGGTTTGGTGCAAGGTCTCACCCTCCCATTTCCAGAACGACCGGAAATTCATTACGGTCTTCGGAATTCGGGCTTCTTTCATCATTCGGATTTCGGGGCAAATCACCCTGCAAAACCCAGGTTCTTGAGCACCTGCACCGTGGCTGCGGCCTTATTGAGGGTGTAAAAATGCAGCCCGGGCGCGCCGGCGCGGAGCAATTCCTCGCACTGGCGGGTGGCGTATTCGATGCCAAATTTCATGGCGGCCTCGTCGTCAGCGCCCAGCGCGTCCAGTCTGGCCCGGAGCGCCGGGGGGATTTTCGCGCCGCAAAGCTGGGTGAACTTGGTGATTTGCGTGGCGCTCAAAATGGAAATGACGCCGGGCACCAGCGGCACAGTCACGCCCAGCTTGCCCGCCAGGTGGTCGCGGAATTCAAAATAATCCGCGTTGTCGAAGAATAATTGCGTGACCACAAAATCCGCGCCCGCTGCGACTTTTTCCCGCAAGTGACCCCAGTCGGCGTGCTTGCCATCCCGGCACGCAATGTGGCCTTCGGGAAAACCCGCTACCCCCACGGAAAAATCGCCGTGCTCGCGGATGAAGGCGACCAACTCGGCGGAAAAGGCGAAGCCGCCGGCCGGGGGTTGGAATTCGCCGCCGCCGGGAGGATCGCCACGCAAGGCCAGAATGTTCCGGCAATCCAGGGCGCGGATGGCGCCCAAAAGCTCGCGAACCTCGGCCCGGGTGTGATTGACGCAGGTGAGATGCGCCAGCGCGGGCAATCCGTGTTCGCGCTGCACCCGGTCCACGATCCGCAAGGTTTTGCCGCGCGTGCCGCCGCCGGCGCCATAGGTCACCGAGCAATAATCCGGGCGCGCGGCGAGCAGGGCGGGAATGTGCTTCTCCAGCAAAGCCCGCTCCCCCTCCTCCGTCTTGGGCGGGAAAAACTCAAACGAAATGACCGGCTTGGAAGCCGCCATTTTTTCGGCGTAGATGTCGCGGATGAACTTCATGGGCATGCGCTCCGGTTAACGCGGTCCAGAATACTCGAAGTCCGGTTGTTTGCAAAACAAAAATCAACGCATCTTGATATGATGATTTGAAGAAATGGAGAGGACGTCCCGCCTGTGGGCTCACCATCGCATTCTGCCCCACTGCGGAAACGCCCGGGCGAGACGCTCGTGCCACCACGAAAAAACCCCTTCCGGCGAGCCGGAAGGGGCGTGCGGTTCTAAACTAAATTAGAACTGGTAAATGAGGTTGGCGGCGAACAAGAAGGAGTTGCCGTCGGCATTGTTATTGGCGAACGCCGTGCCGGAATCAGCGTGATCCCAGCGGGCTTCCAAGCGGCTGATAACGTTGGCCCAGAGGTTGTATTGGATCGTAAAGGTGATTTCTTCACCCTTGAGGTTGGTCGAGCCGTAATTGGATGCCGCGTAGGGGATGTAGGCAGAGGTGAGAGCCCCAAAGGTCGGGGTGCCCTCCAAATCATAGTACTCACCGCGCAGATTGAAGGAGAGTTTGTCGGTAGGTTTGATGGAAGTGTACAGGCCAGCGATCCATCCACTGTCATTCTTGGAATTGACGCTGCTGGCATTGTTAACGCTAACCAAGTCAAACGCGCCACCCACCGTAATCATGCTGCTCGGGGTCGGAAGCGTGAAGCCGGCATAATAGTTGTCCTGACCGTATTTGTCCACGTTTAGAAGCGCACCCAAATTCAGCGAAGCACCTTTGGCCCAGCCGAAGCTGTCGGGTGCCGTGAAAGTGATGGCCCCCGCAAACGTCTTGTCAGACGAGGCCGGATAGTAGCCAAGAGCAGTTACGGCGCTAGGCGTAAGTGCGTCCACAATGCCTGCTTGAATCGTGACGGCATTGACAATCTTGTAGCTGCCAACCAAACCGAGCAGGGTCGTAGGCTCCACGGAATAAGCAATCGAACGGGTGTAGTTGGGATTAAGACCGTCGCTATTGCCTTCGTAGCCGATGATGTCGTCTTGCACGCCGACTTTCCAGTCAATGCCATTGCCAACCGGGGTGCGAACCACCACATACGCCTGGCGAATCGCCGCGGAACCGGTTCCACCAGCGGCGTTGACGGTCTGTGAACCGTTGCCGGTTACGCCAACTGCATCAGTCCCGTAGTTGAGGTCAATGTGATAGCCCGCAGCCCAAGGCGATTCGTCCTGCGCCTTGTCCAAGGAGATGACCACATCGTTCAGGCTGAAAGCGTCAATTTTGTTTTGGGATGTTCCAGCAGGAACGCCTGCGTTGGGTCCGTAGTTGCCCGTGTTGTATTGGGCGGCCACGTCCACATTACCGCTGATGACCGTGCTCGAAAGCGCCTGCACCGGCACCAGTTTGGGTTCGTCTGCGCGAACTGCGGACGCCATGCTGACGGCGCCAACGGCGGCGAGACCTAATGTCCATTTATTAAACTTCATCTGTTCCTCCAGTTATAGTTTTGTTTTGTTTGTTTTTTTACCTGTGATCAGTGGGGCGAAACCATTCGCCCCCTAGCACCACA
>Ga0316231_1002511_pt1 | contig 17445 bp, 33 predicted proteins | sample TBH18027metaG_FD_206002 | JGI IMG/M metagenome (GOLD analysis project Ga0316231, IMG submission 206002) | Freshwater microbial communities from Trout Bog Lake, Wisconsin, USA - TBH18027 | ecosystem: Environmental > Aquatic > Freshwater > Lake > Hypolimnion/Profundal zone | place: USA: Wisconsin...
TTTATTAATCGTAGTATATAACTCATCTCCATTAACGCGAGATATAGATATATTATCTATTTCATTTATTGCAATCTTTATTGCTTCATCTTCATTTGGAACTATATCATGCATTAGCCAAGCATAAAGAATAACTGGATCTGTTTCTTTATAATACTTTTGTAATACTTCAAGCCCATCTAATATATGCTCATAGTTATGATATGGGCGATCTTTATACTCTTTCATAAGCTCCTTTATGTAATTAGAATGAGCTTTTGCAAGTTCTTCTATATTTGCATCACAAGACCAAGCCGAAAGGTATAATTTTTTATATAAATCTTTCAATATTTCATCTATTTTTTTATTAAGGACTATCTCTTGTAAGACTTTAAATACACAAGGATGAACAGATTGTTTAACAATTTTTTGCCATCCGTCCATTCCTAAAAGACTTTTTACCCAACTTGAACTAACAACACTAAGATCACTATTAGGCATTAAATATACTGTTGATACGTCTTTACATATCATTTGATTTGTCCTCAGTATATTAAGTTCATAATTAAAATCAATATTGTCTCTTATTCCTCTTACAAGATTGTAACAATTCTTTTCTTTGGCAAAATTAACCAAATAGGTATTTTCTGGAAGAGTTGTAACCGATAGATTTATATGTGACATTTCCTTATTGCCAGAAAGCATTTCTTCTAACATTTTAACCCTATCTTCTTTAGAGAACATAGGCTTTTTAAAAGGATTATCTGCCACTACAACAATAACATGCGAAAACATTTGAGCTGCTTGCTTAATAACATATAAATGACCCAAAGTGGGAATGTCAAATGATCCCCCATACATTACAGATTTTTTTGACTGATTATGCCCACTAATTATACGATATCTATTCTCATTAAAAGTTTCAATCATTGTCTTTTCTCCTAAATACATCCTGAATTAATTATTTTTACAATTTTAAAGTCTGTGTCTTTTTCTTTTTTAATCCATCTTACAAATTTTGAACTAAAACTTGGATCGTTTATTGGAGCAATTGCAATTCTATCTTCTTTAGTACTAATAACTTTTACTTCTTCTCCAAGACCTTCTGAAATCCTATTTTTACCTTTTTGAGTAATACCTTCAATTTTAAGAATCATATTCATAGAGCCTGTTTTGACCTTTCAAAGACAAAATTACCATAGTGAGAGGCGAAAGTCAAAGGGAATTTTTATGTGAATCCAAAAATTATTTTTTGTCGTCAATATCGTTAATTAGTTTTAAAGCCTTTGTTATATCTCTTTTTGACATTTTTTGACATTTTTTTGTAAGAGTATATTCTGTTTTTCTACTTAATAATTTGCCATTTCCTCTTGATTCTACAATACCATTTCTTTTTAAGACATCTATTGCCGCATACATACCTAATCTATAAGCAGCCTCTTCTATATTGATATTACCTATAATTGTTCTATTATTTTCCCAAGCAAATATCAGTAATACCAGAGTGTAATAATCTTCATCTTCGTCAAACGCTTCTTCAATTTCATGATCAAAAACATCATTACCCCTATTTTCTGTTGCCATTGATTCATTTATCTGTTGAAGGTTTTCTCTTGCTTTTTTACCATATGAACATATCATTGACACTGTATCGCTATCGCAAGATTCTAGCCAAGACATTGCTGATCTTTTCTTAGCATTTTTCCTAGTTTCTAGAAAATAACCTGATAAAGGTAATTCTTCTGCTTTTGCAACAACTTCTCTTATATCAATGTAGTTAGATTCTTCATTAAATGATTCTTCCATATCACCATTATCATTCCAATTATCCATGATGAATCTCCTTATGCTAGGATTTTAGAAACTAGAACTTCCTAGCATAATAATTCCGATAAAAAAATAGGTATCCTTTCTTTTTTAAGTTAAAGTTTTGTTAGCCATTGTACCAAGCTTCTTCATGAGTCGTACATACAACCTTTTTACCAAGAAGTTTTTCAACTGCTAAGTCTATTTTGTCTTTAAATTACTTACCTGTTTCATCATCTTTTATTTTATACCATTCTTTACCAAGAAAATGACTTTCCCCACAATATGCTGAAAAACATTCTAATTCATTGCATTCGTCTATTTTCTGTATAGCTGCAATAATATCATCATAGTAATCACATTCTAAATTAAGTTTTTTTATTATTTCTTCTTTATAGTTATCTAATTTTATCCCATATATACAGAATGAACTTGTTGAACTATTACTTACAAATCCTTGTCTAATTTTCATTTTTATCTCCTCTTTTTTGTTTTCATACATATATTAAAATCATTAGGTTTCTTATTTATCCATTCTGCCCATGTAACAATCAGTGGATGACTTCTTAACTTCTCTAAAGTATTATATTTGTCTCGTAACTCATTCAGTGTAAGGACTTTATGAAAATAATCTCCGCAACAAACGCATATTTTTACTGTATCTTCTCCTCCTTTTGATTTAGGAACGAGATGATGTTTTTCAAATTTATCTTCTGGAACTTCTCTTCTACAAATTGGACAAATAAAATCATTAGATTCTATTATACAAGATTTCGTATTACAATCAAAGCAATATCCTTTATGTTCTTCTTTACAAAATCTTTTAACGCAGATATCACAAACTTCTGCCTCTGATTCTTTTCCACATATTAAACATAAATTCATAAATTCTATTTATCTAATTTGTCTAATTTAGGCTCATTTAAAATAGCCCAAGCTAATATTTTTTCACCTTTAAAAGAAAATTTAAAATAAATGTTAACAAATATAGATTTGGCAATAGTTACATATACAGAAGTTTCAGTTTTTACTAAAATCTGTTGACTTGGATCTTTGAGGAAATTTGCATCATCAGTAGAACGCCAATTAACATCTCCAGAAATATATTTTTTAGTTTTCTTTTTCATTATTTTATAACTTCCCTGAAAGGAGAAAAATTGCTATAATTCCTAATATTACACCAACCCATTCTTTAATAGAAAGAGACTCTTTGAAATAGTCCATCCATTTTTACCTGCTTCAACCACTATTATTCCAAGATCGGTTTTAAATTTGCCTATTAATTCTATTTCTGATCTAGGCATCATTCCAAAGAATCTATTCATTTTATTCTCCCTTATATAGGTTATTTTTAATTATGAAATCTAATACACCTTTATTTACTAGATTCAATAATTCTCCTGTTTTTTTATATCCCGAAGTCTTTATAATTTCTCTTACTTTTGTAGACGATGTTTCAGGTATTTCTACAGATTGTAAGAAATAATGAGGCTCTTTCATATACCAATCTACACTAAAATCTCTTTCAATCCCTTTTCTGCTTACAACAATAAAAGGAACAGTTTCCATTAACTCTTTATAATTTGCCCATTTATGGAATGTATTGGCATTATCTAATCCAATAATCATTTTAAATTCCCATCCATAATAATCATTATTATTTAATGGTTCAAACATTTTATTAAGAGCTTTTATATAGACTAATGTTCCTCCTTCGATTTTTTGTTTAATTTCAAATGGATTAACATTTATCTTATCATTGCCTTTAATGGCTAATTTACACATCTCTAATCTAAGATCTGGATTAATCATTTCCTTATTATAATTATGAGAATAACAAGGGGAAAACCATACTAAATCAACAAGACCTTGATCTATAACCTTTTGAGCCATAGCAAAATGACCTAAAGTAGGCGGAGAAAATGCGCCTCCTAATATACCTATTTTAGAGATTGCTTTCATAAATAGTCCAAGTTGTTGTTTGAACAGTATCACCACATTGATCGCAAACATGATTATCAGATTCAAAATCATCATAAGGAATACATTCAATTACTCTATTTATGCCAATATTGTTTTGTTTAACTCTTTCTCTTATTGTCGAAAAAAGCTTATCAAGTAACGAATCAATTTCTTCTTCGTTTAATTCATTTACATTTTTCCCATCTATTAGTGTACAAAAAGCAGTACAACCATCTCTAATTATTATTTTCACATTTTCTCCTCTTTAATAATTTCAGGTTTCCAAACAATACGAAAACCCTCTATATTTAGTTTAAAATCTCTATTAAATTCACTTTTACTATGTTTTCTATATGCTTCTGCAAATTTATAAGCTCTTTCTTTCATAAGTATCATCAAATCTAGATCTGATTGGGGTCTTTTTGTAAGAAAAATAGCAACAGAAAAATATGCAGGAGCAACATCAGAAAAATATGCAGGAAATCGTATAGAAGAAGTACTTTCATTTATTCTTTTATAATCGTCAGTATATTTATCATAGAACCAATTAGGATTCTTATAAATCTTACAAGGTCTACGAAAACACCCATTTTCTTCGTCATAAATAAAAGCTACTATATTTGAAAAATTTTCAAATTGTTCTTTAGAAAGCTCTTTTTTAGCAAGTTCTGCCATTTCTTTTCCAACACCACATTCCCCAACTTGACCAGTAATATAGGCACACATTGCTCGTTCAAAATTACCAGCATAACTATCTGTATCAATTACAAAATTATAATATTTAGTTTTCATAGGTTTTCTTTCCCCCCCCTTTTTAAGCCAACACCTTACCATCCCTGTTCTTTCCTGTCAACGAGAATTTTCAAAATATTTTTTTCACTATTTTTGTAGGAGAATTCACATTATTTTTAGAACTACATAATTATGGGGAACATACTTACATATAATATAAAATTAGAATTCTCAAGTAAAGAAGATAAAATCTCTCTTATGAATCTTTTATTAGAACATCAAAAAGTATGGAATCAGAGAAATGCTTTTTGCATCTAATAATTTTTCTAACCAAGGACGACCAAATAGTTTTTTAACTTTTTTAGACTCTTTTCCGTTTTCTCCACCTAGTAATCTATTTTTTCCAATATTAAGAACTTGTTTTCCATTTAGACTAAAAATCCAATAAGAAGTATTATTACTATACAGACCGTGGCAATAATCAGCTTTTATACTGCATATTTTTTGATTTTTTCCACGATATTTTATAGTTATTGGTTTCATGGTTAAATCCTGTTATAAGTATCAATTCCTTCTACTAAATCAAGTGCAGTGTTAAGAAGTATTATTTCCTCTACTTTACTATTTGACTTATCCTTTACTTCTTTATTAAGGATCTCTCTAAGTTCCATTAATAATGTGCCTAATAGATTTTTCCCTCTTATGTCTTTACATTTTTCACAATCCTTCTTATAACAAATACCCCATGTGTTATCGTGCCAAACAGTTCCTTCAATTAAATAAGCATCTTTAGTATCAATTAATTTTTGATATAATTCATAAGAGCCTAAAAATTTCTTTGCTAAAGCTACTTGCATTACATTTATTTTAATATACTCCCAATCTTCTCTTAAAGGAACTTTTCTACCAAGTTTCTTTGCTTCATTAGGAGTAGGAACTGCAAAAATAACTTTCTTCCAATTTAAGCCTTCTTCATCATCTCTAGCCTTAGCAGCTTGAAAATAGTGTTCTGTTGACTTAGGAGGAATATTAGTAAGATGAAAGTTACTTAGCCAACGATATTCTCCAGCAAATGTATCAATAATAGGGCAGCCTTCTTTATAGAATCTATTATCAACTTCTAATCTATTCCACCATTTAGAACGATCAGATTCTTTACAATCAAACATTGATGGTTTTTCTGTTATCATTTTATTTTCTCCTTAATCTGCAAAGAATTTTGGTTCTTCATTTGGGAAAAACTTTTGCAATATAGGAATTGCTCTTTCAATTTCTGCAAGACATGTTTTATGAATTTTTTACCATCAGCTCTCCAATAGCTTCCAGTTTCTCTTATTTCTTTACCACAACAAGGACATTGTTTCTCTCTGTTTTTTAAATTGGAATGAATAATATGAAAAGTCGTTCCATCAAAACATTCAGGATTTCTACAGATATATTCCCTTTCTATATACATATATTCTCCTAAAAATCATATTTGATAGCCTATACATTAATATAGGCTATCAAATATTAATTATGATTGATAACATTATGCAGGATTTACAAGAATCTTTGCGCCATTTCTTTCAATCCTGAATGTATCTCCTGAACTAATGCAATCAAGCAATGTTCTACTGATTCTTGCTCTTGAATCATAGTTAACGAAAACAGGTTCAGTATTTACTAAATTTCTCTTATTTTCAATAACAATAGATCCATTTTCAACAGTTGCAACAACAACTGCTCCCTTTGGAAAACCAGAAGCTTGAACCATCTTAATTGGAATATTAAGACGACCTTCACTTGTAACCGATTTCGTAACTACAGTAGTAGATGTAGAACGAACAGGCCCATTAAGTGCTAAAGGGTTGCTTGAAAGACTTGTCCCTCCCAATGTCAAAGGAACAACAGGAGCAGAAGGATTAGTCACAGTACCAGAAGGAATAGTAGAAACAACTCCATCATTCTTCATACCATTCTGAGTGGGGTTATTATCCATCCAATCAGTCTGATAATCATTAACATCTGCATTCTGGTGATAGTATACAAAAGGAGCTACAGGCGCACCAACATCTTTTGTATCTCTTGTATAATCTGTCATAGATCCGCTATTCCAGATTTCTCTAACTGCGTCTTGAACATCACGGTGAGAAACCCGATCATTCTTTCGCAGAAACTTTGTAATATCCCAAGCAGTAAACATATACCCCTTGGAAACAAAGTCATTAACTACCGCTCCTACCTTACTCTTTGTTACTTGATCACACATGGTATCATTCCTTTCTTTTATTGTTTTTTGTTGTTTTGACTTTTTACCTTTGAGACTTTTCTAGATTTTCTAATATCATTTAAAGATTTAACAAGAACTTCCATAACTACTGCACAATCTCTTTCCGCAAAAGTACCAGTTTTAATAACATCTTCTGGTTTAAAATAAACCTTTATGATTTTATCTGCATTTCCACTTATAATATCTCTATTTGCAAATTCGCTATTTAAATATACATGAATACCTTTACGCACATTATTAGAGCACCTTTCAAAGCCATCCATATCTTTAGTCTTTCTATTAGACTTATTAATTCCTTTGACATATCTATAATATCTATAAATAGAAAGATTATCGAAAGAAAGAGTTTTATAACCTACACAATATCCTTCTTTATTAACTTTAGGAAGTTTTACAAAATTATTAATATATAAACACATTGTATTATCCTTTAAGTTTTACGCCATTTAAAGACTTAACAAGAACTTTCATAACTACTGCACAATCTCTTCCGAAAAAATAGCCAGTTGAAACAATGTCATTAGGTTTAAAGTAAACTTTTATAATTTTATCTGCATCTCTCCATCTAATATCTCTATTTGCAAATTCGCTATTTAAATATACATGAATGCCATCATAAACACCACATGAACGCTCTGTAAAACTAACATTTTTATTTTCCCTATTAGACTTATTAATTCCTTTGACATATTTATAATGTTGATAAACAGAATAATTGTCTTTTAAAATAGCCTTATAACCAACACAATACCCATCCTTATTAACTTTTGGGGATTTTACAGTTGTAGCAATTCTTAAACACATATTGTTTCCCTTTCTCTTCAATCGTTAAGACATACAATATCATAAGTTCTATAGTCTGTCAAAGATTTTTTTCAAAGAATTTTTTAGTGTTTGGTAGGTGTTGGTATAGTGAAATAAAATGCTTTACAATTATCATATGCCTTATAAACAGAATATCCATCTACTTCAAAAAGTTTTTTAAGATTATATTTTTCTTTTTCTGCTTCTTCGGCTTCTACTTTTACATGATTTATTGAAAATTCATTATGATCTTGAGGAGAATCTCTTCTTTCAAGTTCTATTTTATTAATAGTATTTTCTGCATTTTTACCATTAGTCTCTCTTGTTTTGACTTTTGACAGAGGAAGTAATATTATTGCAGCTAATATTGAAATGATACAAATAATAACCACCATTTCAATAAGTGTAAATCCTTTTTTCATTTTCTTCTCCTTGAATCAATAGTTCTTTTAACTCCCCTTAATGCATGTGCCATAGTTGTATACCATTGAGCGTGATAAATTTCACTTCTCCCTATTTTTCTATAAGTCGCATGATATATATAATCACCTACAATTCTTGATAACATCATTACATATCTCTTACCCTTATATTCAAACTTTTTCTCTTCATATTCCCATTTATGTCTCATTTTATTCTCCTTTTTATAAACTTAATAATATTACTGAAACTAATCCTGTTCCTATTCCAACCCATTTAATAAATGACACATTTTCTTTAAAGAGAAAAACCCCAATAAATATCTCAATCATCACACATACAGTAGACCATAATGTTCCAAAAGTTGCTAATTGTTTTGATTCTCTAATTGCTGGCATCCAACAAGCAGAAACAACCATAAAAATCAATATAGAAGATATAAATAATAAACTACTTGGAGTTTCTGAATATAGTTTTGATAAATATATCCCAATAAAGTAGAAAATCATTGCGACAAACACCCATAAAAATATTACTTTAGTCATAGATTTCCTTTAAACAAATCATTTATAATGTCTTCTGTTTCAACAATAGTTCTTAAAAGTTCTTCAAACACATCTTCTACCTTTTTATCCCCTTTATTATTAATTAATATCTTTAAAAGATTACTTCTTATAGAGTTTATCTCAGATAATGCTCTTTTTATACAGAGGATATCTTTTGTCTCTAAGTATCTAGTAATATAGAACTTAATTTCACTTATATTTGTTAAAACATCTTCAATGTGCTTGTCTAACTCTTGTGTTAACATTTTACTCCTTTGTTAATATACTATGGCGGAAAATAATGAGATTTCTTAAAGTAATATCTCCAAGAACTATTTCCCTTGTGGAGAAAATTCAACAAGCTGAACCAAATCAACTTGACTCGTTCTAAAAACAATACACTCATCATTTGCAACACCAGATCTCCCAGCTTTAGCCCAATAAGAATCATATCCTTTAGGAGGTCTACTAGAAGTTGGTCCAGAAGGAATATAAAAATTACCCATTGCCATTTTAACTAAGAAACAAAAACAATTCTCGTTCCTTGATCCAGACCAATAGCCATAAGCGTAATTTAATGCTTTTGTACTAGCTGGTGCCGCATAGATGCCCGAAGAGAACATGGCTCCAGTTATTTGAGCACTTGTTTGCCCAGGTAATACCAATCCTTTTTTTAGGATACTCAACAAGTTTTTTGCAGCACTTCCATGCCAAAATACATTAATATTTTTCATTTTAGCCCCATCTTTTTCAAATGACTCTCTGACAGTATTAATATTCACATCATATACTGTTTTAACGTCAAGATGAGAACAAACATGAGCATCTTTTCTTGTATTTCTATAGAATTTTCTAATTCTGTCAATTTCTTTTCCGTCCTCTACAAGATTCAACTGACAATCAAATACCATTGGCTCGTCAATTGAAATAGGCTTTGTTGATTTTGGAATATTTGATGCTGTAAGAAGAGATGCCTGTAAAGAGTCAACAATCTGTTTTTGATGTTGAACCTTGCCAATATCTTTCCAAAAATCTCTAATATCTAATCTTGTCCTCCCTATAATAGTTGGAACAATCATCATGTATGAATTTGTAAGGTCGGCCAAAGAATTATTGTATTCTCCCTTTGAAACCAAATCACCAATTTCTACAAGTATATCATTTGCTTTATCAAGTCCATCTTGAGTTATAATCCCTAATGGTGTTGAAAATAAACCAGTTGTGTCATTGTAAGTAATACTAGATCCCTTCGTAGCAGTTAAAATGTTATGGACATTTTCTCTGGCCAATCTTTCAATCAACTTCTCTACAATAGGATTATTAGATTTAATCTGCTTCTTGGCAATATCTCTTAATTCAGAAGTATTTATTGAGCCAGTAGAAACAGAGTTATTTTTAGTGATCAAACCAGATTCAATAATATCCACCTTACGATAAGCGATTTCTCCATTTCTGCCATCACTTGTCTTTTCTCGAACCTTTTTATCTAAAAAGGCTTTTCCTGCACCTGGAAACATTTTAGATTGTCCAGAATCCCCAACTCTTCCCCACTCACATAGACAATCATTGTTAGAGAATAAGGTTCCACGCCACCATTTATTGTTATTGTTATTAATATCTGACTTAATCAAATTTACCTTTTCTACTATATTACTCATGATTTATTCTCCTTTCTTACTATCCATTTCGTCCATTTTCTTAAACTGCTTATCTAATTCTGAATTAGATAATTTCTTACTTCCACTTCCCTTATCTGGAACATGTGGAACAGAAAAGTAACTTAATATATCACCATATTTTTTCTTCAAATTCTTTTTGTTTTTACTCATGACTTGTTCTCCAATTAATTATTTTTGTATTACCGTTTTCATCTAGAGCCACAAAAGTAGCATCTGTTAGAAAGACTATATCATCAACCAAAGCTTTAATATCAAAAGTTATACTTGTATATCCACATTTAGTTATTTTACAATAGAATTTAACTAAGTCTCCCGCTTTAACAGGTTTTTTAAAAATAATCTCCCCGAATCTAAGAGTTACAACAAACTTTTCACATGTCATTTCTCTTGCAAAAATAGCAGCGAATTCATCCATCCAAGACAACATATTCCCACCAAAAAGATTCCCGTTGATACCAAGATCTTTTTGCATACATATTCTTGACCCAATTTTTAACCAATTTTCTTTATCCACGATTATCCTCTGGTTCTTCATTCTGAAAATGCTGATCTTTATTATGATACTTAACTAGAAGGTCAGTTATTTCTTTTCCGTATAAGTTATAATCTCCATAAGGATAAGAACATCTCATAATATCATGCATAGTAACAGACCAAAACTTCTTTTCTTTTTTGCAAGAATATTTATATAGTTTTTCGTATTCATTTTGATCTATTAAAACAGTAGCATGTTTAATACCGATCTGTTCATAAAACTCTTTATTATAATAAGGAATTTCTTCTTCTTTAAGAGATAATACATAAGGATGATTTTTTAAAAGAGATATGATTTTTTTATAATCTTGATCATGAGGACATTTTTCTTTTATACTTCCAATATAATCGAAACTATAGGGTATTGATACAGGTTTTTCGTTAATATCAAATAAAATATTACCTCCATAATGGTTTAAATAAGGAATATATTTATCTAAATCTTTAATAGTTAATACTTTTTTAAAATTAAAAATTATAAAGTCATAATAGTCTTCAAATTTTATCAGGTTTTTTCTTAAGAACGCCTTTTCTTCAAAAAACATAACTTGAACATCTCTTAGTTTACCTTTATAGGTTACAGTAACACTATCAAATTTTTTATTACAAAAACTCTCAACAATTTCTAAGTTACCTGATTTATAGATAACTTTAGTATTATTTGTCTCAATGGTTTTTATCTTTGTAAGTTCCATTATTTATATTCCTAATAAAAATTAATCTTTTTATCACAAAGGGTTACATAACATGCGCCGAAATCATAATCTGCATTCTCAATACTTTTCTCTGCTTCTTCATCAAATAGAACTTTAATTTTATTAACAATATGATCGCATGTGATTTTTACATCTCTTTCATCTTTTAAATTAGGCATTTGAAAGGCCATATAATGAAATTTAAACCCTTCCCTAATTAAAGTTTCTACATTTTCTTTTGTTAATTCGTTTGTGTCGCCTTCTCTATAATCAATTGCCTTAACAATAGTTTCTAAAAGATATTTAAATGTAGTATAATAATCGTTATCTCCATAAATTACAGCTATTGTTCTCATTATTTATCTCCTAAAATAGATATTGAGTTTTCAAGAATCTTTGCTAATTGAGGACAAATATCAAATCTTTTAACATTGTATTCAATAGATTTTTTTAAATCTCCGTCCTTGGTTCTTAAAGATGCGCTTTTCCAATCAATAAGCATTTCCACTAAATCAACTATATTCATATCTTCTATACTATTCTTAAAATGTTGTGGATGATGATTATTTACGCTATAGTGATGATCAAGTGCGGGTTTCAAATTCCTTAAAAATTCTTTATATGTTTCTGAACCATAAGAACATGTGGCTAATCTATCTGTCCATTCAGCAAAATACTTTAATTCTGGTTCTTCTAATTTACTTGCATCATGATTTTGCGCCCTAAGAAGCAATTGAGTAACAATAATATTCATATACTTGACAACATTCAAGATGTGCTTTCTTGTTTCTGAGTTTGTTGCTTCTTCTTTAAGTTCTTGTTCTGTTTTCATTTCTTTTCAACCCAAGTACGAATAGGAAAGATTTTACCTTCTCCCCCAAGTCCATCTCTTTCTAACATTCTACAAACAGCCTTTGCTTCTGCTTCTGTATAATGAAAATCAGTTGTTTTGTCGTTAGCTCTTTTTTGTACTACTGATCCTTTTGGCCATGGCCATTCAGCATTACTTGTCCATTCTTTAATAATCCATACACTCATTTTATTTATTCCTGTTGTTCTATTTAGACTTTATAAATTGGACAAGCTCTATTGTTATTAATCAAGGTTCTTCTAAACTCAATTGTTTTTTCACTATACCAGACATCTTTTAGAAAGTCAACAGGAATTTTTATGTCAATTCCATCCTCCCAACCACTAATATTTTCACAAAAAGAGCAAGGATAAGCCTTTCCATCAACATTACAATATAGTGAAAAGCAATTTGATTCACAAGGCTCGCTTACAAGCCCTAATTGTTTTCTTATATTTTCAGGCAAATTAGAGATAGAAGAAAGAAACTTATGACAAGAGCAAGAATCAAATCCAATACGAATATTGTTAGAAAAAGCATAATTAATAACTTCTGAAAACTTTTCTTGCGAAAGAGAATTTAAATTAACTCCTCTACCACATTTCTTTAAAGATAAAATAACTATTGCATTTAGGGCACTAAGTCTAGGATCTGTTTTAGAATCTGCCAATGTTTCCATTAAATTATCAAAATTTTCTAATGCTGCCAAATGATGTATATTAACCTGTTTTAAGCCCCTATCAGTTAGCTTCTTAACTGTATCATAGCAGATATCTTTATTATCATATCTAGAAACTGCAACTGCTCCGCATACAGAGACTAATTTATCAGCAGTATCGTCATCAATATTAGCAACAGTTACATTAGGGATTATTCCATGTTCTCTAGTATATTTAAAGATTTCAAACCATTCTGGATTAGTTTTACACTCAGAATCTACTCCGAAGGCGATTTGCCCAATAGTAGGAGGAAGGTTAGCAAACACTTTTTTAAAGGTTTCTAACGTCATATATTTGCCATTAGGAGTGTTTGATTTATAACAAAAATTACAAGGAGATTTAATACTATTCTTATTAGGAACTCCCAAGCACGATGTGGTAATTTCACAATCGAGTATCTCAGGCCCAATAGGGGAAAAATTAGGATCATCTTCTGGAGTTTTACCGAATCTAGCAAAAAAACCAGTTACCTTATTAAAGAGAAAATTATAGTCTTTTCCCCTACAAATTTTTAAAAACTCATTATCTTTTATAAGATAAGTATCTGCGCCGACCATGATTTTTGTTTTTTTCATAAATTATCCAATCGTTGAAGACAGAATATCAAAACCTGCTACCATAGTCAAGCGTTTTTTAGAAAAAATCTTTAAAAATCCACTTAAGAAAACAGCATAATAGAGTTTTCTGAACATCCACTACAAAAAGTATCAATAATTAATTTTTCGCCATTATTAAATACAATTGTTAATTTTTCTGTATCTCTATTTCCGCTTGTTTTATTTTCTTCGCCATCTGAATTGACATTAAGTAAGTTATATGACTTTATGGTTCCATTCAAAAACTAATTCATCTAATTTTGGTCTTTTCATTTTTTCTCCTTTTAATGCTAAATGATATTTCTTGCTTTAAAAGCCCTTTATGTATCCAAATTGGCCATTCATGACATTTGTTATACTCATATAGTCCAAACTTATCAATCCCTTTATTCCAATCTTCAAAAAGAATTGATGTAGTTAATTCTTTTGGAAGAATTGCTTTAAAATATATCATTTCATTTTCATTTGTAAAACTAATTTTATTATAATCAAAGCCACCGTCAATTGCTAATGCCTTACATGTGCAAGATCTATAATCATGTCTAGCTCTAGAAAAAATAACAGAACCACATTTCTTACAAAAAAGGGCACAAACAGTTATATTTTTGGCTTTTTTAGGTTTTTCTTTTTTCATTTATTTTCTCTTAATGATGACTAATCCTTACATGTTCTAATCTATAAAAAGTATCTCCCTGCTCTAATTGTGGACCTATATCACTATCGTCTGAAAAATTAAACCAAGAAATAAATTTTTCTTTATTGTCTTTAATGAATGCTTCTGCATCTTCTTTAGCTATTTTTCTTCTCATTTTTTCACAATCTTCATAAAACTTAAACAAAGACTTATGATATTCATCAGATAACTTTTTAAAAGTTGGATCTTCATTTTTAAATTTTTCAACTTTTAGACGATATTCCTTATAGTCTTTTATTTGTTTTTTTGTATATTTTATTTCGTCAGCATAGTTAGCATATGGCACTTTCTTTATACAAGAGTCTCTATATTCATATATCTTATTATAAGATTCAATGCGTTTATTTTCTCCTTCCGTAATAAAAGCACTAAGTTTCATCAATAAATCCTTATTTCTGCCACAATATTTGCCTGTTTTCTCACCAAATCCTGAGCTAGGATCGCAATATGAAAATCTGGTTGTAAATTCCTCAATTATAATTTGTTTTGAAGCCTTTTTAATTTGTTTAAATACCTGTTCAGCAATAGCCTTACGTGTAAAAGAAACTATTCTGCCATTATAATCTTTTTCTCCATCTACAGTATCTTCTTCTTTACAGTTTTTTCCAAAGAGAAACTTCATTATCTCTTTTACTGTTATAGGCTTTTTAGGGAAAATAACTAAGAAACTTGAAGAAGAGCTATTACTAACAAATCCATTTCTAATTTTCATTTTTTCCTTTTTCCGTATATTACGATATTGTTAATTGCTCGTCAACTGATATTTTTTAGTGTTTTTTACCCTCTTAATGTCTCTCTTCAACATAGACCTTATAGATTTCGCCTTTGTCCAAAAATCATTATTTTTTATATCTGTAAAATAACTCCTGAAAGAAGTTTTTCTCTTATTAAACCATAAAAGATTTGTTTCTTTAATGTTTGGATACATATTTATATTATTTTTCACATAAGACATGAAATCTTTCATTTTTAAAGAGTTATTCTCATTTTCTGTATAAATAGCCATAGCCATACAAAATTCCAAATACGAAGTAAATAACGAAGGATTAGTGGTGGATTGGAATATTCTTATTTCAACAGTTTTTTCATGAAATAAATTTACTGCAATATGTTTTGCATTTTTAAAATCATTATTATTAAAATGAACTGTTATGTCTTTTAATGGAACATTACTTTCATTATTTTTATATTTTTTAAACTCATATCCCCAAGGCATAGAACCATCCTCTGTTGATGGACTTGTTAATATTTCTATTTTAGCATATGTGTCTAAATGAGACTGTCTTTTTCTTTTAGAAATATTTTTAATAATTTTGGGTTCAGTATAAAACATATATAAGAATCTATAAAGATGGGATTTTGTTTTAAAAAAAGACTTATTAATATGAACATGAAATCCACAAGTATAATTGCAATAAGATCTTGTTTCCTTAAAGAATTTACCTAAGTCATAAAAATATTTCTTTTTAGAAAGAAACCAGTTCCAATTAAAAGGATGGCTATTTATTTCCAATCCATAATCTATATTTCCTAGAACAGAGCCATCTTCTTTTGCATAAAATATCTTTGAAAGATGCTTATATTTATTACCAAGTTTTATAGATTCAGAAAAACCCTCGTTATGATTTATCTGCTTATTCTTAATTAATACCTCTAATTCAAATCCTAATAATAAATTATTTGGAAAAGGCCCAGAAGCTCTTAAGATTTTAAATTTTGGATTAAATTCTGGATCTAATATGTCCATAACAACTCCTTATCACTTATCACAATCATAAAAATTCATTGCCCTGATTTCTTCTACAGAAACATCTTCTAGTTTTATTGTTTTTTTATCTTTCGGGCTAAATGAATAATCCAAATTTGAATACCAAACGCCATTATCAATATAATTATCATTAATTCCAATAATGTCAATAATTCCAAGATTATCCATAAATACTACAACAGAACTTTCCCCTTCTACATAACTATTTAAAAGAAAATAAATTTCTTTTCTAGAGAGAAAATCTTTCGGAAATCTTTTTAATATTTTACAAAATTCAAGAGTGTCAGACGTATCAGACGTATTAGACGTATTTATTTCTCCTACTCTATTTACTTGAGGAGATAAGTTTTCAGTAAATTCATTAAATTGCTCAAGTCCTCCATGTATAAAAAAGTCTTTTTCTTCCTTTTCATTATCTTTAATATATTTATCTATGTCTTTGCCTATCCTTTTAGGAAAAATAGAATCAATATCAAATATTCCATTATGAACAAGAGCTAAATTAGAATTTATACTAAAAGGATGAGTTAGTTCTTTACAAACTTTGCCGTGAGTACCATAACGAAAATGAATTACAACATCTTTATTCTCTGGATTTATCTTGTTATAAGACTCTGAAAAATCTTCAAATGTCATTAGCCCTTTTTCAATTATTAGTTCATTGTTTTCTGAATACATAAAGCCAGCACCATCAGGATTATTATCCCAACAGTTTTTTAGATTAATATTAGAAATTTTCACTTTCTTTGGTTTTATAGCAATAATACACATCTTTGTTACGCTTTCTTTATTTCTTTTATTTTTTCTTCTGCGAACTTATCAAACTCTTCAAAACATCTTGTTATATCATATTCATAACCCGTAGGGAAATCAAATGTAATAGGAACATTACCCATCCCATCTAATTCAATTATTAGTATTCCTGTGTGAATAGGAGGAAATGAAAAAATAGCATATCCTTCTTCATCTAGTGCTATTTTTTTATTTATTCTTCTACCTTTATCATCAGAATAAGATTTTACTTCATAAATCATATTATTTAGGAAGAACATTTCTTACTGCAAAAGTGCCACTAATCCAAAGAACGGCAAACCAATGAGCAAATGTACATGTAATTCCAAGCCCAAATAATGTATTAATTGCCCAAATTGTAATCATAGGACAAAAAATTATTGCAATAATAATTCCAATCGCATACCCAACCTTTTCTTCATCTGTCATTTTATTCTCCTTTTTTTGTTTTTTACTTACATTATACAGTTTATATTGAACTATACTCATTATCAATCGCTTTTAACATATCTAAAGCAAGCATTAGACTGTCTTTATTAAAGCAAATATCATCTCCTAACATGAAATTTCTATATCCCATACCCAATAAACAAACAAC
>Ga0316231_1002513_pt1 | contig 17415 bp, 16 predicted proteins | sample TBH18027metaG_FD_206002 | JGI IMG/M metagenome (GOLD analysis project Ga0316231, IMG submission 206002) | Freshwater microbial communities from Trout Bog Lake, Wisconsin, USA - TBH18027 | ecosystem: Environmental > Aquatic > Freshwater > Lake > Hypolimnion/Profundal zone | place: USA: Wisconsin...
GGCGAACCTGTTCGCGTCGGCAAACAAAGTGGAAGTGATTTTGGCGGGCGGCGTGATTTATCCGCGCCTCGGCGTGCTGGTCGGGCCGATGACGGTCGAGGCATTTTCAAAAATGCGGGCCGACGTGGCGATTATGAGCGCGGGCGGCATCACGCTCGAAGGCGTGACGAACTCGCACACGCTGCTGATTGACATCCAGCGCGCGATGCTCAAAGCCGCGCAGAAAATTATATTCTGCCTCGACCACACAAAATTTGGCCGGCAATCCGTTTCGCCGCTGTGCGGACTCGACATGGTGGACACGATTGTCACCGACAGCCGCGCGCCGCATGAATTGGTCGCGGCGTTGCGCGAACGCGGCGTGGAAGTGATCGTCGCTCCGGCGGCGGAGACGAATGGTGTTTAAGTGGAAATATGGCGAAGGGAAAAAAGCATGATTCGTTTTGGTTTTGGATGTTCGCATTATTTGTATGCGCACTTCCATGCATCGGATGGATCATGGTCGTTGTCTGGGCATTTTGGGGAGATAACGAAACGCGGAAGAATTATTTCCGCGCAATTATAGCTTGGTTCGTAATCATTTGCGTGATTTGGTTTGTGATAATGACTTTAGGTTTTTGGCCGTTAATCGACAAACATGTGCAGACTTGGATACATCAATTAAAATGACTCTCTCAGAAAAAGTCAGATTGGCCGGCGTTGTTGGCGCGGGCGGCGGCGGATTTCCGACGCACGTCAAGCTCAACGCCAAGGCCGAAACCGTGATCGCCAACGGCGCGGAATGTGAGCCGCTCTTGCACAAGGACGCCGTCACGATGGAAGAAAGCGCCGCCGAAATGGTGCGTGGCATTCAACTCGCGATGGAAGCCGTCGGCGCGAAGGAAGGCGTCATCGGCGTCAAAGGCAAAAAGAAACACGCCGTCGAAGCTGTGCAAGCCGCGAGCAAAGGCACGAACGTCCGCGTGCAATTGCTCGGTGATTATTATCCGGCAGGCGATGAATATGATTTGGTTTACAACGTCACGGGCAAATTGATTCCGCCCGGCGGCATTCCGATTGCGGTTGGCGTGGTCGTCAACAACGTCGAGACGTTTGTGAACATTGCCGCCGCGCACGACGGCAAGCCGCTCACGCACAAAACGCTCACCATCGCCGGCGCGGTGAAATCGCCGGCGACCTTGCGCGTGCCGATTGGCATGACGTTCCGCGAGTGCATCGAATACGCCGGCGGACTCGACACGGATGATCCGGTGCTCTGCCTCGGCGGTTTGATGATGGGCACGACGACCGACGACCTCGACACGCCCGTCACGAAAACTTCCACCGGCGTCGTGATTTTGCCGCGCACGCATCATACCATCGAGCGCAAAATCAAACCGGCCAAGATGCAGGCCAAGATCGGTAAATCCGCGTGCGACCAATGCCGCTATTGCACCGAGTATTGCCCGCGCTTTTTGCTTGGTTACGCCGTCGAGCCGCATCAAGTCATGCGCACGCTGGCGTTCAGCGGCACGGGCGAAGATTATTTTAACCAGTGGGCGGCGATGTGCTGCTCCTGCGGACTTTGCACGCTGTATTCCTGCCCGGAGGAATTATTTCCCAAGGAAGCCTGCGACGACGCGAAGTCCATGATGCGCGCCAAGCAGATGAAGTGGACCGGCCCGATGAATCCCAAGCCGCACGCGATGATGGACGGCCGCCGCGTGCCGATCAAATCGCTCGCCACAAAACTGCACGTCCTCGATTACGATCTGCCCGCGCCGCTCGTGCGTCAGGAAATTTCCTCAAGCCGGCTCATCCTGCCGCTCAAGCAAAGCGCCGGCACACCTTGCATTTCAAAAGTAAAAGTCGGTGACCGCGTGAGCTTCGGACAAATCATCGGCGAACCCGCGCCAAACGCGCTGGGCGCAATCTTGCACGCACCGATGGCCGGCACGGTCCGCGAAGTAAACGAGAAACAAATCATTTTGGAAAAATAATTTTATGGCTGAAAAATCTGTTGGATTGATTGAACTGTCGAGCATCGCCGCCGGCTTCCAAGTCGCGGATACCATGCTCAAGGCCGGCAACGTGCGGCTGCTTTTGTCGCGTTCGATTTGCTCCGGCAAATACATGGTGCTCGTTGGCGGCGAAACCGCCGGCGTGACCGCTGCCGTCGAGGCGGGTTGCGTTGATGCTGGCGGCTGTTTGATTGACAGCTTCGTCATCGCGAACTTGCATCCCGATGTTTTCATTGCGCTCGGTCGCACGCAGCCGGCAGAAACCACCGGCGCGCTCGGTATCATCGAATCGTTCAACGTCGCCACGCTGATTCAAGCCGCCGATGCCGTGGCGAAAACTTCCGACGTGCAACTCCTCGAAGTGCGCCTCGCGATGGCGATGGGCGGCAAGGCGTTTTGCTCGATGACCGGCGACGTGTCGTCCGTGCAAGCGGGCGTTGCCGCCGGCCGCGCGGTGCTGGCCGAAGCCGGCGTGCTCGTGAATGCCGTGGTGATTTCCCGCCCGCATCCCGACGTCTATCGCGAAGTGGTTTGATTCACGGCGCGTTTGCGGAGTTTGGCTCAAATATTCTTTCCGTTGCCAGAAGCCGGTTGATTCGGCTTAATGGTTCTTTCACTGCCATGTTAAAAAAATTCTTTCTTCGGCTGATTGCTTTTGCCGTTGTTGCGGTTCCGTTCCTGTCCGGCGCGGAAAATAATCTGGAAACCGGCTGGCAAAACCCGCCGAACGACGCGCGGCTCCGCGCCTACTGGTGGTGGCTTAACGGCAATGTCACCAAAGCTTCCATCACGCACGACCTCGAGCAGATGAAGGCGAAAGGGTTTGGCGGCGCGGTGATTTTTGACGCGAACGGCGCCGCGCAGGATGGCAATGCCACCGTGCCGCATGGGCCGACATTTTTTTCGCCCGAATGGCGTGAGCTATACAAACACACCTTGCGCGAGGCCGACCGGCTCGGCTTGGAAATCAGCCTGAACATCCAGAGCGGATGGAATCTCGGCGGCCCGGTCGTGACGAAGGAGGACGCCGCGAAAAAATATGTCTGGTCGGAAATGAAAATTTCCGGCGGCACAAATGCCGAAGTCAAACTGCCGCCGCCAAAGTCGCGCGAAAATTTTTACCGCGACACGGCCGTCGTGGCTTATCGCGTAAAAAATTCCACACCGCCCGCGCCGTTGAAAAACTGGGCGCAAAAGGCGCTGCAACAGTCGCTCGAACCATTTTCCACGCCGGACTCGTCGCCGCTGTTCGCAGAAATTCCCGCCACGCCCGGCGAGCAGGACGCCGGCGCGGCGGACGTTTTGGATTTGACCGCAAAACTCGGCGCGGACGGAATCCTCAATTGGGACGCGCCTGCCGGCGACTGGCAGATTTTCCGTTTCGGTTACACCATCGGCGACCACGCCTACGTTTCCACGAGCAGCGACGGCTGGAACGGTTTCGCGCTGGACGTTTACAGTGCGACGGCGTTTCAAAATTACTGGGACAAAATTGTCAAGCCGCTGATTGCCGACGCCGGGCCGCTGGCAGGGAAATCGCTGAAATATCTGCACACCGACAGTTGGGAAATCGAACTCGCCAACTGGACGCCGACGCTGCGCGCGGAATTTCAAAAGCGCCACGGCTACGATTTGCTGCCGTGGCTGCCCGTGCTCGCCGGACGCATCGTGAATTCACGCGCCGAGAGCGACCGTTTTCTTTTCGATTACCGCCAGACGCTCGGCGACCTCGCGATTGACAACCACTACAAGCTTTTCCGCGACAACGCGCACGCCCACGGCCTCGGCATCCATCCCGAAAGCGGCGGGCCGCACGCCGTGCCGATTGACGCGCAACGCTGCCTCGGCATGGACGACGCGCCGATGAGCGAATTCTGGGCGTGGTCGTGGACGCACCGCATCGGCGACGCCAGCCGTTTTTTTGTGAAGCAGCCCGCGAGCGCCGCGCACACTTACGGGCACCAATTTGTCTTTGCCGAAGGCTTCACCACCATCGGGCCGCACTGGCAGGAAAAAATCTGGGACAACCTCAAGCCGACGTTCGACAAGGCGCTGTGCGAAGGGTTGAATGTCCTCGTCTGGCACGCGTTTGTCTGTTCGCCGGACGAAACCGGCGTTCCCGGCCAGCAATATTTCGCCGGCACGCACCTGAATCCGAAAGTGACGTGGTGGGACAAATCCGCGCCGTTCTTCAGCTACATTGACCGCTGCCAGTTCATGCTGCAGCAGGGTTTGTTTGTCGCCGACGTGGCCTGTTATTACGGCGACCACGTCCCGAATTTTTCCCAGTTGAAAAAATCTGACCCGGCGCACATCGAGCCCGGCTATGATTACGACGTTATCACCGAGGAAGCCCTGCTCACGCGCGCCAGCGTGCGCGACGGGAAAATTGTTTTGCCCGACGGCATGAGTTACCGCGTGCTCGTCCTGCCTGGCCGCGACGTGATTTCGCTGCCGGCCTTGAAGAAAATTAAAGAACTCGTCGCTGCCGGCGCAACCGTCATCGGCCCGAAACCGGCGCAGGGCGAGACGCTGGAAAATTATGAGTCCGTGGACGCCGAGGTGAAAAAGCTTGCGGATGAATTGTGGGGCGGCAAAGCCGGAACCGGCCGCGTCATCGCCGGCAAAACCGCGCGGGAAGTGCTATTGACCGACGGCGTCGCGCCCGACTGTGAATTCATGGACAACGCCGGCGCATCGCTTGATTGCATTCATCGCGCCGCCGCCGGCGCGGAAATTTATTTTGTGGCGAACCGTTCGACGAACGCGGCCTCATCAACTTGTGCGTTCCGTGTGAGCGGCAAGGCGCCGGAACTTTGGAACGCCGTGACGGGCGGGCACACATTCGCCGCGGCTTACGAGGAAAAAGGCGGACGGACATTTGTGCCGCTCGACTTTGCGCCGTGCGGCTCGTGGTTCGTCATTTTCCGCGGACCGGATTCCGCACATCCGGCGACGGCGAAAACCAACGGCGGACTTTTGTCCAAGCGGCTGGAAATTCCCGGCGCGTGGACGGTGCATTTTGACCCGAAATGGGGCGGGCCGGAAACCGCGCAGTTCGATTCGCTCGTGAGCTGGCCGACGCGGCCGGAGCCGGGCATCAAGTTTTATTCCGGCACGGCGGTTTATGAAAAGACTTTTAATTTGCCAGTTCCTTCGGCGACGGTTCCGGGCGAAAAATTGTTCCTCGACCTCGGCGAGGTTCGCGAACTTGCCGAGGTGAAGGTGAACGGCAAGCCGTGCGGCATCGTCTGGTGCCCGCCGTGGCGCGTGGAGGTGACGGAGGCGGTGAAATGGGGCGAAAACAAATTGCAAATCGAGGTCGTGAATTTCTGGCCGAACCGCATCATCGGTGATGCCAGCCTGCCGCTGGCGGAGCGGCTGACGCGCACGAACATCCGCAAGCTGACGGCGAAAACTCCGCTGGAGCCGGCGGGTTTGCTCGGGCCGGTGCAGTTGCTAGAGGCGACGGAGTCGAAGTGATTGCGAGTGGTGCTGCCATTTTTAGCCGAGCAGCGTCAGGACCACGCCGACGAGTATGCCGATGACGGCGGGCAGTTTTTTCCAGCCGTTGACCTCGCGGAAAAAATACAGCCCGCCGCCGAACGCCACGAGCGTGCTCGCGCGGCGCAGGCTCATCACGATTGCCACCAGCGCGGCGGGCTGCCGCAGCGCGCTAAAATAAAGATAGTCCGCCACCAGCAGCGCCAGTGCGATGAACGGAATGCTCCAACGCCAGCGGAATTCGTTGCGCGGCCAGAGCCGCAATTTCCAGCCGAGCGCGAACGGCGCGAAAAAAACGAGCAGATAAATCTGGAACCAGCATTGCACCGTCGGCACAGAAAAGTTCAGCGTGCCGAGCAGGTATTTGTCGTAGAGCGAGCTGACCGCGCCGAACAGCGTGCCCATGAGGAGAAACCAAACCCATTTGTTGCGGTGAAAATGGATGCCTTCGCGCGCGCCGGCGACCGAAAGACCCACGAACGAACCCAGCGTGGTCAGGATGCCGACGGTTTCCAAAAACGTCGGGCGTTCGCCCAATATCAGAATCGCGCCGAACAGGGTCAGCAGCGGACTCGTTGCGCGGATGGGCGCGCCGAGCGAGAGCGGCAGATGCTTTAGCGCGTAGTAGGTGCCGATCCACGACGCGGCGACGATGCCGGATTTCAGCAGGAGTTGCAGATGTTGTTTCAGCGTGAGCGAATCCGTGACGAGCGAGGGCGGCAAAAATCCGGGATGAAAAAATTGCAAGAGCAACAAGATTATCCAGACCGTTGCGCCGGTGAGCGTGCTTAAAAATAAAACCGGCGTGACGGCGTTCGACCGCACCGCGTGCTTGGTGCAAAGGTCGTAAATGCCGAGAAAAAATGCGGACAACAATATGGCGGCAACCCAGTTCATCAAAGGCGGCAGGGTAATTTTACCGCGCGCAGAAAGCGAATTTTTACGCGGCCAGATGCCGCGACTGGCGTTTGGGCAATGACCGGTCGTGCTCGCGGACGACCGACCAATTTTCTTCCGGCAAAAATTCCTTCAGAAAATTCGGCGCGTCGCGGCGGCCGGTGCGCCGGCAGTCGTGCCAGAAAGTTTCGGCGACGGGCTTCGCGTCGAGCGCGAGTTCGCGCGTGAGAAATTCGAACAGCAGTTCCATCAGGCGCGCCAGCGCGATGCTGTCGGTGCGGTTGATTTTGGCGAACAGCCAGTCGCTGAAGCGGAGAAAATTATTGAAGGGCGGCGCGCCATTGCTCCAGATGAGCGGCGCGGTGGCGATGAAGTTACCGCTGTTGCCGACCAGATCCCAGTAACGCGCAAAGCGGCGCAGCCGTTGCATCATGGCGAAATCAATCAGCCGGTTCTGCAAAATTTCGTAGGGCGGATGCGCATTGTAAATCATCTGCCACTCCGCATCGTGCCGGACAATCGGCGTGCCGCGCAGCCGTTTCAAAATGCCGACCTGGATTTCCTGCGGGCCGAGCGCGATCAATTTGTCGAAGCCGGCGGCGAAACTTTCCAGTGTTTCGCCGGGCAGGCCGATGATCAAATCCGCGTGGATGTGGACGCTCGTTGCGTTCCGCAGAAAATTAAAATTGTCCGCCAGCCGCTCGTAATTTTGCCGGCGGCTGATGAGCGAGCCGACTTCGGGATTGAAGGTCTGGACGCCGACCTCGAATTGCAGCGAGCCGGGCGGAAACTTGGCGATGACTTCACGCAACTCGTTTGGCAGCCGGTCGGGAATCATCTCGAAATGATAAAAGTTTCCCGGCTGATGGCGCGCGCAAAAAAATTCCAGCAGCGCCTTGCTGGTGGCGATGTTCAAATTGAAAGTGCGGTCCACGAACTTGAACTGCTTGAGCCCGCGATCCAGAAGTTTTTGCATCGCAGCGAGAAATTTTTCCAACGGCACCTGTCGCACTGGAATGTCCAGCGACGACAAACAGAATTCGCAGGTGAACGGGCAGCCGCGCGACGCCTCGACATACACGATGCGATGCGCGATGTCCGCTTCCGTGTAAAAATCGTAGGGCAGGGCGAGGCGCGAAAATTCCGGCAATTCGGCCAGAATGATTTTTGGCGAGGTTTCACCGTTGAAAAGTTGCCGGCACACTTCGGCAAATTTCAAATCGGCCTCGCCGGTGATGACGTGGTCGGCGAGTTCCACAATTTTTTGTCCCTCGGTTTCGTAGCTGACCTCCGGGCCGCCGAGGATGATTTTTATTTCCGGTCGGATTCGCTTGATCGCGGTGATGACTTCAGTTGTCTGGGTCACGTTCCAGATGTAAATTCCGAAGCCGATGATTTTCGGTTCGCGCGCGAGCAGCGCTTCGGCGATGTCCAGCGGGCGCAGGTTGATGTCGAACTCCGCGATGACGGCGCGCGGTTGCAGGTCGCCGAGGTTGGCGAAGAGATAGCGCAGCCCGAACGCGGCGTGGATGAACTTCGCGTTGAGCGTGGTGAGGACGATGTCCGGCATCGCGTTAAAACTACCAGCCGCCGTGCGCGCGCCAAAGGGGAAATTAAAAAGGCGATGGAGGTTGACCTTGCCGCCGCCATCGCTGAACCTGCTATCGTGATAAATGCGAACAAGGCTCAAACCCTCCACGCGCGCACCAAAACCTACGCCAAAGATTTCGCCCTGAAGAGCTGGTGGTGCATCCTGTCCACCACCTTTTTTCTCGTGTCGGCCACGGCGGGGACACTGCCGGGACTGCCGCTGGCGCTGCGGATTTTCTGTAGTTTCCTGACCGGACTATTGGTGCTCCGGCTGTTCGTCATTTACCACGACCAGCAGCATCACGCCATCCTGCCGCAGTCCCGGCTGGCGGAATTTTTCATGCGCCTCTTCGGCATCTGGGCGCTGAGCCCCAGCAGCATCTGGCGCAGTTCCCACGACCATCATCACGCGCACAACTCCAAGCTGCGCGGCTCGCACATCGGCTCGTATCCCATCATGACCAAGGAGCAGTATCAGAACACGCCGCGCGGCCTCCGTTTCCAATACCTTTTCGTGCGCCATCCGCTGACAATTTTATTCGGCTACATTTTCATGTTTCTTTACGGCATGGTCGTCAATCCGTTTATCAATTCGCCGCGCAAACACTTTGACTGCCTGCTTGCGCTGCTGCTGCACGTTGTTCTCGGTGTCGTGCTGGTGTGGTATTTCGGCTGGCTGGCGCTGGGATTGACGCTGGTTTTCCCGCGCGTCCTGGCGGGCGCGATTGGCAGCTATTTGTTTTATGCCCAGCACAATTTCCCCGGCGTCTCCTTCAAGGACAAGGCCGGCTGGACGTTTGAAAAGGCCGCGCTCGAATCCTCCAGCTACATGAAGACCGGCCGGCTGATGGCGTGGTTCAGCGGCAACATCGGCTACCATCACATCCACCATCTGAACGCGCGCATTCCGTTTTACCGGCTGCCGGAACTGTTCCGCGATTTTCCCGAACTGCAAAAGCCAAAAATTACCACGCTCCATCCCTTTGACATCATCCGCTGCCTGCGCCTGAAAGTCTGGTGCGTGGAAACCCAGCGCATGGTCGGCGTCCGTGGGCTTTGAGCCGCCGCCGTGGAAAATTGTCGAAATCCCCTTTAAGCGCGGGCGTTTTTTGAATCTGGCGGAAAATCAACGCGGCTCAATCTTTCAATCAGCCGTGCATCCGCCGCCGGAAATTCGTGCGTGTTCAATCCTTCGTGAGCAATCCATTTCACCGCCGCGCAGTCCAGCGGCTGCGGTTCGCCGGAAATAATTTTGCAGATGAAAAATTTCAGCCGGACGGATTTTTCAGCATAGTCGTGCGAAATCTCCTCGAAGAGTTCGCCGATGGCAATCTCCACGCCGAGTTCTTCGCGGATTTCACGGACGAGGCATTGCTCAAAGGTTTCTACGCCTTCGCGCTTGCCGCCGGGAAATTCCCACAGCCCGCCGAGGTGCGACTTCGCATGGCGCTGGGTGATGAGCAGTTTGCCGTCGCGGAAAATGAGCGCGGCGCTGACCTCGATGATTTTTTTAGCGCCCGACACTCTTGTAAATCCACCCGAGCTTTTCCATTTCCGCCGGGTCGAAGAGATTGCGGCCGTCAAACATGATCGGATGCGTCAGGCCTTTTTTCGCGCGGGCGAGATCGAGCTGCTTGAACTCGTCCCATTCCGTCGCCACCACCAGCGCGTCGCAGCCGTCGGCCACGGCGTTCATGTCGTCCACGTAAGTGACATTCGGCAGCAGCGCCTTGGCCTTGTCCATCGCTTTCGGATCATGCACCCGCAGCGTTGCGCCGTCCTTCAACAACCGCTGGCACAAATCAATCGCCGGCGAAGAGCGCACGTCGTCCGTGTTCTGCTTGAACGCCAGGCCGAGCACGCCAATCTTCTTGTCCTTGAGCACCCAGAGCGTGTCGGTGATTTTTTTGAGGAAGCGCTCCATCTGGCCGGCGTTGATGTGCTGGACTTCCTTGAGCAGCTTGAATTCGTAGCCGACCTGCTCGGAAATCTTGATGAAGGCGCTCAAGTCCTTCGGAAAACAGCTCCCACCGAAGCCGATCCCGGCGTTGAGAAAGCGGCGGCCGATGCGTTCGTCCAAACCGATGCCGTGGGCGACTTCCTGGACGTTCGCGCCCGCCGCCTCGCAGATGGTGGCGATGGCGTTGATGTAGGAAATCTTCAGCGCGAGAAAGGAATTCGCCGCGTGCTTGATGAGTTCCGCCGAGTTGATGTCCGTGACAATAATCGGAGCCTTGAACGGCGTGTAAATCTCCGTCATCGCCGCGACCGGCCGCTGCGAGCGCACGCCAATGACCACGCGGTCGGGATTCATCAGGTCGCCGACGGCGAAACCTTCGCGGAGAAATTCCGGGTTGCTGACGACATCAAATTCCACCTTCGCCGCGCAATAGCGCTTGATGGTCTCGGCCACTTTTTCGCCGGTCTTCACCGGCACCGTGCTTTTGTCCACGACAATCTTGTAGCTCGTCATGGCCGCCGCGATGTCGCGGGCGACGCGCTCGATGTAGCTTAAATCCACAGAGCCGTCCGGCTGCGGCGGCGTGGGCACCGCGATAAAAATGACGTCGGATTTCTCCACGCCCTCGGCGGTGCTGGCGGTGAACTTGAGATGGCCGGAGGCGACGTTCTTTTTGACCAGATCTTCGAGGCCGGGCTCGTAAATGGGGATGCCGCCGGCCTGGAGCGTCTTGACCTTGGCCGCGTCGTTGTCCACGCAGATGACGTGGTGGCCAACTTCCGCAAAGCACGTGCCCGTGACGAGGCCGACGTAGCCGGTGCCGATGATCGCGAGCTTCATGTTCAGGACTTGCCGGCCGGCTGGATGGTGGCGAGCCGTTGCGCCGCCTCCTGGGCGAGCGAACCGGCCATCGGCGAATGCGCCACTTCCGAATAATAGCCGGCCGCCTCCTTCAGCTTGCCCTGCGTTTCCAGCACGCGCGCCAGCGAGAACTTCGCCGGCAGGGCTTCCGTGGAACTGCCGTAGCCCGTCATCACCATGCGGTATTTGGCCGCCGCCGGCTCCAGTTGGTTTTGCGCCTCCAGGCTGGCCGCCACGCCGAACTGCGCCGCCGCCGCCAGCGCGCCGCCGGCGTTCGCGTCCGCAAATTTCTGGAACAGCGCCTGCGCGTCCGCGTAGCGCCCCGCGCTGAACAGCACGGACGCCGCCTGCAACTGCGCGCGGCCGGCCGCCAGCGTGCCGGGATATTTCTGCGCGAGCTGGAGGAATCCGTCCGCCACCTGCTGCGCCGTCGGGTTGGGCGGCAGGTTGAGCTGCAGCTGCGTGTAGGCCTGGCCGGCGTCCACGGCCTTCTGCGCCTGCTCGGTCGAGTAGAAATAGCCAGCCAGCAGGATCACGACCACGGCCACGGCGAAGCCGGCGAGGCGTTTGCGGTTGGCCTCGAACCACGGCCAAAACCGGATGAGAAATTCCGTCGGTGCGTCTTGAGTTTGCATAATTGAACGGTCAGTTTTTCCCCGCCGCCGCCGAAAGGCAAGCCGAATCCGCCGGTCTTTCAAGCCTTCCAGACCTGTCCGGGCGCGGTTTGAATTTTTGCCATCACGTTGCGCGTGTCCACGATGAGCGGCGACCAGCCGGCGAGCTGCTGAAAATTGATCGCATCGTGCGCGGTGGAAATAATGACGGCGTCGAACGCGGAAATGATTTTCCGGCTCCACTTCACCGATTTCGTCCCCGCCCACTGCGGATGTTCGCGCGTCGGGCGGATGACGGGAACGTGCGGGTCAAAGTAAGAAACCTGCGCGCCGCGCGCCTGCAGGAGATTCATCAGGACATAGCTGGGCGATTCGCGGTCGTCGTCCACGTCGGCCTTGTAGGCGAGGCCGAGCACCAGCACCCGCGCGCCGCGCAAAGATTTTTTCCGCGCCGCCAGGGCTTGCGCCACGCGGGCGACGACTTTTTCCGGCATGGCGCGGTTGATTTCGCCGGCCAGCTCGACGAAGCGCGTCTCCTGCCCGGCCTGCCGCGCGCGCCACGCGAGGTAAAACGGGTCAATCGGGATGCAATGCCCGCCGAGGCCGGGCCCGGGATAAAACGGCATGAAGCCGAACGGCTTCGTCTTGGCGGCGGCGATGGCGTCCCAGATGTCAATGTCCAGCGCGGCATAGACGCCCTTCAGCTCGTTGACGAGCGCGATGTTGACGCCGCGAAAGACATTCTCCAGCAGCTTCGCCGCCTCGGCGGTGCGGCAGTTGGCGACAGGAACCAAGGTGCGGATGGCTCGTGCATAAACCTCCTGCGCCGCCGCGAGGCAGGCGGGCGTGTAGCCGCCGATGAGCTTGGGAATCTCGGCGACGCGGCTTTGCGGATTGCCGGGGTCTTCGCGCTCGGGCGAATACGCGAGGTGAAAATCCTTGCCGGCCTTGAGTCCCGAGCCGCGCTCCAAAACGGCGCGCAATTCGTTTTCCGTCGTGCCGGGATAGGTGGTGGATTCGAGGACGACGAGCTGCCCGCGCCGCAGATGCGGCGCGATGACCCGGCCGGTGTCGAGGACGAAGGACAAATCGGGCGCGCGGTTTTTCTTCAGCGGGGTGGGGACGCAGATGAGGATGGCATCCACATTTTTAATTTTTGCGAAGTCGGCGGACGCGGAAAATTTTCCGGCGCGGACGAATTTTTTGATTTCACCGGCGGGAATGTGCTGGATGTAGCTGCGGCCGGCGTTGAGGGCGGCGACTTTCTTGGCGTCAATGTCCAAGCCGAACACGCGGACGCCGCTGCGCGCAAATTGCAGCGCGAGCGGGAGGCCGACGTAGCCGAGACCGATGATGGCGAGGTTCATGCCGTTCCCGCCAGCTTGCACCACCGGCGCGCGCGGCAAAAGCGTTTTCGAGAAGGGGTGCGGCGCCCCGTAAAAACCAACCCCCGGAAAAAACCACTAATCCGGAATTTAAAACAGGGCGCCGCAGATCGCTTCGGGACGGACGGATTATTTCTTGAGCGTCCGCAGGTAGGCGACGGAGGCCTTGATGTCCGCGTCCGACAGTTCGGAGGGTTTCATCAGGGTCTTGTCGTCTTTCTTCAGGCCTTCCTTGATGGACTTGACGGCCTGGTCGTCGGAGACGGCGGCCTGGACGGCGGCGTCGGAATAATCCTTGCAGCCGAGCTTGACGCCCATCTTGGTGGCGCCTTTGCCGTCGTCGCCGTGGCATTTGGCGCAGTTGTCGGCATAGACGCCGGCGCCGTCGGCGAGGGCGGTGGAGGTGAGGGCGAGCGCGCAGGCCGCCGGGAGAACGAGGAGGGCGAGTTTTTTCATGGAGCGTAGTGTGTTATTGTGTGTTGTGGTGTTAACGGTGCTTAACTCTCGCGCCAATGCGAAAAATAATCTAATCACATTTTGTCAGACACTTGACGTGGATTGCCGTCGTTTTCACCCGCGCTGCCGCACGGCCTCGTAGAGAAAAATGCCCGTGGCCACGGCCACGTTCAGGGAATTCATGTGCGAGGGCATCGGGATTTCCACCAGCTCTTCGCACGCCGCCAGCGTGGCCGCCGTGAGCCCCGGGCCTTCCGCGCCGAACACCAGGCAGCAGTCGCCGCGCAAATCGGCGGCGGAAAGCTGGGTCGCGCCGGGACGCGGATGCGCCGCGAGACAGCGCACGCCGCGTGCCCGCAAGGCCGCCAAGGTTTGCGCCAGATTTTCCACGCGCACCACCGGCTGCTCGAAGATGGTGCCCATGGAGCCCGCCACCGCGCGGCGCTGATACGGGCTGCCGCACGTCTCGCCCACAATCAGAACGTGCGCGCCAAACGCCGCGCAGCACCGCACGACCGCACCGAGATTTTCCGCGCTGGCGATGCCCTCCACTGCGGCGAGGAGCAGCGGGCGCGAAGAATTATTTAGCAGTGTTTCCAAATCCGGCAGCGGCGGGATTTTGGCCACGGCCAGCGCGCCCTGATGCAGTTTGTAGCCGGTGATGGTTTCCAACAGCGGCGGTTCGGCGACAAAGACGGGAATGGTTTCCGGCCGCGCGCGCAATTGCGGCTCCAGTTTTTCCAGCCATGCCGGCGTGAGCAGCGCGGAGACGACCGTGAACCGGCTCGCGAGCAGGCGCTTGATCACCTTGTGGTTGGCGGCCACCAGCACGCCGGCGCGCTCGTGCTCCTCGACGCGCTTGAGCGTCCGATACAACGCCAGCTCCGGCGCGTCGAGCGCGGTGACAGGCAGGATGTGCGAAATGGCCACGCAGGAATTAAAGCGTGCGGCGGCGGCAATGAAAAGCGCGGAGGTGGCGATGCCCCAACATTCGCTTGCAATTTTTCCGGGGCGGTGAAATGTTTCCCCGGATTCAAACGAAAGGATTATTATGACCCAACCAGTTCCCGGCGGATTTCACACGCTCACCCCGCACCTCGTCGTGACCGACGGCGCGCAGGCGATTGAGTTTTACAAACAGGCGTTCGCCGCGCAGGAGGTGACGCGGCTGCTGGCGCCCGACGGCAAGGTTGTGATGCACGCGCAGTTGAAGATCGGCGATTCCATGCTCATGCTCGGCAGCGAGATGCCGCCCAACTGCCTTTCGCCCAAGAGCCGCGGCGGCACGGGCGTCTTCCTGCACATTTATCTTCCGGATGCGGACGCCGCGTTTGCCCGCGCGATCCAGGCCGGCTGCACGGTGAAGATGCCCGTCTCCGACATGTTCTGGGGCGACCGCTACGGCGTGGTGGAAGACCCGTTCGGCCACCAATGGTCCATCGCGACGCATAAGCACGATTTTACGCAGGAGCAGGTGGTGGCCAACGCCAAGGCGTTCTTTGCCAAGATGGCGAAGGGCTGTTGATGCGGCGAAACCACGTCAATTTATTCAGCGAAGGAAATAAAACATGGAAATCAAACGCAGCGGCTCACAACCGTCCGGCAAAGGTCCGGCCGACTGGTTCACCGGCACGGTGCGCATTGACTCGCCGTTCAAGGGAAGCGATCCCGCGCGCGTCAGCGGTGCAGTTGTCACATTTGAACCCGGCGCGCGCACCGCGTGGCATACGCATCCACTGGGACAAACGCTCATCGTGACGGCGGGCTGCGGACGCGCGCAACGCTGGGGCGGGCCGGTTGAAGAAATCCATTCCGGAGACATCGTCTGGTTTCCGCCCGGTGAGAAACATTGGCACGGCGCGTCACCCGCCACGGCCATGACGCACATCGCCATCGCGGAGTTGCTGGATGGCAAGGCCGTGGACTGGATGGAGAAAGTCACCGACGAGCAATATCAGCCACGCCGCGACTAGCGCCGCCGCCGCCCCGCCGCCGGACGGCAAAAAGCCCGGAGTTCGTTCATTCCACCCGCACGCTTCACGCCTTCCCGTGAAGTTTCATTGCCTTCGGGCGTCGTCCGATAGCCTTCCCACGAAGGCGGAAGACAATTCCACGTCATCCGATTGCCTTCCCACGAAGCGGGAAGACTATTCCATGACATCCGAAGGCAATGAAACTTCGTCCGATAGTCTTCCCACGACACGGGAAGGCTTTCCCACGACACGGGAAGGCTTTCCCACGACACGGGAAGGCTTTCCCATGGCGTCCGAAGGCATTCCCACGTCATGGGAAAGCAATGAAACTTCGTCCGAAAGCAATGGAACAACGTTTCAAAGCCTTGAAACAGAGTTTCCGACCATTGAAACGTCGCGGGAAAGTCATGAAATCCGGCAAAAAAGCCTGAAAACCATCAATTTAGGCCAAAACCACCCTTCCTGCCGCCAAAAGCCGCCTCGCCATCCAGAAACCGCCCGCCGGCAAGCCGCCGCCCCCAAAAATCAAAGTGGACGTGGCGCGGCATCCGGCGGCAGCTCGGGCTATTGACGCGCCGCTAAAAAAGGTGTGTGTGTTTAGGTTGCTCCCATGTGTGCGCGTTTTAAAAAATAGCCCCGGCTGCCCATTTGCTCTGGACTTTAAAACGCATCTAACATCAAAATAAATCCCTGAAGTATGGGCCCTCTCACCACCATCTCCCAAGCCGGGGCAAGGTCACATGCCGACGGTAAACTCAATTATAGCAATCCTTAAGCCAGCTGATCCGATGAATGCCATCAATATCAAACGTTCCATTTCTCGCCACTTTCCACGTAGTTTCAATAGCGCCAGCATAAGTATAGTTTGGCTGCTGCTCACACTCTTCATGGCTGGCTGCGGGAATGGCGGCATTCAGTCCCGCGTCACGGTTCCGAACGCAGATTTCAAATGTTCCTTCAACAAGCCCCCCTATATCAACCCCTCAATAATTGAAGTCATGTCCGGGGTTACCGAACAGCAAATATATCCAGTCGCGGCAATCACCTTGTGGGACAATTTGTGGGAAAGAAACATTTTTTTGGGTGGTTCAAATATAAAAGTGCATTTGCTGGGAAATGAAACCAACGCCGCCGGTGAAGTTTATCCGCAAGCCCCCTTTGTCTACGAAGAGACCACGCATGGTGAAGGCGAATTTACAAACTCCTATTTGTTCGGCTATCAGTATATCGGCATGACTCATTCAGGCATATATGTTCTGCGGACTCGTAATACTAATCGGGACTACGGGTCGAGCTCGCTTGAAAGTCTTATATTCGTAAGTTTTGAATATGTCAACAGAGTGTATCTCGACCCGAATGAGGCCAAGGTTAAGGGCAAGGTGCGTTTAGACAGAGGGCAGTTGTTGATTAAAAAACTGGGGGAATTTGTGCTTGGCGATAGATATGAAGGCTCGGTGCGCGTGCGTGGAGATAAAATCTTCATCGCCAAGGACGAGGGAATGTTTGCGGCTGATGTTTTTGACTGCGTCACAAATGATACTGTGCTTACACTAAAATCGGACACGAGGCATTAAACTGGCGGAATGGAAATGATCAGGCGGTCAACGCCGCCGTCCCGTTGCTTTAGAAATGTCTTGCCGACGCATGATCGAACTTTCGGCGGTCGGACGCGCCGACACGCCCGACGAGGTGGAAACAGTTGGCGCACTCCTCATCGGTGCGGACGGCGCGTTTATCACCGGCAGCGGGCTTGGAAAAGCAGGCGATCACTATGCAACTTAGTTTTGATTATTTGGCCCGGAATACCAGTTCGCCATCCTTGGCCGTGACTTTGATTTTGTCGTTCGGCTTAAACTCCCCCGCCAACAACTTCGTCGCGAGCGGGTCGAGCAGGTGTTCCTGGATCGCGCGCTTGAGCGGACGCGCGCCGAACTGCGGGTCGTAGCCTTCGCTGGCCAGCAGCTTCTTCGCCGCGGCGTCCACGTCGAGCGTGAGGTTCTGTTGCGCGAGGCGCTGTTCCAACCGCCCAAGCTGGATGTCCACGATGCGCGCCAGCTCGCTTTCGTCGAGGCTCTGGAAAATAATGACGTCGTCCACGCGGTTCAGAAATTCCGGGCGGAAATGCCGTTTTAACTCGGCCAGCACCTTGTCCTCCATCGCCTGATGCGACGCCTT
>Ga0316231_1002518_pt1 | contig 17393 bp, 12 predicted proteins | sample TBH18027metaG_FD_206002 | JGI IMG/M metagenome (GOLD analysis project Ga0316231, IMG submission 206002) | Freshwater microbial communities from Trout Bog Lake, Wisconsin, USA - TBH18027 | ecosystem: Environmental > Aquatic > Freshwater > Lake > Hypolimnion/Profundal zone | place: USA: Wisconsin...
ATTTCCATCCGCCGGTATTCGCACTCGGCCCCCTCCGACTGAATTTGGATTTGACCGGTCACCGCCGGAATTTTTGGTTCGCCCACCGCCCGGCGCGCATTTTGGAGGACGTTCACGACGTGGCCGTTGAGGATATGAATCGAACGGTCGCCGACGGCCATCACTTCGATGGTGTTCCACTCGCCGTTGGGCAGCTCATGATAATCCGCTCCCCGGCAGCAGCGACCCGGGTTCAGTTGCACCGGCTCGCCGTCCACTATCCGTACCGTGTAAACCTTCAGCGGATCGTTGTTCAAACCGAGCGACTGGTCGTCTTTCGGGTCGGCACTGCGAACGTAGCCGGGCACCGACACCGAAGGATCCGGCACACTGATCCAAATTTCCCACTGGCTCAACTGCGGGTCGAGCAGCGACTTCCAAGCCGACGCTGATGGGCCGGCTTCCACCACCGCTGCTAGAAGCGTGCCCGCAGCCACCAGATGAACGAATCGCACAAGTTTTTTAAAAATCATAATTCGGGATCACTGGACTAGTTGAGCTCCTTCAACCTTGACGGCTGATTGACCGGCGAGGGGAATTGAAAGTGGTAAACACCTAATCCCAGACGGCATTCGACGCGGTCAGGATACACTTTCTCAACTCGGCAACCCGGACTATTTGTTCTTGATCTCATATTATGGCTGCGCCAATTTGTGTCGCAGGCCCGCAGCCAGCTCAAATGATGCGGCCGCAAGCATTTTAGCGCAATTCACGCATTTGCGTGATGCTTCCGGGCGGCGGTAAACTCTACCATAGGCCGGCTCGCATTGCCTATCACCCCTAGGGGCAATTTTGATCGCTGGCAAATCTTGGCAATTACTCGTGGCAACGCAGCATGATTTCCGACCGGGAACGCACGTGCAGCTTTTGATAGACATGCTTCCGGTGTGATTTAATGGTATTGACACTCACATGCATTTTGTCAGCGATCTCTTTTTCTGAAAGCCCATGTGTCATGAAACTCAACACCTCCGCGTCGCGTTCGGACAGGGAATCCTCGGCGGCATGTCCGCTTTTGGACGGCTCCCGAAACGAAGCCACCACCTTGCGCGCAATCTGGGTGCTCATGGGCGATCCACCGTCTTTCACCTCGGTGATGGCCTGCAAAATCTCACGCGGCGAGGAACGTTTAAGCAGATAACCGCTGGCACCCGCCTTGAGCGCGTTCAAAATGCTGTCGTAATCCTCATAGACCGTGAGGATCAGCACCTGCGTGGCCGGGCATAAATCCCGCAACTGCCGGGTGCAAACAATGCCGGAGCGGCTCGGCAGATGAATGTCCATCAACACCACTTCGGGTTTGGCGTTTGAGGTGACGAATCGTCGGCGTTCTTCAGGTTCAGGCAATCCGGCTAACGCGCGCTTTGCCACTGGATTTGCACCGGCCCCAGCAAGCCCGACGGCGGCAGGTCGGTCTCATGCATTTCCGGGACCCGGGTGCCGTTCTTGTAGATTGCCGGATTGGCCTTGCCCAGTCGCGGCTGAAGTTCCACCGGGACTTCCGGCGGCGCTTGCAGGCCGCTCACGTAGTTGATGAGCGTATCAGTCACCAGCACCACGAGCTTGTTTTTTCCAGCGCGGGCGGCGCGGGTGATGTCCAGCCGATACGGCGCCAGCCACGCCACACCCACGGCCTGATCATTCAACCGCACTTCGGCGATGGTGCCGACTTGTCCCAAATCGAGCGTCATGCGCGTACCGTTCAGGACCCGCCCGGCGGGCAAATCAAATTCCAGCTCGTAGCGTCCCGTGCCGGAAAAATGCCGGGTGCGGTCCGCGTCGGTCCAGGAAGCGAGCGTGGCAAGGTTGGTTTCGAGCGTTGCAAAGCCGTAACCTTCCAGTTTCATTTTCCAATCACCGGCGATGGGCCAAGGCTCGGGCACTGGGGCAGGGAGCGCCAAAGGTGCGGACTGGGCGGGCGCAGAATCGTGGGTAAACACGAAGAAGGCCGATTCCCAAGGCGCGAAATCAAGCGGAATGGTCATGCCGTTCTGGTCCGCGCGAAAATCCACACGGCCTGCGGTTTCGCCCGTGACGGCGTTCCAACGCTGGGGCGTCTTGCCAGTCACACGAAAGGTGACCTCGGTGGCAATGTGGGTTGGCTCCAAGTTGCAGACAAAATAAACATCCACGTCCTCCACACGCTTGTGGATGAAGGTCAAGCCGTCGCTTTGCGCGTTGCCCGCCAGCGCGAAATCCGGCGGGGTCACGCGGTTCAAGGCCGCCAGCAACTGGCGCTGCGGGTCGGTCAGCGGCGGCGTGGTGCTATAGGGCTGGCGCATGGGATTGAACGGGGTGCGCGCCAGCTTGTACTCCGGCAGGAAAACGCCGCTGGTCTGGCCGGCGGAATCCGCCCCAAACAGACCGCCGACAATCCGTTTCAACTCGCGGTCATTGGCTTCGTGATTTTTCAGGCCGGCAGCCGCCTGCGGCAATTCCTCCAGCGCAACGACCGTGCCGCCCGCTTTGACGAACTCGCGGATGCCGCGCATCGTCTCGATGGGAATCACGGTGGCGCGGGGCAAAATCATCACCCGGTATGGATAACCGTTGATCGCCACCCCGCCGTTGCCAAACTGCGCGCGACGTTGCAGGAGATCGTCGTTGACGATATCGAAATCATAGCCGTTGGCCACCAACGTCTTGGCGAGATTGCCGTAAGGCAGCACGCGGCGGTCATTTTCCCAAAGCGCACGTTCGCTCCAGGCCGTTGCCTGCGGCGAGTAAATCAGGACATCCGAGACCAGCCGGCCCTGCCGCAAGACGTAGCAGCAACGGGCGACATAAGCCGTAAGATAATGATAATAATCCCACCAAGTGTTCCAGTGGCTGATGCGGTTGGCCCACGGCATATCGCGATTTGGCGCGACATGCATTTCCGGCGACCCCAAGTAGCCGTGGTTGTAAAATTGCGTGACCCCGTCGCGGAGAAACGCATCCGTTGCAATCTTGAGATCCTGCAAGTCGGTGCGGTAGCGCGCCGGATGGATAAAGGTGTAGGCCTCGGCTGAAACAATATTCCGCCCGTAAAACCGCGCGCCGGAGGCGGTGGCCTTGTGCGGATCGGCCACTGGCTCGAACCGTTCCGTGGTCACTTCGGTTTCCGGCCGCGCCGTGGAGCCGGCGCCTTGCACCAGTTCTTCCGTAAAACGGTAATGCGGCTGGATGCGAGCCTGCACGTGATGCGCGTCGCACCAGTCGTTGAAGGTCTTGAACATCGTATCGAGGCCCAGGTCGCTCAAGTATCGGCCGAGGTCATAGCGGACGCGCGGGGTGGGCGCACCCAGGTCACACCACAAGGCCGGGAGGTACTTGGTAAAATCATAGCCCGAGTGCTTTTCAAATCCGGCCAGCGTGTCATCGCTCCAGAGCAGCGAACCCGGCAGCGATTCAACCTCGAAACTGTCGCAGAAAAATGAATCCACCGTGCTCCCGAACTGATCGCCGAAAGCCTGGGCGAAGGCGCCGCCAAGATGATCGCAATAGCGCTGCACCGCGCCCTTGCTCAGGTGGTCAAGTACCATCGGCGGCGGCTGGAAACTTTGCGCCTGATTTTCCTGCCCGGTGAATTTCAACCAGAACGCCATCAGCCGCCACTGTCCCGGGGGCATGTCCCATTCGAGGTTGGACGAACCGGGTTTAACCTGCGGAGTCAATACCGTCAGCGAGTCCGGGTCGAGTTGATTTTCGCCGGTGATGCGCCCCGCCACCACGGCCACAAGTTTGGCTGGTTCAGCCGATGCTCTGCGCGCCTTTTTCGGTACCCCACTCTGGGCGACATACTCGGGCAGTGCGCCGCTGAAGTGCTGCCCCCCGGCCAGTGCCTTGCCGCCCATGCACAACACCTTGCTCTGATCGGCCTTGGGCACCCAGGCCCCGCCAAACGTCCAGCCCGGGCTGAAAGTGATGGCGACGTCAAGATCCAGCCGTTTGCCCTCAGCCACGGCGTGCTTCAGGAGTTCGAGGAACTCCGGCGTAAGATACTCGACATTGCCCTTCTCATACATCTTCCAAGTGCTGCAGATCTCGACGCCGCCCATGCCTTGCGCAGCCATCTGCTCCAGCTGCCAGGTGATATCACCTTTCGTGAGCACATTACCGGGCCACCACCAACGCGTGTGCGGCTTGTAAGTGCGCGCCGGTTGCTCCCAACCCGCCTTGAGCATCGGCAAAGCACTGCGGTCGGCGGCGCCGGGAGACTGCGTAGCCAGGAGCAAGGCGCCGAGGATGAGTTGGAGGCTGTGCTTTTTGAGGTTGGTTTTTATGTTTGGTGGGGTGGTTGAAGTTGATCATCAGCCAGCTTTGGGGTCAATCCAAATGGAGTTCGGCCCGGGACAAACCGACATCAATAAACTCTTTGCCCCGGGGCGGGCGATGGCAGTGCACCGCGAGGACATTGGCCCCGTTCGGAACCAAGGCGGCCAGCGCCGCCGCGTTGATGGGTTCCATGATATAAGTGGTGGTATTTCCGACCAGCTTGCCGGCCAAAACGCCGTTGAGGTAGATCTCGCAATCCTGCCGGTGAAAGACGCTCAAAACGAGTTGATCCAGTTCCTTGGGCGTCAAGGCCTCAAGGTGGAATTCCCGGCGCAGCCAGATGTCCGGCGTCGGCCAGACGGTGCGTCCATCCGCCCCGAAGCCAGCCGGACCGGAGCTCCAGCCAGCATCATCGAACTTGCCGGCAAACCAATCCGCCACGGGCGCGGTGGTCGTGTATTTCCAAGCGATGGCAGTCTCGCGGGAAACCGGCACTACGGACGTAAGGGTGAGTTCCCCGGTGATGGCCTTGCGATTCGACGCCCGGATCAGATTCACGTCCGTCTTCATCACCCGGTCATAGGTCAGCAGACCGTTGCACTCGTTTTCACAATCCGTCGTCTCCGTATAAACGGCGGCGCTCAAGCCCTGGTTGGATTTGAAGGCGACGACATCATTGATGTATTGATCATATTTGCGGGCCAGTTCCGCCGTGTCGTTGGCCTTGGTGTAGTTGCCGCCGGCCTTGGCGGGATTCCACAAATGTCCGGGCACCTGGCAGCCAATGCCACCAAATTCGCCGCAGACGCGAACTTGCGTGACGGTGTCGGGGCAGCCTGGCGCGGGGTAACTATGCACATCCAGAATATCCCCCACGCCAAAATGCGTGCCGCCGCTGGCCTGATTGACCAGCCGCGAAGGATCCTTGGCGGCGATTTCATGAACCAGGGCTTCCGTATCGTGCTGCCCCTGGCTTTCATTGAACAACACCCACAGGATGATCGCGGGACTGTTCCAGTGCGTCTCCACCAGGCGGTTCAATTCCGTGCGAAACTGCGGCGCGTCAATGGGCTGCTTGGCGGGGGTGTAAGAGTTGATGCTGGGCATGTCCTGCCACACCAGGATGCCCAATTTGTCCGCCCAATAATACCAGCGCGCCCGCTCCACTTTGATATGTTTGCGCAGCATGTTGAATCCCAATGCCTTCTCCTGCTCAATATCGGAGCGCAGCGCGGCATCGGTCGGCGCCGTGTAATTGCCATCCGGCCAGAAGCCCTGATCCAGCGGCCCGATCTGGAACACGAATTGATTATTCAAAAGCATTTTCTTGAAGCCGCCGAGGTCACTGATAGAAATCTTCCGCAGGCCGAAGTAGCTGGTCACCGTGTCTTTGGCTGCCCCGCCTTGGAGGGTGCTGAGCTTCAGATCATAAAGAAAAGGATCATCCGGCGACCACACCCGGGGATTCGGGATGGCAATGTCCATCCTGGTATTCGGCATCCCATTGGCGGTGGCAACCGGCACCCCGTTGCTGCTCACGGCCACGGAAACAGAGACGCCATCCGTGGCCGGCAAATTCACGGTAAGATGCAACCGCGAGCGGTCCACATCCGGCACAATTTTCAAATCATGTCATCGAAAACCAACAGGTGAAATCAACGGGAAACTGGGGGAATCGGCAGGAAAGACGCGGGTTTGCTCGCTTTTGTTTCAGCGGTTGCAGGCGCGTGTATGAAGCTGAAAATCATAACAGGTGAAAAGGGTTTATTTTCCACCAACCGCGAACGAGTGATTCTCGCGGATGTATCCCGCGTACCCTTCAACCGGGATGCGGTAGAAGGCCGGGCTTTTGCGGGTGGCCGGCTTGGATTTCTGAATGACGGCCAAAAGGGTCTCGACCGGCTTGCCGGTGAGCTTGGAAATTTCAACGAGGGCGGTCATTGGAATGCGAACATAATCCCGCCGACCAGCAATGTCAAATGCGGCCAGCTTGCCCTCTTCAATCAGGTCAACAACGTGGCGGTCGGATACCTTCCAAAGCGCCGCGACTTCGCCCACTGTCAGGACCGTGCGGTCCTTGGGAAAGGCGATGCTGGCAAAGTCGAGTTGTTGAGGGGGGATCATCGCTGGAATAACGGTCGGTTGCCTTTGATTTTTCGGAGCAAACCCAGCAGCGCGGACGGGTCCAAATCTTCCCAATACGCCGTGCCCCAAACGTCCTGGGTGATTTGTTCAATGTACGCATCCGGGGCCGCAGCTTTGATGCTGAAGATGAGCGACTCCTTTTGCTGCATTTCGGGATGATCCCAATATGTCAGCGAGCGAACATGAAGAGGGTTGACGAGTAGGCCTGGCAACCGCTTTTCATCACCCCACAAGAGCAACAGCCGGCTGAACTGGGAATTTGTGAAATCGGTATGCGAAACGTCGCGCCCGAAGGCAAGGATATGGCAGGCGTGGCGCACGTCCTCGGCAATGGGGGCGCGGCAAGCCTGGTCGGCTATCTGATTGGCCAGATTCCAGACGCCCTGGTGATGGGCACCGGCATCCTTGACCGCCTCATCCGACAGACGGCCCTTGGCCCACTTCCATTGATTGTGGCGGCAGACGAAGGCCCACCGGCGCCAGTAAAGAGAGTTTTGGGCGGCGTTCATTTGACGGGGTAAAGGTGCATCGTCTTTTTAAGCCGCTGCAAATCGCGCTGGACGGCTTCAGCGTGTGCCGCGCAATAGCGGAAACCATTCTGCCGCATCTTCTCTGCCGGGGCGTTGCAGGGCTGCTGCCGGCCGTCCTCGCGCACGAGGAATTGGCAACCATGAGGGTCCGCTTCGGGCAACCTGGCCGGGGCGGCCGGAGCCGGTGGATATGGCAGTCCTAACGCGATCTCCAACTGGTACGGTTTGGGCACCAACCTGACGGTGAACGGATACATCACCAACACCACATTCACGCTTGCAACCAACGGTTCCCAAGTGGCGGCGACCTATACCACCACCATCAGCGTGAACGTGATGACAATGGCCACCAACGGTTTTTACCTCTATGGCGCAAGCTGGACACCGGCCAATGGGCTTTACGTTTGGGACGGCCCATATGGCAGCTACGGTGCGTTCACCAACGTCAATGGCTTGACGATCATCCCCACCGCAATTTACCCGATAATTTATGCAATTTCCGGGGGCACAACTGCCTATCAATGTCTCTCGGGTTTTCCCTACAATTGGGGCGCCGACGTTTATGCCGGACCCCCTGTTGGACTTCCAATCTACAGTGTCACGCCCATGCTCACCAATGTGACCACGCGCATTGTGACCATTCTGGGCGCGCAGCCCAATTCGAGCGCCCTGCCAGCACTGACGGTAAATGGCACTGTAAATTCGAGTGGATACATGCAGAATGGATTGCCGCTCCAGAATGTGTTTCAGTTCGCCGCGTTCGCTGGCTTATGGGTCACCAATTGCAGCGGTTTGGCCACCAACTTTCAGGGCGGCTACGCCAACACTTGGACCGGATTTTACACCAATTCAAACAACGGCATTTTGCTGATCCCTGCCGGCTATTCCGGCACCTCGATTGATGGCACAAATTTCAGCACTACGACCAGTCTGATTTGCTCGAATCTGACCGATCTTTTGACCGGCTATGCATCCTATGCCAACGCCACCAATGTGCTGGGCTATTATGGTCTCCAGCCGGGCTTCGACCGGCTCCCAACCAATGCGCCGTTGGTGACCATTTGGGCACCTCCCAGCCAAGGTACAATTTACCCATCGAACACGTGGAATTTGGCCACCATCACCAACGGAATGCCCAACTTCTCATTCTGGCAGGGCAACAGCAACGGGCAAGCGCTCGTTAGCTTGTTTCTATCCAACGGTGTGGTCAGGATCAAGCAGCAAGCCCCGTAGCGCGCCGGAATAGCCTTAAAACGCCTGCTGTCCTCACACCAACCACGGCAGGAAAGTCGATCCTAGCTCAATTGGCGAAGTCTGATTTTGGCAGCGGCGCTGCAATACCCTTGCAACCCTTTTGCCGCCGCTTCGCCGTTACGGCTTTTCACCCTTTTCACCCCACTTCGGAACCCTTTTCACCGGTCGCGGCGCGTTACCTCATTGATGCCGGCGGCGGCCACCGGCTCCAGCCACACTGGCTGCCAGATGCCGCTGGACGAGGTGTACATGATGCCGCGCGGATGCAGAGTCTGCTTGCCGCGCGGTTCGCCCGCGTTATCCACCGGCGCATAAACCCGAACAATCAGTTCCTGCGGTCCGCCGCTTTTGATCAAACCGGTAATGTCGTAGCTGATGGGATCATAGCCGCCCTGGTGAACGCCGGCGCTGGCGCCGTTGATGAACACTTCCGATTCCCAGTCCACCGCGTCGAGGTGCAAAATGAGCCGCCGGCCGTTCCACGCCGGCGGCACGGTGAACGTCCGCCGATACCACGCATGCGGATGGTAGTCCATCACGCCGGACAGCGGCGACTCCATCGGGTAAGGCACGAGGATTTCCTCGGCCAGGGTTTTCCCGGCAGGCACGGCGTCGTTGGTGTCGCCCACTTGGAACTGCCAGATGCCATTCAAGTTCAGCCAATCCGCGCGCACCATTTGCGGGCGCGGATATTCTGGAAGCGGCGCGTTGGTGTCCACTTGGCTGGCCCAGCGCGTCATCAAGGGAGCTTGCTTCATCTGCCAAGCCTGGGCGCCGGTGGAAAAAAGAACGGCGGCGGGAATCGCCAGGAGGTTGATTAATTGTGGTTTCATGGTGTTATGCTGTCAGCATCAATAAACTTGCGTCGGGGTATTGAGCTCATAGATTGCCGGTTGACAAGTGACGCATGATGCTTGGGACCGGCGTTCATTATTCAACATTGGCAGACCCATTGGCATCAGAAGCTACTTCGTAAAGTTTCTGGAGGTCGCCAGCGCGATGACGCGGCCTTGGTCGCCGACCGCGCAGTAAAAATGATAGACCACGCCGTCGTGCTTGACGAGCCAGGGTTTGTGCGCAAACTTCCGGTCCCAAGGTTCGGAAGACTGGATGAGCGGTTCGCCTGCCCATTTGGTCCAATGCACCAAATCCGTTGAACAGGCAAAAGTATCGAACGCGCCCGGTTGCCAGAAAGCGCCAAAATAAAACATCACCCAAATATCGCCCATCCTCACAATCTGCGGGTCGCCACTAATGCCGCGCTGTTGTTCTTCGCCGTTGGCGACCACCGGTTCTCTGCCATAACGCTGCCAGTGAATCATGTCATCCGACACCGCCATGCCGATCCGCTCGAAGCCATTTTTCAGCTTGCCATTGTAATACATCACAAATGGATGACCAAGTGTGCTTGCCGCATCGCGGATGATCTGGCTTTTGTAGAGCGTCATTTTTTCAAACTCACGCACATCGGGCTGGTCGCGGCTCAACACTGGATTTTCGACGATGGTCGTCCAGGCCTTCACTTTCGTCGGCGTCTTCGTCCAAGCCATGCCGATGGCCAATGGATCGGTTTCGTAACCTTGCAGGCCGCCGCCAATGTAAGACATCCAATACTTGCCGGCGAAGGTTTGCAGTTTGCTGGAACCACCCCACGCCGGGTCACAGAGCGCAATGCCGCCATCCACCTGCCATTTATCCCAGCCCGCAGGCCGGAATCTCATGATTTTTCCCAGCTTCTCCCAATGCAACAAGTTGGCGCTGCGGGCAAGAAATGTCTCGTAGCCGATCCTGCCGTTGTTGCCGGCATAGACCATATACCACTGGCTGCCTTGCCGGAAGATGCTGGGGCAATCCACCACTTGATTCGTCTCGCCACGAATGACGATGCCATACTTGAACGGAGTTTTTGCCTCCGCATAAACCTGCTGCATTCGCCCGGGCGGGATGGGTTGGAACGCCGCTGGACCATTGGTTTGGCCATGACCGAACTGCCCAAGGGCAACCGTGACCAGATAGGGAAGCGATTTGAGAACGCCAGCCGTTATTCTGTGCATAAATCATCAGTTAGAATTGTTTAAAACCACAATTTCACCAGTACAATGTAGTTTCGTGTCTGACATAGCAAATTCCCTCAGGGAGCTTTTTTCAATCCTTCCCATTTTACCGTCCAGCTTCCATCGCTCGGGAAACCGGGGGCCGGCCGGTCGGGGCCATGCTCCCAGCCGGCCGCCATCATGGCCACCGCATACAGCAATCCGCCATTGCCGGGCAGATACCATCCATTGTCCGCGCCACGCTGGTCGTAGAGATTGTGCGGAGCATCCTTGAGCAGCACGTCCACCGCAATTTGCGGCTCGCCGCAACGGGCCGCCGCCATCGCCGTCCACGGAAAATCCCAGCCCCACGTGTCCTGCCAATTCCACGTCTGCCAAATCTTGACGACGGTCCGATGAGCGATTTCGGCATCCACCCCTGCCAGCGGCGGTAACATGCCGAAAACACCAATGGCATCAGGATGGCCAAATCCCTGTCGCTTGAAGGAATCCAGCGCTTCCGCCGAATGGACATAGACGCCGTCATTCACCGGCACCGGCGCGAGATTTTTTCGCACTTCGTCCCAATGCGGTTCGCGCGCCAGGCCGAGGCGCGCGCGCCAAACCTGGGCCTCGTCAAGCCCATAGCGCCAGTAAGCCAGGTCGAAAACATCATCGCGGGTGACGCCGTGTTCGCTCGGCGGCATCACGGGATCCAGATGGTAAATTCCCGTGTTCGCACCCCGCGTCGGATAGTCGGCCAAGTATTCCGCCGTGCCGAAAACGACGTTGGTCCATTTTTCCAGCGTCGCGCGGGCTGGATGCAAACGGTAATCCAGTTCCGCGAAGAACAGCGGATGCGGCTCCTTCCAGAGCAACACCTGGTTGCCCACCCATGGCGCGCTGCGGCCTTCCGGCCCGACCGACTTGCCCCATTGCAATCCCTTGTAGTCGAGCTGTTCCGCCAGCGCGCGGGCGGCGGGCGTGAAACGCTGGTAGCAGCCCAGCGCCTTGTCCGCCATGGCCCAGCGATCCCACAAGGCGTAATGCGCCAGATGCCACCAAACCATTTCCATGTGAAACTGCCCGCGCCACGGATCCAGTTTCATCAGCCCGGCTTCCGCCGACGGGAAACTCCCGGCGGACTGCGCGGCCATCAAGTACTGCGACAGCACAATTCGTCGCTCCAGTTCGGACCAGCGGGAATCCCTGCTCCCGGAAAGATCAATCGCACCGCCAGTGTTCCAAAAGTCTTTCCAGTGCTGTGACGTTTCTTCCTTCGATTTTGACACGTCCGGCAATTCGGCGGGAAGCGGGTTAGGTGAATAGGCACAAACAAATTCCAGACAGTTTGTCCCGGCGGCCGACAAAATAAAGCGGTGCGGCGATAAACCGGTGGCAACAAGTTGCCCGCCCGGTGACCAGGCCAGGCTGACGTGATAGGTCGTGCCATCAACGACCCGCAGAAAATCGGCGCGGGATGTCCCCTGCTCCGCCATTTTGGTCTGGTGGCCATCGGCCTTGGAAAAATCGCCGGACCACGCTGCGCCGCCCAGTCTGGGATACGGAAAATCCAAGACCACCTGCAATCCGTTGTGGGCGACCAGCGGCGATTCAACCCGCACAACGACAGCGTCGAGCGAGGAATCCACCCACGTCTCCACCCGGACCGGTTCGCCGCCGATCTGGTAACTCGAGGTCTGCACACCTGACCACAAATCCAGCGTCCGCTTCAGGCCGGAGACGTCTTCCTTTTTGAATGCCACGCCATCGGCATCAGCCAACCGCAGCCGCCCCAGATTCATCATGTGCGGGTTGTCGAACATCCATTGACGGATGGCCTCAGTGCCCTCCGGAAATTTATCCTTTCCAACATTGCGGCCCTTTTGAAACGTGCCGGTCGGCGGAATTTGGTCGGGCGTCACACCGGCGGGCAACGGAAACGAATGCCAGCCCCAGTGCGATTCCGTATTGCCGCCTAACGTTTGCAGTCCGGTCGCGTCCGCGTTGAAGCAGAACTCGCCGTTGCCCAGCGGTATCTGGCCATCCAACTCGTTCCACGCGATATTATGCCGCGTCACCAGCGCCTGCCGGTCAATCTTATCGGCAGGCTCCGCCGCCGACGCCTTCGGTGATGGAAAAGCTGATGCCAGGGCAAGCGCCAGGCCAAGCCAGATCAAACACTGGGATCTGCCAGCAAACCATGTGATTTCAAACGTCTTCATCGCTTTCCGCTTCCAGCTTCAACCGCTCGTCGCCTCCAGCGGCCTGTTGGGGGGCGGGATGACCTCTTGGCTTGGCGGCAGGCGCTTTGGCATTCGGATCATACGCCGGATTCGGTTTCGGAGTGACCGCCTTGGTATCAATGAGAAATTTTTCGATGAGGGCGTCAAGTTCCCTCACGCGATCAGGTTGCGCGGCGGCCAAATCATGCCGTTCGCCGAGGTCGTCCTTGAGATTGTAAAGCCGGTAGGCGTGCGCGCCATTTTCACCTTCATAAAACAGACGAATGAGTTTCCAATCCCCAGCCACCACGGTCACCGCGGGCGGCAGCACGTCAGGCACGATCGGCGGACTATGCGGGAAGTAGGTGAAGATTGCCTGCCGGTCCAGCGGCTTGCCCGCGAATGTATCGCCAATGTTCACGCCATCGAAAATTTGTCCGGGCGGGGTCTTCAGGCCGAGCATTTTGACAAAGGTCGGGAAAAAATCCTCGCTCTGAATCACGGTGTCGTTGCGGCTGCCTGGCGGCGTGAGCTTGGGCCAGACCACGATGCACGGCTCGCGGGTGCCGCCTTCATAGACCGTGGCCTTGCCGCCGCGCAGCGGCAGGTTGCTGGTCGGGGTGGTGCCATCCACCGTGTCATACATGTTGCCGCCGTTGTCCGAGAAAAACACGATGATCGTGTGGTCGGCAAGGCCGAGCCGGTCAATCTCATTAACCAGCTTGCCGACCGCGTCATCCATGGACTCGACCATGGCGGCGTAAGTCGGGCTGTGCTGCGGATCTGCCGAATCCATCGTCTTGCGGTATTTTTCGATCAGCGACGGTTTGGCATTGAAAGGCGCGTGGACCGAGAACTGCCAATAGTTGAGAAAAAAGGGATGATCCTTGTTCGCATCCATCCATTTCACGGCTTCATCGGCCATGCGATCCTCAATGTGTTCGTCCGGCACGCGCGGCAGGAAATTCAGCTTGGCCGGAAATTTCCACGGCGCCACATAGCTGCCGGCCGGGCCCGGGCCGGACCAATGCGGCAAATCCACATCAAAACCCTGTTGCAGGGGCGAATACGGCTCCGGACCCAAGTGCCATTTGCCAAAATGTCCGGTGACATAACCGGCGGCCTTCAAGGCCTTGGCCATCGTAAAATAATTCGTGTCGAGCCGGGTCGCGCTGACGCACATCAACGATTTCTTGAACGGCGGAGCCTTGGGCTGCACCGTTTCGACCATGCGCACCGCCGGCAGATGGCAATCCGGCGTGGTGATACCGATGCGGGCGGGACTTTGACCGGTCATGATGCTCGCGCGCGTCGGCGAGCACAGCGGGCTGGCCGCGTAGGCGCGCGTGTACAGCATTCCGCGCCTGGCCAACCCCTCAAGATTCGGCGTCTGGTAATACTTGGTATGGCCGTAAAGGGTGGTGTCGCTCCAGCCCAAATCATCGGCGAGAATAAATACTATGTTGGGCCGGCCGGGGTTGGCGGCGCCAGCCGTGAGGGCGAACACGCCCAGCAGGATGGTGAATAGTTTCTTCATGGATTTATATTTGGGACCTTATTGGTGGATTTTATTTGCTCCCTGGCCGCCGCAGCCTTGACCGGTCTGGCGTTGGGATGGTAAGCCGGATTGGGTTTGGGCACGACGGCCTCGGTGGTTTTCAAAAAGGAGTCCAGCCGCGCCGCGAGTTGTTTCACGCGCCCGGGCTGCGCCGGCGCCAGATCGTGCCTTTCGCCCGGATCATCGGCCAGATTATAAAGTTCGTACCGGTCGGTTTGATCGGCCTGGTCGCAATAAAACCGAATGAGCTTCCAGTTGCCTTGGCGCACCGAACTGGCCGGCGTGGCCGGCGTGATCGCGGGCATCATTTCATATTCGCCGTGCGCTTCCGGATGCGGGAAGTGGCAGAAAATTTCGTCGCGGACCGCCACATTCTTTTCCCACACCGCTCGCTGACTCACGCCATCAAATTGAACTCCTTCCGGCAGCTTCCAACCCAACATATCCATGAAGGTCGGAAAGAAATCGGTGCTTTGAAAAAGCGCGCTGGTTTCGACGCGCGGCTTCACCTTGCCCGGCCAGATAACAATCAGCGGTACGCGCGTGCCCGCCTCGTAAATCGTGCCTTTGCCCGCCCGCAAGGGCTGGGCGCTCGTGACCGGCACCTGGGCAAACTCCGCCGGCATATACGTCGCATTGGGGATGAAATACGGCCCGTTGTCCGAATTGAACACGATGACGGTGTTGTCCAGCAAACCGGCTTGGTCCAGCGCCGCGATAATGCGGCCAACGGCTTCGTCCAGCGTCTCGACCATGCCGGCATAGACGGGATTGCGTTGCAGCGATTTCGGATCGGCCTTGGCCCGATACTTGTTAATCTGTTGCTCCTTCGCCTGCCAGGGCGAATGCACTTCAAACGCCCAGTAGTTCAGGTAAAACGGTTTATCCTTGGACTGCTGCCCGATAAACTTCACCGCCTCATCGCACAAGTCGTCCTCCAGATTGTCGCCGGGCTTGCCGTGATTTTTCCAAACCTGGAAGGGATAGAAGTACCCATTCGGGAGCGGACTGGGCGCCGAGGTGTGCGGAATGTCCGTATCAAATCCCTGTTGCAATGGACTGTATGGCTCCGGGCCAAGGTGCCATTTACCGAAGTGCGCGGTGCGGTAGCCATGCGCCTTGAACGCCTTGGCCAGCGTGTAGTAGTTAGTTTGCAACCGCGTCAGGCTCTCGGCGGACAGCGCCTTTTGCGCCGGTGGCGCGGTGGCGTTCAGATGCTTGTCGAGCACCACTTTGGGCAGATGACAATCCGGCTGCGTGATGCCGAGGCGCGCCGGATACAAGCCGGTCATGATGCTGGCGCGGGTCGGCGAACAAATCGGCGCCGCCGAATAGGCTTGGTTGAATTTCATTCCGCGTTGCGCCAGCGCGTCAATGTTCGGGGTCTCATCAAACTTGCTGCCGTAGAGGGAAAGATCATTCACTCCCAGATCATCCGCGAGGATGAAAACGACGTTGGGGTGATCCGTCATGGCCGCGGCGCCGATCACCGCCAGCGCGCTCAACAAAATGGCGAGGAGTGTCTTCATCAAGAGATGGGCAGGTCATTCATTGGGATTAGGATTCAAGGGCCGAGGAGAACCTGATAAAAGCGCCGGGCGGCATTGCTGATGGCATCGGAATATTGCAATGGTGGCGTGGCAGCATTGTTCGTCCAGACGGGCAGCCAGGTGGTCAGGTTACTGGAAACCAGAATCGTGTAATCCGGCCCCGCGTTACCGGTGACGGTAAATTTGAACTGACCATGACTCAAACTCACGTTGGTGAAACCCGGATTCACCGGTTGGTTCACCGTCACGGTGAAATTCTGCGTCGCGCTCAGCGGCGGCAGGCCGGGTTCCGTGACCACCACGCTCATCGGATAGCTGTTCGGCGACTGGTCAATGGTGGGCCGCCAGGTGAACACGCCAAGGTTCGGATCAACGGACGCACCATCCGGCACATTCAACAGGCTGAAGGTGAAGGGCGGCGGCGGCACATCGCTTTCCGTGGCCGTGTTGGTGAAGATGAGCGTCTGGCCGGCGATGATCGTCCGGTCACTGATGGGCGGCAGCACCGGCGGATAGTTCGGCACGGTGACGGTGTAATTAATCTGCGGCCAGGTGTTCGTAGGCGTGGTCACGGCGCCGTCCGCCATCGTCAAGGTGTCTCGATTAATGCCGCTCAGGGGAGTGTCGGTGCTGATGCGGAGAAACACCCAGCGCCCTGCGCCTGCGCCGCCATTGTATTGGGCATTCAGGTAGTTCACCAAGGCGCTGTTACCCGCCGCCGAGGACGTGACCGTGCCAGCCGGCGTGGCGCAGGTCAGGATAGTGGCCTGAATCTGGGTCGCATTGGGATCGGGCGTCGCGCAGCCAAAGTAGTCATTTGTCAACACCGTCGAGGCGGCCCGGTTCGAAAGACCATAAAGGTCGCAATTATGCACAGTACTGGTTGAAACAACGTCGAAGCTGAATGCCGCCGTGGTGAACGGATTGGCCACCGCGCCGTAATTGGGCAATTGAAAGACATACACCGCGCACCGGTCTGAATCAGGGGCGCTGCCACCGTCGCCCAAGGTGCCGGTGGTGACGTTGACGGCATCCAAAGTGATGCCGGGCACATTGCCCGCATTGGTGACGATGGTGCAATCGGCCAGGTCGCTGAACAGCGTGTTGGTCAGGATGTTGATGCTGGTGACGTTGAGTTGAAAGGTGTTGGTGCTGGCGAGCGTGCCGTCGGTGACCACGAGACTGACAGTGGCCGTGCCGGTCAGATTGGCGGTGGGCGTCAGCGTCACGGTGCGATTGGTGCTGTTCCCGCTGAAAACGAAATTTGTGTTCGGCATCAAATTGGTGTCCGAAGCAAAGCCGGTGACCGCCAGCGAATCCACCGGCACCTTGGGGCTGCTGACAGTGAAGGAAATCGCCGGCGTGGAAGCGTTGGCCAGCACGGTGACGTTTGTCGTCAGGTTGCTGATGACTGGCGGCGTGTCGGCATCGCCAGCACACAACCAGTGACCTTGAAAACCCAACGGGCTTAACGCCTTGGATCTTGACCGGGTGCGAACAGGATTCATCGTGTGCAAATTTTACCATGATCCGGCGCACTCAGCCATCACCCCTAGGGGTGATTTTAACCCGAAGCAGAAAGCGGCGAAAGTGACGGCAAGAACGTCGGGACGCGGCGTTGCTTGCAAAGCCGAGGTTCGGCCCGCTTCAGCTTTCGCCAAGTTTAGAGCCCTCGTGAATCTTCAGCGCGGCGGACATTGAAGCAGGCCTGAAGGTCTTGGCTGGGTGCCAGAGGGTGGTCGTTGCAAAGACCGGCTGGCGAGTTGATGCTTTTGGCAACCCTCCGGGGTGCGTTGGCTTCT
>Ga0316231_1002519_pt1 | contig 17392 bp, 12 predicted proteins | sample TBH18027metaG_FD_206002 | JGI IMG/M metagenome (GOLD analysis project Ga0316231, IMG submission 206002) | Freshwater microbial communities from Trout Bog Lake, Wisconsin, USA - TBH18027 | ecosystem: Environmental > Aquatic > Freshwater > Lake > Hypolimnion/Profundal zone | place: USA: Wisconsin...
GGCGTTGTCGAGAGGAAGACGTAATCGGTGCTTTCGGCGGTGACCACCTTGGTCACGCCGGGTGCGAGTTGCGTGGCGGTCGGGGCGGCTTCACCGGCGCCGCGCGGATACAACACCCAGGCGATTTCCTGGCCCGGTGCACTTTGCAGGCGCAGTTCCACGTGCTGCTCAATGATCCCGTTGCAACCGCCTTTGCCATCGCCAACAGCCGGTTTGCCGGCCTTGTCGAACCAATCCCGTGACAGGACCTGACCGGGATTGCTGTTGAACCGGCTGTATGCGGTGGTTTGCAACGGTAGGTTGTCATTGCGCATCTCGAACGGCAGTTCCTTGCGGCCGGGGAAGAGGAGTTCGAGTTTGGTCGGCCATTCGGTGTCGAGCGCCACCTTGCCGGCCGCCACCTGCACGTCGGTCGTGCGCCCGAGCAGGCTGAGATTGAACCAGCTCGCGAGTTTGCCGTCGCCATTCATCGAATCGCGGATCACAAAATAATTCGGGCTCTTGCCGGTGGCACCTTTGAGGAAGGCAACTTGGCGGTCCCAGGTGAAAGCCCCTTCCTTCTGGCCGGGTCCATCCACCAATTCGCGCGGTTTACCAAACCCCTTCTGGGAACCGGGATTGATGAACCACTCGGGGTAGCCGGTGCTCGACCAAGCGTAGTCGACACTCGGACTGAAGTGGGCATCGAGGATATTGCTGTCGGACCAGTCGTGCGGCAGATCGTTGCCCGGGCTGCCGAAGCGCAGGAAATTCTTGTCGGGAAAGTTTTTATCCTTCGGCCCGCCATACTGGAACGGCTGACTGGGCAGCAGCACCGCGCCCTTCGCGAAGAGAATCAGATTCCCTTGATCCTGATTCCAATGACTCCAGAGATAGCCGCTGCGCAGGTAAAGGCAGGTTTCATCCGCTCCTTGATGGGCGCGGAAGATCACGCCGTAGCCCGGGTAGATGTGGCTGGTGAGCTTGGGTTCCTGCGCGGCGATCTCCGGCCGAATCATCGCCGGCATCGTAATTGCATCCCCGCCGGTGCCGATCATCCGGCCGCTGGCGTCCCAGGCCCAGCGCAAATTGGCGGCGAACGCCGGATCGCGGTCGGCCACGGAGCCCATGGCCTGAATGTAATGCGGCGGATTACCAACCGGCGAGTTGGCCGCACCGGGAATGGTGCGCGAGCCGTACCGTGAATCAAACGGTGAGAGCAGGTTCAGGTAATAGTCGAAGTCGGACCGGTTATAGGCCCACATCTGATCATAGGCAGGTGATTTGTCGCTGAGAATTCCCATCAAGCCGCGTAGGATCTTGCCGTAACCATGCATGTGGTAGCTGGCGCCGTACTCGAACCAGCCGCCTTCGGGCGCCATGAAGCTACCGGTCTTGTAGGCGGTGAACATCCCGACATAGTCGCTCCAGGTCTTGTGCATAGGGTGATCGGGAATCAGGGCGATGACGTTGCTGCGGTCCGACAGTCGCGCGACGCCCATGTTCGGGTTGCCATGATGGGAACCGTCACCAGCACTGGTTACATCCGGATCGGTGAGCAGATAACAGAGCAACGCCAGTCGGGCCCGGATCTGCGCGCGGTCAGCCGCCGGCAAATCGGGCCAGGACAACACTGATTCAGCATGGCCAATCGGTCCGCCATAAGCGGCCAAAGTTTGATGATGATGGATCGATAACGATGTGATTGTGTAATTGATGTTGATCTGCAGCTGATTCAGCACGTCCGGGAGTTCCTGCTTGGCAGTTTCGGGATTACCGGTGAACCAGTAATATTTCTGGATCATCGACAGCAGTGGAAAATTCGGGTCTGCCTGCACCGCCGCGCGGTATTTCTGCACGCCGTCCGGAGTGATGAAAACCCGGGGATAGGTAACTTTCGTGTCGGGCCACGCAAGCACGTAATCTTTGTAGCGATCCAGGCCGACCGTGCCGTACAAATTGCGCACTGAATATCCGATCCCCGCCGTATTGGGATCGTTGCCTGTGACTTTTAAAGTTGGCTGGGCCAGGACCAGGGCCCACACGCGCCTGCCGACGGTTGCGGGAAGGTTCGGATCATGTTCGTGACACGAGAACGGGGAGACATCCGAACCGGGCTCATGCAGCCACGAAATCGGGGCCACGTCCATCGGAAATCGCACCCGCACATTGCCGTCTTTGACATAGACCGGAATACTATTGGCCCGGCGCCAATCGCCCTTGTGCAGCGGCGCCACGAAGACCAGCGGATAGTTATCGGGAGTTGCCTTGCGCGCTGCCGCCTGATGCAATCCGTAATACGAGACGTACCGGCTCCCCCAACACGAGTCGTGATGAATGCACCGCGTCGGCACGCCGGCGCCGCCCGCATACTCAGTGCCCACACCGTTCGGACCGGCCGTAGTCGCCTTTTCTTCATCGGCCAGACTCGGATAGACAATCGGACTAAATCCCTGACCGGCAACTGACATGTGTTCCGCAGCATCGGGTTTCCAACCTTGGGAAAGATCCAGCTGCCAATAGTGGGTGTTGGCGGCCACACCGAAATCGTATTCCTCGCTCACCTGAGCAAACGGCACCTGATCCGTGACCCGAATCGTTGCCACATAGAAACCGCCGCCCTCGTAGTCGAGCCGGTAACGCACTTCCGTGAAGACCGGGCCGTTGGCAGTCTGGGTGATATGCACGGCCTTCACCGGCTGCTGGTGCACAATTGTGCCGGCCCCGCGCCAGACGCCATCGGCTCCGCGAAACGCCAACACTGGAGCCGGCAACTTGTCGGCTGGAATGGGCGGACCATAAGTTTTTTCCAGTGGAGACGGCACCTTGACCGCGAGCAATTGGTTGGCAAGCACGAGCGTGTCGCCCTCCTTGGTCGCCGACACTGCCGCCGGCGCTGCGGCGCCCTGGCCGTCGGTGCGCACGGAATAGACGGACGTGCCATTCGACGGCAACGCCGCCACGAAACTCAGCGTGGCCTGGCCGTGATCGCCGGGCGTGAGTTGCACTGGTAATGATTTACCATTGGAGTCCAGCACGCGCAGCGACTTGCCGCCGTCGGCCGGTGCGAGGATGCTGTAGTTGACCAGATCCGGTGCAAACCCGCGTCCCGTCCAATCCTTGAGCGTGAGGGTTTGGGGTTCGGCGGCAACCGCCATCCCTCCCAACCCGAGGCCAACGGTGAGAGACGCGAGCGTTAGATAGATTCTTATTTGATTCATGAGTTTGTTTTTTGATGTTTTAAACTTGAGTTGATTCCCGGGAACACATTGTGATCGGTTTGTTGGGAAAATCAACCGGATTGAGTAAGTGCCGACAGATAATATTTTGGATTTGTGCAGGTTACTGGACCACGGCTTTCGTATAGTGAAGAATCAAATCGACCAGCGGCTTGGGATCGTCGAGCCCGTGCGGATGATGGCCGACGGCCGGCTTATGAAAGACGGTGATTTCTCCGTTGAGCGTCTTGTAAAGTTGTTCGATGATGGCGGTATTCTCAGCCACCGGAACCACATCATCGACATCACCGACGACATGGATGAGCGGGATCCTGGCTTTGGCAAGGGGTTCGAGACTATCGATCGGATTCTTCGGCCAGGCGAGCGCTTCGGTTTCATCTTTGAATCCGTAGCAGTGGATCAGCGCCTTCCAGTCGCCGGCACTTCCCGGACCTTTCCCCTTGCCGCCCGGCCAACTTTTAAAATCACAGACTGGGGCATCCCCATAAATGCAGGCGACTTTGTCGGGGTTCAGGCTGGCCCAATTGTAGGCATAGAGCCCGCCACGGCTGATGCCGATGAACGTCCCTTTTTTCGCCAGTCCTTGGGCGGTAACAGCAGCGTAGAAAGCGTCGAAATGCCGGAGTGCCGTCGGACAGCCGAACGTATTTCCAACCTGAATATGCAGATGGAAAAACCCCTCTTTCAAGAGCTGCGGAACTCCGGTGCGGTCGGTGAAAGCGTCCGGAAATTCCAGGCACCATGTCCACGGGTTGCCGGGCAGTGCTTTTTTGGGTTCAACCACCCACGCTTTGCACCCGTCGATGGTGAAGAGGTGGCGTTGATAGCCATTCCAAGTGTCCACCTGCTCGCCCGGCCAAGCCAGGGTCCCTGCCGGTGCTGCGGCCGGTCCGCTGGTTAGGGGGTCCCCCGCATTCGACGGCAGGCTCTGCGACCGGCAGCCCCCCGAACGCAGGGCTAGTGGAACCACGTTACGGCTTGTTTTCACGATGTCCTCCATGATTTCAATTCCGACCTCATTCGGTTTTGTGAATGTCGTCGTTACGCCCATCGTGAACTCGATGGCGTAATAACGTAGAAAAAGCCGCCCATGTAGAATCTCTTTTTACAGGAATTTGAGCCTTGTGTGCCTCAATTCCTTTTATAATGAGCACCTTAGAAAGGCCGATTGAATCTAGCAAGCCAAACATGGGACTCTGTCTGCGATCTCTGCCATGATGCAGCGCCTGCTCCAGTAGTAGGACAGGCGCCCCTTCGCAGGCTCAGGGTCCCGAACATCGTCAAGGGAGACGCCTGTCCAACTATTGAACGAGCGAGATGCTCGTTCGACAATTACAGCACCGCTCCCGAAAGACGAACCAAGCTCTTGATGCATTGCCGATTCTTCACGGCAGTAAACGCATCATTAATCTGCGCGAGCGGGTAAACATTGGTGGCATCGTACCACAGCCACGCATCAAGTTTGCCGGTCCGAATGGCATCGCACACTTGCTGGTGGGTTTCGGCCTCGTCATAGCTGCACGGCATGACCGTAAACGCACCCCGAGCACAACCAGCATTGAATTTAATCGTGCCGCAGTCATCGAGCCCATAGGTCAGATACCGGCCACCGGCCGCAAGGCTGGGCAAAAGCCGATCCGCCAAGCCAGCTTGACCCACAGCGTCGATGATGAAGTCGAACCCGGTGGGCCGGGCTTGGTTGAGCGGCTTGGTGTAATCCGCTTCTTTGTAATTAACATAGCAATCCGCGCCAAACTTACCGGCGAGTCGCGGCGCACCGACCACCGCGACACAGGCCGCCCCGAGATTCCGGGCTTGCACGGCAAACGCCAAGCCATTCCCGCCCGAGCCGGCCACCAAAACGGAACTACCAGCCGCAACACCAACTCGCAGTAACGCCGACAACGTTTCCCGCCAGGTGATCAACATGGGTGCAACCGTCGGGTCAATCCCGGTCGGCACGATCTGATTGACCCGGTTCCCGGACCATGCGGAAGCCGGCAACCCGTCCGCCGCCATTGCCCAATGGTCGCAAGCGAGTCCCATTTCCGCGAAGCCGCCCCACCCAACGTTCAGACCATGTTCAGCCGGTGCGCCAACGCGCGTCACCAGATCACCGAGTTTGTAATGCCGCACTTTGCGGCCCAGCTTGATGACGCGCCCCACGCTTTCGTGGCCAAGGATGAATGGCAGTTTTACCCAATTACAGAACGGTGCATGTCCCTGAATCAGATGGGTGTCGGTGCCGGTGCAGGTCGCACCGTAGAGCAATTCGCATAAGGCGGTGTAATCCCCCACCGTCGGCTCCGGCAAGTCGCGGATAGTGATCGAACCGTATTGTTCAATAATCGCAGCTTTCATGGTTATTGCCCCATCCCGCGGTAATTGAATGGCGTGCCCATTAGCCAGCCAATTCCGAACGGCTCGCCGAGCGGACGGAACGGCACCCGATCGGCAATCTGATCAAGCCGTTTCAAGATTTCTGATGGCAACGCGCCTTTCTCGGCCGCCGCGATATTCTGTTCCACCTCGGCAACCGATCGCGCGCCCATGAGGACGCAGTGAATGTCTGGGTTCGACAAGACGAATCGCAGCCCCAATTCCGGAAGCGAGATCCCAATCTCGTCGACCAGCCGGTACAGCGCGCGGAACTGTTCCCGGCGCGGCTTGGAAAGCCAGTACACCCGCGGATCGTTAATTGTCGCCTCAAACTTGCGCGCGAGCGCACCCTGCTGGAGGGGTGAGCCAACGATCACACCGACATTTTTTTCCTTCGCGGCCGGTAAAATCTCAATCGCGGCTTCGCGCCAGAGCGGGCTGTAGTTGTAGGCTGTGAGCACGACATCGAACTTGCCGGTCCGCACGAGGTGGGCGAGTTCGTAAGCGGTCGTGCCCCCAAGACCGGTAAAGCGAATCAGCCCCTGTCGTTTCAAATCGTCGAGAACTTCCAGAACCGGCCCGTGCAAATCCTGCCAGTCGATCCACCAATCGTACTGGCCGGGCCGATCCGGCTCATGCACCATCAGCAGGTCCACGTGATCCCGCTTGAGCAGGTGCAGGCTCTCCTTGATCGACGCCATCAGGCAGTTCTTGTCCTGCGGGAGAAAGGGCTGCGGGCGGCCGCCAAGTTTGGTCGAGAGAATCACCGGGGCGGTGACGCCTTCGAGGCATTGCCCGAGGACTTCTTCGCTGTTGCCGTAGGTCGGCGCCGTGTCGATATAGTTGACTCCCAATTCGAGCGCGCGCCGGACGGCGCGCTTGGCCTCATCGAGTTGCGCCGCGAACGACGCCACGAACAGTCCACCCAATCCCAGACGACTCACCTCAAGACCGGTCCGTCCCAAAACGATTTTTTTCATTGATTCGATTCCTTTGATATTTTCAGATTCACCGGCATAGAGACGAGCGGCCATCTCATCAATTCACTCAACCCGCGGCGCGCAGCCCTGCGGGCGTTCGCGCCCTACAAATTTCTTGTCGGGCCGGCATGCCCAGGGGCTGCCGGCCGTTGCGGCGATTGATGAGATGACTTCTAGCGCATCCGTTCGCCTCGCGCACCATTTTTTGATGTTCGGTAGCGGCACAGAATTCCGATTCTATTGCTGAAGTGGGTGGAGATGTATTTCCACCCGGGTCACCGTCAGCTCTTGACCGGTGGTCGAGCGGATCGAAATAACGCTATGGCCCGTGCCGCTCAAGGCGACAGCCGGAACGGCAAACTCCACAACCCACCTTCCCTCTCCCAGCTCTTTTCCACCGAGAAAGGAACACCCGACATCTTCGACCGTGACTTTCAGCGTGGCGCCCGAGTCACCCACGGCTGCAGAAGTCTCGATCACGAGTTTGCAGACCCAGTCGGCGGGGGGCGTCGGTCCGGTCGCCATGGTCCAGGTCAGTTCTTTCCCAGTCACTGGCAAAGGGGGGCGGTACGATTCGGTCGGGCCGATGATGTCTCGGAAGGTAATCGCGTGGTGACGCGGCAATGCCAGAAGTGTTGCAGGCGATGTCATGGCTCGCAGTGTTGCCTGATAAACCGGCCGGGACCACCCGGGATGGCCGTCCTGGAAATAGTTGAACAAGTAGACTAAATCGCCACCATTGCGGAGGACACTGGCGGCCAAGCCGATGGCCAGTTCGGGCGTCATCAGACTCGCCGGACCGTCGGGGATGGGCTGGTACCGCACTTCCAGCCCGCCTGCCAGTTGGATCTTCGTTCCTTGCAGGATCCGCCGCCACTCCGCCAACGGCAGATCGAATTCGGTTGTGGCCCAGCGCGGTGTCACGACCAGGATGTCCGGAATCCCCCGCGCCACCCACGCCGGCACGTCCAGCCCCAAGGCCACGGCGGTCGCCAGGACGGAGGGCACGCGAATCCCCAGCTGGATCGGATGATGCCGCTTGGCGGCAGTCGCCGCGACCAGCGCGCGAATTTCTTCAAGCCAATCTGTCAAAATGACCCGGCCTTCCGACTCTTTCCCGGCACTGAACAGGTAGGGTTCGCGCAAGAAATCCAGTTCGAGGCCATCGCTATCGTACCGGGCGAGTGTTTCCCGGATCAGCCGCATATAATAGTCCCGCACTTCCGGATGCGCATAGTCCAAGCCCGCAGCGAAATATCCGAGCGTTCCCTGGCGTTTGAACTGCGGATTTCGTGTCCAGAATGTTCCGTGGAATGGATGGCTGGGAATATCGTTGTAATGGACATCATTCATCCGCAGACTGATCCATGGGGCGATGCCGTGGCGCCGACAACGTTCGATGGCTCGTGCGGGATAGTCGATGCCGTCCCGGCTCAGGATTTGCATGTTGCCGATCAGGGTTCGCCATCTCGCCCGATCATCGGCGGGCACGGCCGCCAGTGCCGGTTGTGAATCCGGTCCGTGCGGGTCATATCCCTCCCAGAATGCTTCCCAAACTTGGCTCTGGTAGTTTGTGCGCCGGGCATTGGTGTTGATCAGCAGAATCCCCGTCCCCGTCCCGGCGATGGTATCGATATACCGATCCAGGATTTCCCCGGATTTCCCCTGCATCAGATCATGGTAGAAGAAGAAATTCGTGCAGTCTTCATTAATCATCAGTCGGTTCATGGTCATATTGATCTCGGTATAGAAAAATGTTTCAAACGTTATTATCTATCCAACCCAATTTCCACGCCATTGATATCGGTGTCCACGCTTGAGCGTGTCCGTAGGATTTATCGGAATCGAAGATGTAGATTTCACAGCGCATGGGACTCGGCGACCCAGTGTTGCAATTGCGCCCACTCGCAGTCGGCTCCCGCTGTCAGCGGCAGACGCACACGCGGCGTGATCGGGACACCTTGAAGCCGCAAGAGTGCCTTGAGGGCGGCGAAGAAATGGCCGGTCGCCACGAGCGCATTGATCATCGCAATCGCGCGGGCTTGTTGCACTCGGGCAGCGGGGAGATCGCCACGGTCAAACGCGGCGATAATGCCCCGGTACACCGGCCCGGCCACGTTGTAGGTGGAGCCGACCGCCCCGCGGGCCCCCATCGCCAGCGCGCCCAGCAACATTTCGTCGCGCCCCCACAGCACATCATACTGGCCATTTCCCAACCGAACTGCCTCGCAGTAGTCGCCCATGGCTTCAAATGTAAACTTGATCCCGGCCAGGTTCGGCACCCGGTCGCCGACCCGTTGCAGAAACTCCGCGATGTTAAGTGCTACGCCGCTCATGGCCGGCATGTGGTAGTAATAGAATGGCAACTCGGGCGCGGCCGCCGCCACGCTCGAACACCAGTCGATCACACCCTCCATCCCGGCCGGTTTAAAGAAACTCGGCGCGATGGCGGCCACGGCATCGGCTCCGATGGTTTGCGCGTGTCGCCCCAACCGTTGCGCTTCGCCCAGACTGTTGTGCCCGATATGCACAAACAATTTCATCCCACTCGGCAAGACGCGGCGCCACTCGGCCGCCAGTTGTTCGCGTTCGCCGGTGGTCAACGACGCCCCCTCGCCCGTGGTGCCGTTGACAAAAACGCCTCCGACTCCCTGCCGGTGCAAATGCTCCGCCAACGAAGCCACGACGGTGAGGTCGACGCTCCCGTCCGCCAGGAATCCGGTCGGTGGCGCGGCAACCAATCCTTCAGTTTTTGTGATTTTCATAATCGGTAAATGTCAGCCCAATCCCATGCGTCAATCCGCCCGTGCCCACCCGTCGTGCGGTCGAGCTCGGCATCGTGACAGACAACGAGTTCGCCGTCACGCGAAACCCAGAGGTCAAATTCAATCTCGGCCGCGTTACTGGCCACGGCCGCCGCAAAAGCGGGCAGTGTATTTTCCGGACACACGCTGCTTAAACCCCAGTGCGCGTTTACCCGCGGATCCGGCGGTTGAATAAAACCCGATTTCATCGTGTCAGCCCTTGGCGGGTGTGAATGCTCATCGTTTCCCTTTGGCAGTACCACCCAACAACCGGCGCATCACAAGCTCACTGAAGCGATCGGCCATCAGCTCAATGCCGGCTGCATTTGGATGACATTGGTCCGTGGTGTGGCGAGCGATTTCGTCGAGGTTGAAAATTGTCAAGCCATCCACGTAGTGCAGGTTTGTGTCACCGGCCGCGACATAGCGGTGGCACACAAATTCCATGTCCCGGCGCATCGCGGCGATGGTATACCCGGCTGCGTTCATTGTGGTTTCATTCAGCGGAAAACCAATGGGCGAGACCAGCGCCAACGGCGTTTGCGGGTGCTTCTCGCGGATAATGGCGACGGCAGCCGCAACCAATGCGGTGTAGGTGCGGCTGTTGACAGTGGCATTGATGAGGGCATTGATTCCCAATTTTAAAGAGATGAATTGCGCCGGCAGATCGCGAATCACCATGGCTACGGTTGGATCGAGATGACACTGCCCGCCAAAACCGAGATTGATCAGATTCAAGCCATACCGCCGTGCCACTATCGCCGGCCAAGTCCGGGCCGAGCTACTGGCGCGAACACAGTGTGTCAACGAACTCCCCCACGTTACCCACAACGGCTGCGGATCCGGCACCGGTCGCACTGTGGCCGCATCCGCGGCCAGCAACTCCGTGATTGTTACCGGGCAATCCAGCGGCAACCAGAGTTCGACTGTCCGACGCCCGTGCCCGATTGCATCAAACACCACCTCTGTCGCACCACCACGACAGCGAATGACCTGCAGAATGCGGCCATCAATTACCGCATCAAAACAATGTCCATCCGGAATTGCCGGCCCCGGTTCATCCAACGGCTGGAAGCGCAACGTGAGTGCTGTTGCTTCGGTCGCGAACCGGAGGCGCACTCCGCTGGGGCAACCGGCCTTGGTCATCAGCATGTCATCCGGCGTCAAAAACCGTTGCGGCTGCGTGTGCGGGAGGCGCCACGGTCGCAGTCCGTCCGCCGTTTGTTCAACCGACAACACCCCTTGGAAGTAGGTTGCGTCCAACGCGACTGCTTTTGTCATGCTGTCACCATTACAGACTTAAACTGTTAATTTCCATCGGCACGCGCATGACAAACAGTTTCTCCGTGTCCTCCCAGCAGAACACCAGTTCGCCGGCTGCTTCGTCGAGGAAGCCATCCGGATAGTTCAGGCTCACGTTGGGCCGTGAATCCTTCACCAAGTCCACCTTCACGCGCCAGGTCTGCATGCCGTCGTCACTGATCCATAGTGCAAGCGGGTTACGCCCACCCATGATGTTTCCCTGGTGCCCCACGGGGTTGTGGATCAGAAAAATGCGGCCATCTCGCGCCTTGAGAATATTGACCTTGGCGGACGGGTTCACGATGTCCGTCCGCACCGCGGGAGTCCAGGTTAGACCACCGTCGCGTGAGTCACTGCGCAGCAGGAACCCTTCCTTCTGCGAGCGGATGAGCATCACGATGCGGCCATCGGCCAGCTCAACCACGCGCGGCTCGATCAGATGCCCCGCACCGCCGCCGGTGATGTGCCCATGGAGGCCGAACGTGCGCCCTTGGTCATCGGAGCGCATGACGCCAACACAGTACCGGTGATTCCGGTCCGCCCACTCATTCCCCTTGTGGTAGCGCTGGTAGGTGTCTGCGCCAAACGACACTTCCGTCTGCCTCAGGATCCGTGCTCCCACCTGCCCCGGCACTGGCGCCCGGCCCTGCGCAGGTTCCGCCCACTCTTCGCCAAACAGTTCCGCCCAGCTCATTGGAATCAGCCAGGCACCGGTTGAAAGTTTGATCCCACGATTCGGCCAGACGCTCTGAATTCCGCCGGGAATTGAATGCGGTCCATCCCACGTCCGCCCGCCGTCCCGGCTGATCGCCCGGTAACTCAACAACTGCGTCATCCAGGTTCCAAACCCGTAAGTATTGAGGAACGCATGCACCTCGGCTCCGTCGTTGGGACAAAACAACTCGGTGGTGAACAGGCCACGGTGCGGATGGCGGAACAGGCCGCAGTCCTGCCACGTCCGACCGTTATCGGTGCTACGGGCGATTCGCGTCACGTTGCCGTCGGATGGTTCGGTCACGCCGCCGGTTGTCCATGTAATGAGCAATTCAGCCGGGCCGACACGACGCAACAAGCCCTCGCGCAGGAACGCGCGGCCGCCGCTATCAAGACAGAGCGTGTCGCTCTCGGGCAGCACAACTTCAGTGTTGGTCACCGCAGGATGAAAGATGCGTTCTTTATTCATATTATATTGAATCGCCTATTAGGACAGAAGCGACTGGCCCGGACAGCCGAGTCCAACGAAACGCCACGCCGTTTGCCGGCAATCCAACACCACCTCGGAAATTCGCCGGGCAGACGTTTCTGTGCTGTGCCAAAAGTTTCTTTTCCACAAGTTTTCTCTGTTTTCCCTACTGGAACCGCAGTGCAAAAAAATCCGCGTCTTTCATTACGAAACGCAGTCGCACCGGCTGGCCGGCCAGGCGGCTCACGTCCGCGCCGTGCTTCCAGGCGACGCGGCGCTCAATCTCGTCACCGATGATCTCCGGACAATCGTCCAGTGTGTAACCGGGAATCGGGTGACCAGCGCCATCTTGAATTTCCACACGCACGAATCCCGGGGCGCTCGTGCGATAATTGATTTCCAGTTCCTGACCGGAGAAGAGGATCGGCTTGGTCAGCATCTCACCCCCGCGCCACGGAGCCGTGACCGAGGCGAACCCGTCGGTGCGCAGCAGTAGCCGTTCAATGTGCCAGGAGCTCTGCAGGTAGTGTCGGGAAACAAACATCATCATCCGGTCGGTCCCACAAGGCAGGATGCCAGTCGCCGGATAATTCGTGCGCGACACCCAGTTCGACGCGCCGAGACCGGGGCGGATGAACGTCTCCATGAAGGTGCGGTCGTAGACCGTCGAGCCGGCGCGACTGGTGAGCAGTACCGCGTCGGAACAATCGCGGGTCCAGTCCCATTTGAATGAGCCCATCGCGCTCATGAGTCCGACCGCCGCCCCTTGCGCCTCCGTGATCGCCCGGCGTCTTTCCATGAACCGGGCGGCGGGCGCGACATACAGATGCGGGGCGCGGAAATACGGCTGAGTGTTGTTGACGTAGAACTGCTCGCGCGGCGCATCGCCATAGGTCATCGGAACGGACTCGGTCCAGTGCCGTAAATCCGGGGAGGTGGTCCGGGCGATTGAGCGCCGGAACACACCCTTGGCAGGTTCATAAATGTCACAAAACCGGTAATAGAATACGTAGGCCTGCTCGGCCTCACTCCAGAACATCGAGTTGCCACCGTCGAAACAATTGGGAAAATAGCTGACCAGATCCGGCTGTGGATCCAGTTTGTGAAATGTGAATCCGTCCGCCGAGCCATAAAAGACGACGCGCTTCGGTCCCGCCGGATCATTTAACGCGGTCTGCTCGGCGCCGCTGAGCGATTCGATGACCTGCGCCTTGACGCGTTCGTCCTCCGGTACGCCGGGGCGGGTGTCGAGCCAGGGCGCGCCGTTGTACTGGAAGACCGCCTTGCCATCATCGGTCGCGATGATGTTCGTCTCCCGGCAACCGGCGCTCGTCACCAGCCCCAGCGCCGGCTTGGTCCAGGTAATGCCATCGTCGCTAACCGCAACACACAACACACCCCGGTCGTCACCCTGATTGACTGTCATGGCGCGGTAGTACAGGAGGTACCGGCCGCGGTGCGCGAAAACGCTGACTCCGAAATTGGCCGGCCCTTCCCACGGCTGGTCGATTTTGATCGCCACACCGCCGGATACCGGCTCGTGCAGCTTCAGGCGAACATTCTCCAACCGGTCGATCAGCCAACCATCCACCATCAGTTCGCGGCGATTGCCAATCTGATCCGGTCCGGTCATGGGATCAGCACTGCCATCGGTATTAAAAGTAGCGAGATTCATAAGCTGGCCTGCGTTTTCCAGTGTTTCAAATGTGTTCTTCCTTTGGACTGGTCCGCTGTTCTTATTTGGGTAACTGCCAGCGCGACCACACGAGCGAGCATTTCTTGTCCTCCGCCACTTTTTGGTAGCCGACCGTGAACAGGCTGCCATCGCCCAGCTCGACTGTTGATGGATAGCCGAGATCACCGTTCGGACCGTCGTCACGAACAATCCAGTCGTGATCCCAAATCGCTCCATCGTCGTGGCTGAAGGCAACGCGCTGACCGAAGGGCGCCTGCCGATACCCATAAGTCAGAACCAAGACACCGGAGGAATGGCGCAACAAATGCGGGGGTGAACCGTAGAAGCCAAGCGGCTTGGCCGTCGTCCAGGTCCGTCCACCATCGACAGATTCAGTCTGCATCAGGCTAAACGATGGAATCCCAGCACCCTTCAGTTCCTTGCCATTGTGATCCTCGATACGAATCATGCCAAGCAGCCGGCCCGACGGCAATTCGACCACATGCGGTTCGTGGTAGTTGGCCGGATCGGTGCCGGGGTGAACCGGTACCTGACCCAGCACATGCCATGTTTGACCATCATCGCTGCTCCGGGCCGCAGCAATGCTCGCATGGGTCATGTCATCCCAAGTGCCATAGGGCTTCCCCAGATAGAGCAGATCCCCGTTGCGGAGGCAGAGCGGGCCGTGGGGCGCGGAGACCGGCACGCGGATCAGGTCGCTCCAGGTTGTCCCGTGATCTGCGCTCCGCCGGATCCACGAGCCGCTGAATTGCGCGGCAATCGCATCCGTGACCGTGGCCAGTTTCACCTGCCAGGAATCAATCTCGGCCGGGCCCAGCCAATTGCGGACCCATTCCTGCGTCTTTAGATACGTGCGTGTATCCAAGGTAAACCAGGACACGAGCAGACCGCCACCACCCAGATTGACAATCCCGGCGTCGCGGTCATCGAGTGGAGAGTCGTTGATCACACGCGGCGGCGACCAAGTGCGTCCCTGATCCGTGCTGACATTCAGCACCGTCTTCCCCCAGGGGCAGATATGTTCCGAACGCAACCCGGAGCTGGCGACCAGCAACGTGCCGTCGTCGAGTCGCGCCACGGTGGGCCAGCCGAAATAGCCAAATCGTTCGTCGGGCAATCGACAGACGATGCCGTGTTCTGCAGTGAGTTTATTTGTCATGGGATATCCATGTTCTGCGTTTAGTTGATTTGTCATGGGAACTGGCCGGTGTCCCGGCAGTCGCCACATTGATGCGGCGATTGGTCATTGCTGCGGAACGTCAGTCGGCCCGTTTGCTTTCCGCCTGAATTGTCTGAACCACTTGATTACCAAGGATCATCTGCCCGGTTGGATTGAAATGCACTCCATCCCCGGCGAAGTACTCGGGACGATCAATCACACACCCGAAAAGATCATTGATCGGCAACTTGCGGTGGCTGGCGAGTGCATGCGCGAGTCGATTTCGTTCGCGGACCCGATCGGTTTTCGGATCCAGCGCTTGCAGGTCATTCCCCTGGCGCACGGGAGTTGAGCTGGCCCAAATCAACCGGCTGTGCGGGCTGCGTTCCATGATGAAATCAAAGGCCTGGCCCAGCCCCTGCGCATAAGCGGTTTCAGCGTAATCCCAGCCGTGCAAACCGTTGTTGAAATGGATTACCGCAAACCGGTAGTCGTCGATGAGCAATGCCAGCTCCCTCGCGAAAACCGGATCGCAGACACAAGTGGAGGTCGTCAAGCGGGCGCAAAGGAATTGCCCGGTGAGCTGCTTTTCAACCGGGTCAAAATAACCGCGGGTGATGGAATCCCCAACCAGCAGCAAGCGCGGTAGTGATTCAGCATTCGCACCCGTTACCCAGATATCGCGCCATTCGATTTGTTCACGTTTGATCATAAAGCACGGTACTCATTCCGCATTTTCATCGTAATCTATTTGTGTTCCAACGCAAGCTCCGCCGCCAAGGTCGGCTGCATAAATTAGAAAAACCTCCACTCCGGGACATGCGGGCCAGCGGTCTGCACCTCCTCGAGATAGGTGCCGGTGAAAGCGGTGGCCGGGGCGTCGCTGATGCATTCATTCTGCTCTAGGACGCGGTAGGCGAGCAGATGATGCCACTGGCCATCCGCCAAACGCACGTTGAGGCCGACCGGGTGATCCGCACGCCAGATGGATCCAAAGGGCGGCTCCCCGAAATCCGCTTTGCAGTCCCGCGCCAACACCGGGTCAAGCAGCCGGTCCGAGCCCTCGGCAAGCGGCCAGAGCAGGAGCGTCTCCCGCATTTCGATCGAGGGCTGCCGCCGTCCTAGCGAATCGGTTTCCCGGTAGGGATTACCGGCGATATACACCGTGCCGTCCAGCGCCTTGTTGATCGTCACCGGGGTACCGGCCAGCACTTTGGGCGCATGGAGCGCCAATTCCCAATGCGTCCCGGCGTCGGCCGAGCGCCAGACCCGGATATCATTCTGATCGATCGGCCCGCGGCCGCGCGCGGAAAAAAGCAAAGCGCCGGCGGGATCACGAACCAGGCTTGGCTCGTAGGACCCGTCGGCCCCGGTTACAGGAGTGAAGGCGGCCGGCTGCCAGCGCCCATCTTGGCGTTGCCAGCGCACCAAACCACTACGATCGGTCTCGCTGCCGCCCGTCCGTCGCGCCGTCAAACCGCCGATCAGGTCATCGCCATCCGCCAGGCAGTTGCCCAACTCGAGATTTGTGACTTGCCAGCCCGGAATGAACTGGTCGCCGTCCCGCAATTGGACGTCTTCCACAACGAAAAGCGTGCCGTCATAGCGATACTGCTGGAATTCGAACGCATAATATCGGTCTTTGATGTCCCTCTCGCCATAGACAGTCGGATTGCCGGCGGCATCGACAGGGAAACCCAGGACAACCGACACGGCAAAACCCGTGCCGGCGTGCGGATGCAGCGTGCCGTCGACCCGCAAAGCGCCCAGCGGGACAAAGCAGCCCGCCAGCGGGTAACGCCCCATGAGAATCCGCTCTCCCGTCCGCGGGTGGGTTTCGATCGCACTCCGGTTCAGCGGCACGATCTTTTTCGGTGCGATCTCCGCCAACCGATCCAGGATGACCAGGTCGTTGCCCACCTCCAGGTCGACCGTGCGCACGTGGCAACGGCGGATGTTGGCCACCACCCCGATTTCAGTGGGGCTCAATTGGAAGGCACTGCCAAGTTGATAGGCCCACTCCGCGCCTGACGGCTGCGACGGGACTGCCCACAAGGCACGTTGCCGGCGGGTAACGGACAAAGTTGTTCCGGTCATAATTTCTCCAAGCCTGCGCTAGAATTTTCCTGCATAAATCGCAACGCAAACAAATCCGCGTCTTTCATTACGAACCGCAGTCGCACCGGCTGGCCGGCCAGGCGGCTCACGTCCGCGCCCTGCTTCCAGGCGACGCGGCGCTCGATCTCGTCGCCGATGATCTCCGGACAATCGGCCAGCGTGTAACCGGAAATCGGTTGACCCGCGGTATCCTGAATTTCCACACGCACGAATCCCGGGGCGCTCGTGCGATAATTGATTTCCAGTTCCTGACCGGAGAAGAGGAGCGGCTTGGTCAGCATCTGTCCCCCGCGCCACGGGGCGGTGACCGAGGCGAAACCGTCGGTGCGCAAGAGGAGCCGCTCGATGTGCCAGGAGTTCTGCAGGTAGTGCCGGGTAACAAACATCATCATCCGGTCCGGGCCACAGGGCAGGATGCCGGTGACCGGATAATTCGTGCGCGACACCCAGTTCGACGCGCCGAGCCCGGGCCGGATAAACGTCTCCATGAATGTGCGGTCGTACCGGGTTGATCCGGCACGGCTGGTGAGCAGCACGGCGTCGGAACAATCGC
>Ga0316231_1002530_pt1 | contig 17312 bp, 6 predicted proteins | sample TBH18027metaG_FD_206002 | JGI IMG/M metagenome (GOLD analysis project Ga0316231, IMG submission 206002) | Freshwater microbial communities from Trout Bog Lake, Wisconsin, USA - TBH18027 | ecosystem: Environmental > Aquatic > Freshwater > Lake > Hypolimnion/Profundal zone | place: USA: Wisconsin...
GGTTTCGTTGGAACCACCATGGAAATGGCGCAATTGCTCGACATGGCGGAGCGGTTGGTGCTGGTGTGTAGCACCGATCGCGAAGTCCAGGGCGGGCCATCCCCGAAATTCTTCGGGGCAGGCTGCGTCCAAAATCCCGGGTGGGGGAAAATGGTCCAGGGAAAAACTGGGGCGGCCGCCGCCCGTGTGTTTCCTTGGTCGCGCCGTGAAGCTCTGTTGGCCAACGTGGGCGGAAGGCGCGGGGCGGAGCGAAACACGCTGTTAACGGTGAAGCAAAGTCCCAGCGCGTGGAGCCCAGGCTGGCCATCTGAGTAGGCGCGATCCGGGTGTGGGAAAGTCAAGGAAACGGGAGCGGCAGCCGCTCCGGTGTCCTTGCCGCGCTGTTATGCTACCAGGGCAGGCTGGCGCGCCAACGCGGAAGGTCAGGCGTGCTTGCCGTGCACCTTAATGATGTCGGCCAGTACGCGCAACGAGTGGTTTACGCTTTCGGCGTCAGGGAAGACCTTGGCTACGTCGGGGTCCAAGACGACGACATTGGTTCCCTGGGCGTAACGGCGGGCATACTTGCCACGCACACCTTGGCGAAAGTCATACTCGGCCCTCATTTCCGGGCCGCTAGTGGTTTTACGAGTGGTCTTCATAAAGTGTTCGTTCGTTCTTAGTGGCGCTGCGAGCGCTAATGATGCGCATACTATCGCCGCGTTCGGCGAAAATGACAACCAGCAATCGGTGGCGGTGCGAGTGACCAACGATGACAAACCGATCCTCCACCATCGAGTGGTCAGGATCGGGAATGGTCACCGAAAGAGGATCGCCAAACACGGTCGCGGCTTCTTGGAAACTGATGCCGTGCTTAACAAGGTTCGTCTGCGCCTTGTTTTTGTCCCATTGGAAAGTCAGCGCCATTACAAGAATTTCGCTGATTCGATGACGAATGGCAAGACCGGTGTGCAGTGCATCGGGCACGATGTGGGTGACAGACGGACCAGCGACAGCAACACGCGGGAAAATATGTAACCTTTACTTGTAACCTTTCGGTCAAAAACAGGCTGTTTCAAGTCGGAGCGGGATGACGCAGGACAACAAGGCCGACAGCAATATCACCCTTTGTTTACAAGGGTTTGCTGCGTGTAGATGGGATGGGATGACATATGATGAAACAGGATGAAAAACGGGCAAAGGCGCTTACAAATCAGATGCTCTGCCAATTGAGCTATGCCGGCTTTGTTAACGGACGGAATATGCCATTTCACCCGCGGTTCGTCCAGCCACTTCGATCTGATTGTGTGCGAAGTTTTTCAGCCAGTCCTTCCAGTCCGGCCCATCCGGTGCAAACTGATTCAAAATACACCCCAAGCGTCCGGGACGGACGCGCTATATCCGAGGGTAGCCATTCAACATCGCTCATGGCCCCGAACAAAGTCGAGGGGTGGACGGCGCTTGCCAAGCTCCGCGCATGGTCATTGGCGGACTTCGTTTTCGTTCGGTCCCAAGCGTGCCCGACTATGGTGGAGTGCCCGGATGCGCCCACGGATAAACAATATTTTCGGAGCGAACGGCGGGCTAGGGACAGCCCGCACTACCGAGAAACTGCGAGCGGGTCTGACCCGAGCTCACCGCTATTTTGCCGTACCAGACTTTTTATAGGTTGCCGTATAATGGAGCGGCGGCGCAGCGGCGAATACTTCGTCGCCCACGAGCAGCACCACCGGCAAATTCACTGGCACACCCGGACTCTTGTGGGTCGCATTATCCAATCCGTAATTGACCCACGCATTTCGCCAATAGCCTTTGCTGAGCGTGAGCGTCGCCGTCCAATAGCCTGCCGCCTTTTTCGTTGCCTTGGTGTAGGTCAGAATGCAACTGCCGTTCGGCCCGGCACCGTGGCCTTTCTTGTCGAGCGTGAATGACACTGGTGCATCGCCGATATCCACGATCACCGGTTTACCGGTGAGTTGGATGACATTCGTAGTTCCACCGAGGTTGAGCTTAACTTTAAGGCTGACAGTGTCCGCATTGGTCTTCGCAAAGTTCAACCCGGTTTGCAGTTTGGTAATCGCCAGGAAATCACACGCCACAACCACGGTCAGATTGCTGCTGACCGCGGCCACGCCGGCGTTGACCGTAACACTGGCGATGTAGGGTCCGCAATTGGTGTCGGAATACACATGCGTCGCCGAATTGAGTGCGGACACTTCATTGGTGACACCATCGCCAAACTGCCATTGGTAATTCAACTCCACACCCGCCGGACCGGTTGCGCCCACGACAAAAATGTTCGTGTCGCCTGCCACCAATACGGTGCGAGTCCCATATTGCAGGAAGGCATTGGTAACCGCCGGAGGCGTCGTAATCACCGGCGGGACCGACGGCAACACGGTGAACGCGGTATCGCAGGTTGCCGGGTTTCCGGCCGCATCTCGGACGGTCAGAGTCACCGGAGTTGTACCGACACCAACCAAGGTTCCAGCCGAAGGCAATTGCGTCACGACCAGCAAGCCAACCGGAGTGCAATTATCCGTTGCCTGAACTCCGGCGGTTAAGTCCGGGACGGAAGCCTGGCCCGAGGCATTGGCAGTATTGGTCACAGCGGCCGCACAGGTATGAATGACCGGCAGAGTCGTATCCGTGAGCATACTGGCAGTCGTCGTACCGGCGGCCGAGGGGCAGCCGTTGACCCGGATCGTCACGCTATACAACCCGCTCGCCGCGGCGGTCGCATTGCTAAGCGACGGATTTTGTAGTGACGACGTAAACCCATTGGGCCCGGTCCAACTGTACGTCGCACCGGCCACTGTCGAGGCAGTGAGATTCAACGTCGAACCGGCACAGAACGGTCCGTTGTTCCCGGCGGTCGGGGCGGCCGGGATGGCATTCACTGTCATGGTGATCGTTGCCGCAGTCGCGGTCGACGGAGATGCGCAACCGATGCTCGAAGTCAATTGGCAATCAATCTTGTCGCCAGTAGCCAGGCTGCCATCGGTATAACTGTTCCCGCCCCCACCGACCACGCTGCCGTTCTTCTTCCAGACATAGACTGGCGCGCTGCCGCCACTGACCGGTGTGGCGGTAAATGTCACCGCTGTTCCGGTGCAGATCGTGTTGCCCGGATCGGCCGCGACGGTCACAGCGGGCGTGACCACACCACTGACCGTGACTTGAGCAGTGGTGGAGTTGGTCAGCGAGCAGACACCGCTCTGAATCACGGCCCGGAAATAGGTCGTCGCTGCCAGATTGCCAGTCGCGTAGGGATTATTCGTGGACGCAAGATCCAACCAGATCGCGTTGTTCGTCGAAGATTGCCACTTCACAATGGCGCCAGTCTGACCCGCCAATGAGATTGTCGTGCCGCTGGCATTGCAGACTGCGCTGTCAACGGGGGTCGCCGTCCCGCCCACAGCGGCCGGATTCACCGTAACGATCGTCGTGCCGGCAGTCGAGATGCAGCTGCTGGCGGTGGCGGTGACACTATATAAACCGCTCGCCGCGGTGGTCACATTGGTAACCGTCGGGTTCTGTTGCGTGGAGGTGAATCCGTTGGGTCCAGTCCAACTGTACGTCGCGTTACCGACTGTCGACGCCGTCAGGTTGAGCGTTGCGCCCACGCACAGCGGGCTGTTATTACCCACGGTCGGAGCCGCCGGAAGCGGATGAACGGTCATGATAATCGTGGCGGCAGTCGCGGTGGCGGGCGACGCGCAGGTGAGACCGGAGGTCAACTGGCAATCAATGCGGTCACCGTTGGCCAAAGTGGCGTCACTGTACGTGTTACCGCTGCCGCCGACCACGCTGCTGTTCTTCTTCCACACAAACGTCGGCGATTCGCCGCCGTTGACCGGCGTCGCAGCGAACGTCACCAGAGTGCCGGCGCAAATGTTGCTGCCCACGTCCGCCACGGTCGTAACCGAGGGGCTGACGGTCCCGGTGATTGTGACGGTGGCCACGCTGGAGTTCGCCACCGAACACGCGCCACTGGTTACACGGGCCCGGAAATACGTTGTCACGCCGAGAGCCCCGGTGTTCAAGGTTGCCGTGGTCTGGCCGCTGACATCACTAAACAAGACGTTATTCGTTGAGGATTGCCATTGGATCGTACCAACGAAGTTGGTGAGTTTGATTGTCGTCCCGCTGCCGCTGCAGAGGGATGACACGGTCGGCGTGGCTGTCCCGCCCACGGAAGTTGGGTTGACCGTGACGACTGTTGAGCCGGCAACTGAAGTGCAGTTACTGACCGTGGCGGTCACGTAGTATGTGCCACTGGCGGCCAATGTCACATTGCTAATCGAAGGATTCTGTTGCGTAGAACTAAAGCTGTTCGGGCCGCTCCAGTTATAGGTCGCGCCGCTCACGGTCGACGCCGTCAGGCTGAGGGTCGAGCCGATGCACACCAAGCCGTTATTATTGTTACCGGCGGTCGGAGTCGCCGGCGTTTGGTTGACTTTGACCTGGGCTGAGCTGGAGTTTGCCGCTGGGCACGCGCCACTCTGAACTACCGCCCGGAAATAGGTCATCGCCGACAAATTTCCAGTCGAGTATGGACTGTTCGTGGAGGCAATATCCGACCAAGTCGAATTATCGGGGGAAGACTGCCATTTCACAATCGTACCGGTCTTACCGGTCAGCGTGATGGTCGTTCCACTACCGCTGCAGACCGTTCCTGCGGTCGGCGTTGCCGTGCCGCCCACCGAGACCGGATTCACCGTGGCGGTGGTCGCACCGGCGACTGAGGTGCAGTTGCTGACCGTGGCGGTTACATTGTACGTGCCGCTGGCGGCCACTGTCGCGTTACTGATCGAAGGATTCTGTTGGGAGGAGCTGAACCCGTTGGGCCCACTCCAGCTATAGGTCGCGCCGCTCGCGGTTGATGCCGTCAGGTTGAGCGTCGAACCGAGGCAGACCGGGCCGTTGTTGCCGGCGGTCGGGGTGGCCGGGATGGGGTTGACCGTTGCGGTCGTCGTGGCACTGGTCGAGGTGCAGCCGCTGACTGTGACGGTGACGTGGTACACGCCACTGGCCGCGGCCGTCACATTGCTAATGGCCGGATTCTGCTGCGCAGAACTGAAGCTGTTCGGCCCGGTCCAACTATAGGTCGCACTGCTGACAATCGAGGCAGTGAGGTTCAAGGTCGAACCGGCGCAAACGGGCCCATTGTTACCGGGGGTCGGGGCGGCTGGGATGGGATTCACGGTCATTGTGATCGTCGCTGCGTTGACAGTCGAGGTCGAAGCGCAGGAGACGCTGGTGGTCATTTGGCAGTCAATGATGTCGCCATTGACCAACCCGGAATCGGTGTACGTATTCGCGCTGGTGCCGACCACACCGCTATTCTTTTTCCAGACATAGGTCGGCGAGCCGCCGTTGACGGGGGTCGCGGTGAATAACACCGAAGTACCTGTGCAGATATTCGTGCCGGGACTCGCGGCGACCGTGACCGAGGGGGTGACCACGCCGCTGATCGTGACCTGGGCCGAACTGGAATTGGCCGGTGGACAGGCGCCGCTCTGCACCACTGCCCGGAAATAGGTTGTCACCGACAGGTTGCCAGTCGTGTACAAATTGGTCGTGGACGCAATATCCGTGAAAATCACGTTATTGGTCGAAGACTGCCATTTCATGATCGCGCCGGTATAGCCGCTCAGGGAGATTGTCGTGCCGGTCCCGCTGCAGATCGGCGATGCGGTGGGGGTCGCGGTTCCACCCACGGAGGTCGGACTGACGGCAACCTGGGACGAGGTCGAATTCGTTGACGAGCAGGCACCGCTCTGCACGATGGCGCGGAAATACGTGTTCGTCGTCAGACTGCTCGTCGTGTACGGATTGTTCGTCGACGCAATATTGGACCAGCTTGAATTATCGAGAGACGACTGCCATTTCGTGATCGTGCCGGTCTGTCCCGCGAGCGCGACCGTCGTGCTGCTGCCGTTGCAGACAGTATTGGTCGCTGGCGTGGTGGTCCCACCCACGGAGGTCGGCGCGACCGTCATGGTCAACTGCGCCGCGTTCGCCGTCGTGGGAGACGCGCAGGGCGCGTCAGAGGTCAACTGGCAATCAATCTTATCGCCATTCGCCAGTGCGCCATCGGTGTAGTTACTGCTGCTGCCACCGACCACGCCGTTATTCTTCTTCCAGAGATAGGTGGGGGCGGCGCCACCATTGACGGGCGTCGCAGTGAAGGTTACGGAACTGCCCGTGCAGATATTCGTGCCGAGATCCGCCACGACGGTAACCGAGGGGACGGCCGTGGGGGTGACCGAGACCTGCGCGGAAGAGGAAGTACTTGTCGAGCAGACGCCGCTCTGCACGATGGCGCGGAAGTACGAGGTCGTCGTCAGGTTGGCGGTCACCAGCGGATTCGCTGAGGAAACAAGGTTGGACCAGGTTGAATTATTCAACGACGATTGCCAGTTCACAATGTTACCGGTCTGACCAGAGAGGGTGATCGACGTGCCGGTCCCGTAACAAACCATGTTCGTCGTGGGGGTCGCCGTCCCGCCCACGGAAGGGGCGTTAACGGTGGCGGTCGTTGTGGCACCGGTCGAGGTGCAGCCGGCGACCGTTACGGTCACGGTGTACGAGCCGCTGGCTGCGGTCGTGGCACTCGGAATCGATGGATTCTGCGCGGTGTTGGAAAAACCGTTGGGCCCGGTCCAACTGTACGTCGCCCCGGACACTGTGGAAGCGGTGAGGTTCAATGTCGAGCCGGCGCATAAGACGGGGCCGTTATTGCCGGGCGTCGGAGCGGCAGGCAACGGATTCACCGTCAAATGCCCACTGCTTTGGGCGCTGGAACTATTAGAGTCGTGGATGGTACAGGTGTAGGTGCCGGTGGAACTCACCGTGTTTGACTGGGTAATCGGTCCATTGCTCCAAGAGTAGGTGTACGGGGCCAAACCGCCCGCAGGAGTGGCGACAAAGATCTGGGAGCTGCCGGCACAAATTGAGACGTTGGTTGGTGTCACGGCGCAGGTCAACGGGGCCAGGATTTGGACCGATCCGTCGATTGTACTCAGTGGTGTTACCGGAAGAAGGCTGTTGGCATCATCCACCTCGGCACTGCCAGAGTCAATCGCCAACGCTGAAGTGCCAGTCGGACCGACGGACTGAAAATTGAATTTTGCCACCGAGACCAACCCGGTCGGCAATGCAGTGCTATTCTGCTGGGCGACGATGGTCACCTGTCCGGCGACATTCATATTGACTGTGCCCGGCGCGCCCGAAAACTGGCTGGTGTCGCCCCCAGTGACCGAGACGATACTCAGGAGATTTGTATCAAATGCAATTGTGACACCCACGCCACCCACAACAGTCGTCCCCGCGTTGACAGTCAATGGCACGGTGAACGACGCCCCGCTGTTCACATTCGTCGAACCAATCTGGAGCGTCACAACGCTCGCAACCACGCGTGGCGAGAATGCACCGGCCGCTAACAGGCAACCGACGACCAGCAGAACCGGTATCCGTACGCCCAATCGCCAGGCGCCGGCCCATCGCGAAAGGCGTGGCGAAAGATTCAATCGAGCCGCCGTGTTAAAAGAAGAAATCGGATTGCTCATTTTAATATATCCTTATGGCTCTTTGCTCGGCTGCCTGATTAAATTCCTTGCTGAACACCCCGATCGAGCGGTTATCAGGACGATTGTACGACTGGAAAATAGGCTCCTCAAGCTGAAATTTATTTTTTCTTATCGATCTCTGCACAAGCCAATTTTCCCTCGTAACCACTTGCGCCAATTCCGGACGCGCAGAAGCTCTGGGCTGAACCAGCGCAATTGAACAATCAACTGCTTGGGGCAGCGCGCAGAGTGGGACAGGCGTCCCGCCTGTCTCCGCCACGGTGTTCCGGCCCCCAACTTGCTTTGCAGGCTTCGCGGCGGCTGCCCAACGGACAGGCGGGACGCCTCTCCCACTAAAATAAATTGCGGCATTCCGGTTCAGCCCGCTCATTGATTGATAAACCTCCCGAATGAGGTAACGCCATTGCTCGGAGTCGCAGTCACGCTCACCGTCCCGGTTCCGATTCCGCCGCCAGCCGGCACCAGCGCGTTGATGCGCTCTTTGCTAATGACCACCACATTCGATAACACCAGATTTACCGGCGAGCCGATGGTCACGGCGCTCACGGTGTTGGTCGGGAAGCCCATCCCGTAAATGCTCACCAACGTCGGCACACTGTTCGTCCGCACGCCCGGCACGATCTTGGTTACCACATACGTCCGCACCCCGGCCCACACCTGATTGATTGCCAATGAATCCGCAGTGTTCACGCGCCCGTCCCCGTTGACATCGCCAGTGGCGAAGCCGGTAGTGGCGAACACCGAGTTATTGCTACTGCGCACCCCGGCATACACCTGATTGATCGCCAATGAATCGACAATGGTCACGTGCCCGGCCCCAGTAACATCCCCCGGCGGATACGCGGTCACGACAATCAAGTTGGACTGGGTGCTGGTACTCACCCCACCCGGACCGCTAACGGTTAACTGCACGGTGTTACTCCCCGGTCCAGTGTACGCGTAGACAAAATTCGTCGACACCGTATTCGTTGTTCCGCTGTCGCCAAAGCTCCAAAACCGGTTGGTAATTGTGCCGGTCGAGGTGTCACTGAAAGTCACCAGCACTGTCGCTTGCCCGTTAGTGGGCGTACCAGTGAAGCTGGCCACCGGCGCTACCAAGCCGCCTTGACCGGTCACCTGATTCGTGGCGACACCACCATCACTGGTGAACACCACATGATTTGTGAACCAGCCGACAGCGACCGGGGTGAAGCTGACCAGAACGTTCGTCGCGCCGTAGCCAGGCAGCGTGAATGAACTCCCGTAGTCCACCGCATACGGCGCTGCGCTGGTCGCGGTGCCGGTCAATTGACCGCAACCGGTATTCGTAAGAACAAAGGTTGTTTGCACTGTTACACCGGTCGCCACAGCACCAAAGTCCCACCCGGGAGTTGGACTGACCGCCAATTGCCCTGCCAACACCGTGAGTATCGCCGCGCCCGAATTGGTGGTGGTGCAAACATTACTGAACACGGCCCGATACTGGTCGGCGTTGTTATTCGCCCCCGCCGTGGCGCTATAGGTTGAATTGCTCGCGCCCGCGAGGTCAGTCCAAATGCTGCCGCCATCGGCACTGCGTTGCCATTGCACTGTCGGCGTCGGAATCCCACCGGCCGCGGCAGTGAAGCTAACGGGGGTCCCGGCACACACGGTCAGGTTCGTCGGTGAACTGCTCACGCTCGGAGCCGTGTTCACCGTCATGATTAATTGTGCCGCATTGACCGTTGTGGGCGAGACGCATCCGGAATTGGAAGTCAATCGGCAATCAATGGTGTCACCGGTTACCAGACTGGCGTCGGTATAGCTGTTGGTGTTGCCACCCACCACCCCGTTGTTCTTCTTCCACACATAACTCGGCGTATTCCCGCCGTTACCGGGCACCGCCGTAAATGTAACTGACGTGCCGGCACAGATGTTTGTCCCGGGACTCGCCTCGACGGTCACCGTCGGCGCCACGGTTAAACTGACCGTCACCGCCAGGCTGCTGGGCACCCCGCTGAAACAATTATTCGTCGGGGTCACGGTCACATCACCGGAGCTGGCGCTCCCCCAGTTTACCGTAATGCTCGTCGTCCCCTGACCACTGGCCACCGTCGCACCAGCCGGCACGCTCCAGCCATAGCCGATCGCGCCGCTGACCGGTGCAATCGTATACGCCTCGCTCATGTCGTTCGAACAGACTGTGCTGGCTCCACTGATCGCGCCGGCAGCCGCGGGTGCACCGGTCACGGTCACCGGCAGACTGCTGACCGGACCACTGAAACAGCTGTTCGTTGGTGTCACTGCCACCGGACCGGTACCGGCCGTCAACCAGTTCACTGTGATATTCGTTGTCCCCTGGCCAGTCACGATTGAGGCCCCCGCCGGCACCGACCAATTATATCCCGTCGCGCCGCTGACCGCCGCAATCGCATACCCAACGCCCGGCGCGTTCGAGCAAACCACACTCGCACCCGTAATCGCGCCCGCGGCCGCCGGCGGATTGATGACTGTCACCGTCAGGCTGCTAAGCGCACCACTGAAACAATTGTTGGTCGGCGTCACCGTCACCGGACCGGTATTGGCCGTCCCCCAGTTCACTCTGATATTCGTCGTCCCCTGCCCAAACGCAATCGTCGCTCCCGCCGGCACGCTCCAATTGTACCCCGTCGCACCGCTGACCGCCGCAATCGCATACCCAACGCCCGGCGCGTTCGAGCAAACCACACTCGCGCCTGTGATCGCGCCCGCGACTGCCGGGGTGCTAATCACTCCCACCGTCAATTGCGCAGCGGTCGCTGTGGCCGGCAATACGCACGCCACACTCGGAGTCAATTGACAGTCAATCGTGTCGCCATCCGCCGGGCTGGCGTTCGTGTAGACGTTGCCAGTTACGCCCACTACGGTTGATCCACTCTTGTTCCAGATGTAACTCGGGCGATTACCACCGTTCACCGGTGTGGCCGTGAAGATGACCGTCGTCCCGGCACAGTTGGTCAACGCCGGACTCGCCGCCACGGAAACCAGCGGTGTGACGTTCGTATTCACGGTCAGGCTGGCCACCGCCGAGGTGACACTCCCGCCGTCGTTGCTGACCACACAGCGATAGTTGGCCGCATCCCCACTGGCCACCGGTGTAATCGTCAGGTTGGTCGTGCCGGTCCCGCTGAAGTGCCCACCCTCACCCAGGGTGCTGCTGTTTTGCTGCCATTGATAAACCAGCGTGCCCGCACCACTGACGCCGATCGTAAATTCCGCCGAGCTCCCGACGCAGTTGGTCGCGCTTTGTGGCGACTGGGTGATGCTGGGCGGCGGATTCAAGACCACGATGGTTTGGGTGGAACTGGTGGTCCCCCCCATCCCGCTGACTGTTAAAGTCGCGTAATTCGTGCCGGCCGCCAGATACTGGTACACCACATTGGTCGACACCGTCAGGTTGGTTGACCCACCATCGCCAAACGCCCAATTCCAATTCGCAATCAATCCAGTACTGGTGTCGGTAAAGGTAACGGTCAGCGGTGCCGGCCCGGACGTGGGACTGGCTGTGAAACCGGTGATTTGGCAGAACGTCGGAGCGGAGAACACCCGGCCTAGGGTGCCCACATCGAGCTGATCCCAAATACTGTCGTCGGGGTTGGCGGTCGACCAGCAATTGGAGATGGCCGACACGTTGGTGCTGGAAAAGTAGGCGCCCGCATTGGTCGCCATAAATACGTCCGCATAGCCGGTGACATCCGTCCGTGACTGGGAGAAATAATTTTGGCCGCGGCTGCCCAAGCTGCCGCCGCCCAAATCGATCCCGGCGTACTGGTTGCCTCCGATAAAAATGCCACCCGAGCTCGAGTTCATAATGATGTTGCGCTCGATTCGCACCTGATTGCCGCCATACCCAGCCCCAGGCGAACCATAATACCCGATGGCCCACGGCAAATTGGAAAAGACGTTTCCGACAATCATGAGCGAATTGCTGTAGCCGTTCACCCCGATGCCGTTATGATTGAGGCCCGGATAGTTGGTGGGCGGCGTCTCATAATTACGGTAGAAGAAACAATTGGTGATCGTGAGCTGGGAGCCCACGTACGTCCGGATGCAGTTCCCCCAGGTCAACTCGGACGCGTGGATCCGGGCCTGATCGATGCGCAGCGTCGAAAACCGCGGCGGCGTATCGTTGATGTCAATGGTGTGATCAATCTGGCCGGCCTCCTGGCGCAGATTGAAAATACTGCCGGTGCAACCACTGAGTTCGAATCCCACATCGCACTGCTGGAGAATCTCGCGGGTAAACAGGGACACATTCGTGGCGTAGAGGTAGCCAGTACTGAGCGTCACAAAATAATTCCGGATCTGATTCAGCACCATATTGTTGAGAACCAGCGTCACATTCGTGGCCAGAATACCCTTCTCCGAAGTGCCGTTGAAGTAGTAACTACTGCCGCCTAAAAAGACATACTGGCCACCGTTAATTTCGAAATTAGCCAGCTGAACAGTGCCAGGACCGGTGATGGAAACCACGGACGGCGTGTTGGTCGCATACAGCACGCAGGTATTCGTGCCGGATCCGAGCAAGGTCAATGTTTTGGGGATTGTGAGATCTTCATTATACCGGCCCGCAGCGATGGCAATCGTGTCCCCGGGGTTCGCCGCATTAATCGCCGCCTGAATGGTGCCGTAACCTGCCGGGACATTGATCGTTTTCGGTTGGGCGAAGTTCGCCGTATAAGTGATGTTCGTGATCGGAACAGTGATGGTGTGCGGATTGAGGGGACTGCCATCACTCCAGTTAACAAAGTTCCAGCCGTTGCTCGCCGTGGCGGAAATTTGCACGTTCGTGCCGACCGGATAAGTGCCCCCGCCACTGACCGTCCCGCCATTAGCCGGTCCCGCGAGAACTTCAATCGTCGCAGTCGGCACCGGCAGCACCGTGATCAGCCCCGACTGGAAATTCGTACTGCTCCCGACCGGTCCGCTCACGATCAATTGGACCGGGTAGGTGCCGACCAGGGCGTACTGATAAACCACATTCGTCGCAGTTGTATTTGTGACGCCGCCATCGCCAAAGTCCCAGAACCGATTCGTGATCGCTCCGGTCGATGTGTCGGCAAAGGTCACCGCGACCGGCACCACGCCGTTGGTGGGGGTGGCGGTAAATTGCGCGGACGGCGCGATCAATCCCTGACCCACCAGTTGATTCGTGGACACCCCCCCGTCGGTCGTGACCACCACATTGTTGGTAAACCAACCTTCCGTTACCGGCTGGAAACTCACCCCCACGTTGGTCGTGCCCAACCCGGCCACCGTGAACGGACTCCCGCTCACGACGACAAACGGGAGCGCACTGGTGGCCGTGCCGCTCAAGAGACCACATCCGGCATTGCTGACAATCAAGCTGGTTTGGACAGTCGCCCCGGTCGCCACCGGACCAAAGTTCCATGTCGCCGGATGGACAGCCACCTGGCCCGGCGTCACCGTCAACGTCGCGGCCGCCGAGTTGACGCTGTTGCAAACATTGCTGAATACCGCCCGATATTCGTTCCCACCATCCGTGATCCCGCTGCTAAAGCTGTAGGTCGCATTGGTCGCGCTCGCGAGGTTGTTCCAACCGCTGCCGCCATTGGTGCTGACCTGCCATTGCACCGTCGGAACCGGACTGCCACTGGCCGTCGCATGAAAAACTGCCATCGAGCCGGCGCACACGGTCCAGTTGGTGGGCGAATTGCTAACGCTGGGCGGAGTGGTCACCACCAGCGTCAACTGCGGCGCGTTCGCCGTTGGTTGCGACAGGCAACTCGCATTTGCGGTCAACTGGCAATCAATCGTGTCGCCGTTCGCCGGGCTGTTATTGGTGTAACTGTTGCCGTTGCCGCCCACCACAAGACTGTTCTTCTTCCAGACATACGTCGGGGCGCTGCCGCCGTAAACCGGCGTGGCCGTGAAGATCACGATCGTGCCGGCGCAGTTCGTCGTCCCAGGATTGGCGCCAAGGCTCACCGCCGGCGCCACAATCGGGTTGACCGTCACCTGGGCCGCCGCGGAGTTGGACGTGTCACAAGACAAATACTGCACCACCGCCCGGAAGTACGTCGTCGCGGACAGATTACCGGTCAAGTACGGATTGCTGGTCGAACCTATATCCGCCCAAATTGAATTGTCCGGCGAAGATTGCCACTTCATAATCGTGCCGGTCTGGCCCGCCAACGTGATCGTCGTACTGGTGCCGTTGCAAATGGTATTCGTCGCCGCTGACGCCGTCCCACCGACCGAGCCCGGATTGACCGTGGCCGTCGTCGTACTTGGCGCCGTGGTATAACCATAAACTGTCGCCGTCACGCTGTAGAGACCACTGGCCGCCACGGTCGGATTGCTCAGCACTGGATTCTGCTGCGTGGAAGAAAAACCGCTCGGCCCAGTCCAACTGTACGTCGCATTGGCCACGGTCGACGCCGTGAGACTCAAGGGTGAACCGGCGCAAACCGGCCCGGTATTACTGGCGGTAATGGTGGGTGGATTGATCGCTAGAATCAGGTTGGCATGCGTATTGGTGTCGACGCCGTCGGTTCCACTAATAATCAAGGTCACGGTATTCGTGCCGGCCGAAACGTATTGATGAACCAGATTGGTTGAAGTCGTGTTCGTCGTACCGCCGTCACCGAAGTCCCAGAAACGATTCGTGATCGGCCCCTCTGAGGTATCGGCAAACGTCACACTTACCGGCACCACCCCATTGGTCGGATTGGCGGTGAAATGCGCAATCGTCACCGGGGGGGTTTTCAGATTGGCAAGGCCGGCGTCGGCTGGATTTGAACCACCCGCATTCAGAAAAACTGCATCCGCCGTATAGAATTTCAAGCTGATGGTGGCACTGTTCAAGGCCGGCGTCACCCACGGATCGCTCCCATCCAAACCGACCGCGCTCCGATATTGTCCATACGGCGTCCGGCCACCGTGGTTGGTCGAACTGATCGTTAGCGTCGGGAACCAATACATTTGCAAGGGATCCCCGCTTTGCCAGGTCCCGGTTAACGGCAGATCCGCAGTGATCCCGCTCAAAACCCCATTGCTGGCAAACGCACTCAGATCCCAGCGGAATAATTCCAGATCGGCCCCCGAAATGAGAGAATTGGTGGTCGGCCCCCCGAACGTGACCCCGTTGGTGCTCGCCACCAAGATCACCAGCCCGCTCGTTGGCATGGCGGAACCGTCCGCGTTTTTCAACACCTCCGCATCCAGGGTGATGGTCACGGCTTGGAGACGCAACGTGGCAACGCAAAGGAACAGAATCAGCCCACCCGCCGTCCGGCTCACTCGGCTTTCGGTGCGCCGCCCCAAACTACTTATGAAGCTTCCCCACAACATTCAGTCTTAATAGTTCGGGGAATTAACCCATTGATAGGTCGGCGCGCCAATCGTCGCGTTCTTCCGCACGATGACTCCCACCCCCGGCACGAAGACGGGAGTGGACCCGACATCATTCGTTCCCGCGCCAACCTGCCGCCACGCATTGCTCCAATAATAATAAACAGCCGCCGGAGTTTTATTCTTCTGGCCCAGCGAATTATCAAAAACCAACAACTCATCCGTCCGGGCATTCGTCGCCGAACTCGCATTGAACGCGCCGCTCTCAAACAACCCGGATCCGGTCAGGGTCTGCTGCGCCGGTCGCGCCAGAGCGACTGAATTATCCCGCTTGGTTGCCGCAGCGGTGGCGAGCAAAACTTGCTGCGTCCGCATGGGGACCGCGCCAAATGTCGTGAGGACCGCATTGGAAGCGAAGTTCTGGCGCACAATGAAATACGAATCTCTGCGGAGCACAACGTCATCCTCCACCGCCGCCCCCTGACCGACCGACCGCCAGCTTCCATTCCAATGGTAATACACCCGGCTGGCGCTGAGATTGGTCCCGACTCCCGCGAGATCTGGAATCAAAATTTCCGTGGCGCGAGCCCCCGGTGTCGGCGAATCGAGAATGCCACCCCCCAGCGGCAGGGCCGTACCCAAAGTCCAGAACGGAATGATTGCGAGACTGGCGCCGGCGCTGACATTGGTCAGATTCGCTCCCCCCAAATCCAGATTCAGCGAGTTGGCGGTGTTGTTGGTGATCGGATAATGGATCCCCACCCCGGGACCGGTGTTGATGAACACGTAATACGTGTTGGACTGAATGCCGGCCGAATAAACATACTGATTGGAAGACCAATTGACACTGCCCGCCACACTGATCACATTGCCGGTTACCGACGCGATTTGCCCGACAAAATCCGCCGGCCGGGTAAACGGAATCGAGACAATTGTGTCAGAATTACTCGGCAAGGCGAACAAGTAAAAACCCGCCGGATCTGTCACCACAGTCACCGATTGGGCCTGCCCGGGCTGGGACAAAAACTGGCTGAACACAAAAAAACTGATTGCCAGAAACTGCCGCGTTGTTCTCACAGGAACCGCTCTCAGGGAACGCCACGGAGCGGCTGCGCTGACTGTGTTCACTGATTGATGGTTGTCCATAGGGAACCGATTCACCGCGAATTACCAGTGCGGTGGGTCGCTGCAGAGACCCGCCAATCGAACTGGCAAAGGGCTTGGCTCATTTGCATCCGGCCGCGCACCGTTCACAGGCGACGGCCTCGATGATAATCGGAATCCTTTCAGGGGCAAACCAGTCAGCCGGTGCCAATGACTTGCCCCAACGGACATTTCATTCAGCACACTTGCGAACCGGTAATGAACAAGTTTATTACGCATGTTTCTCCGCGTCGTGACGGGCACCGGTACGACTCAGGTGTTAACACAACAACTTCATATAAATGAACCACAAAAACCGACCTGTGTCAATCAGGCGCAACCCTGATTTTTTCGTCAGGGCAGACGTAATAAGCCGTCCGACCATTGCGGTATCAGCTACGAAAAAACGACCACGCCTTCTCGCCCCGGTACCTTTTCCGTTTTGATCCTTCAGAGTGTCGTCAGAGTTGACAAAACACGACTTTCGTCGTTACACTCCACACACTTGAATTCATGTTGGAAATCTTACAACAACTACTTGTCGTCCAAGACCGCGATCATCGACTCGCGCAACTAAAAGCCGAGGCGGCCCGGATCCCCCTCGAGATCGCCGCCGCAAAACAGCGGCTGGCCGATGAGTCTGCCAAACTTGAAAAAGCCAAAACGGAACTCAAACAAATTGAGTCGCAGCGCAAACAATTGGAAGTCGATGCCGACACCAAACGCCAGCAGATTTTGAAATACCGGACGCAACTCAACCAGATCAAATCCAATACCGAGTATCAGGCGTTGCTCAAGGAAATCAATAAAGCCGAGGCCGATATCCGCCAGGTCGAAGATGTGGAACTTGAATTCATGGACCGGCTCGAAAAGCTGCAGCCCACCCTCAAGCAGGAACAGGCCCAACTCAAGGAATTGACCAACAAAGCCGAGGCCGAGAAAGCCGAATTCCAGCGGCGGAGCGCCTTGATCGCAACGGAACTGACCCAGTTGCAGAGCGAACGCGATCAACTGGTTACCACTGTGGATCCTGCCACATTAAGCCGGTATGACCGCCTCTTGCGCAGCAAAGGCGACCTCGCCGTCGTGCCGATCAAACATGGTAATTGCGGTGGCTGCCATCTAAACTTGCCCCCCCAGACCGTGCATACCGCCAGGGGCGAACGTGAGCTTGCCAGTTGCAGTTATTGCGGACGTATTTTATATTGGCAGGCGGAGTAGGATTCGGGGTTGTTTTTGTCGATCGAATAATGTTGGAGGGGCGGATAGCCGCTGCGGCGCAAG
>Ga0316231_1002535_pt1 | contig 17263 bp, 18 predicted proteins | sample TBH18027metaG_FD_206002 | JGI IMG/M metagenome (GOLD analysis project Ga0316231, IMG submission 206002) | Freshwater microbial communities from Trout Bog Lake, Wisconsin, USA - TBH18027 | ecosystem: Environmental > Aquatic > Freshwater > Lake > Hypolimnion/Profundal zone | place: USA: Wisconsin...
GTAACAACTACATCAAAAGAGAAAAAATATGTACACAATGTGGATACACTATAAATAGGGACATAGGAGGAAGTAGAAACATATATTGTAAGAGTGTAGTTGAGCTTAAATATAAAATTCATCCATCCAACAAATAAATGGATTGTTCATCGTGCACTCCATCCTTGCACGCTAAAAGGAATGATATAAATTTGTGAAAAAATCCAGAAGGGGTTGTCTATCATGAAAATGATAGAAGTAACAAATTTATACATTTTTAAGGGTGGGGTCATAGTTGTAAAAAATAACAGTTGGTACTGGTAACTGTTCAAAGTTGTTATTAATACAATAAAGTTTATGTAAAAGCTGTATGTAATCAAACAACCTTTTTATGTAAAGATCTTTGTTATTTCCATATTTGATATTTACCACCAAATTATCGAGTATGTCCTGAGATTTAATATTTATTAATGTTTCGTCCATCATTTCTTTTATTTCCCCACTAACCATTTTCTTCGTGATGTATACAGGATCCAATGCAAACATGTATTTACACTCTGAACCATATTGCCTTGCAAACTCTATTCCATAATATATCCCATGTGAATGACATATAATTATGTATGGAGGCGGATATTTGCTTTTATCCATTTGTTTGTACATCTTTGTAATGTATGTATTTAATGGTAAGTCGTTAATATCTATTGTATCTATCTTATCATATAGATTACATTTATTATCATAATGCATTATGTTGTTGTAAGGGATTGTATGATTAAAAACGTTTCCCATTTTTTCTAAGTATTTCACAATGTCTATGTTATTCCTGTTGTCATCATATGTCCAGTAATACTTCGATGATGACAACCCATGAAACAATATAAATGTCATATATTACTATATTATCAAAAAATTGATTTTTTATTCAGGTTGTGTTCTCCATTACTGTAATACTCAATCATGAATAATAATACATAACAACCATGAGCAATTCAACCTGCGAATGCACTTGTGATGGATACAATACATCCACTCAATGCTTTATTCGTATGGAAGATTTGCTAACAACGCAGTGTTATTAAGATGTAATGCACAAGGCATTACATTTATGCGTCTTTGACGCAGTGTGCGTGTGTTCATAATGTAGTGCATTGCATTACATCTTAACGTGGCATATCTGGCAACACCATTGACTATGGGATGTACTATCATGTCATCCTATTAGACAAGGCGTAACTGGCAGTATGCCATGACTAATAGGATGTCATGGTACCACATCCTATTAAAAATATTTTGTTTACATTGCAGCATTGCTATGTAACATTACTCGATTTATATTATCAAAAAATTGATTTTTTATTTATGTTATGTTCTCCATTGTTATTATACACAATCATACACATTCAAACGGCAACAATGAAATCTTACTACAATAAATGCGCGTGTGATGGTTTATCCACACATTGCTTTATTCGTACGGTAGATTTAGTTGTTGATTACATGTGACAGCATCATGCATAATAGCATGATGCCATGATAACATTATGCATAATAGCATAATGTATGCGACATGACATTGCCATGACGATGTCATTAGTGATGTAGTTATGGTGTAATCATTATGCATAATAGCATGATGATATGTAGTTACATGACATTGCAATGACGATGTCATTAGTTATGATTATGTGATTGCATGACATTGCATAGTGACAATGTCATTAGCGATGGTATCATTATGATGTAGTGCTCTACATCTATCATGGCATATCTGGCAATATGTCATGTCCAATTCGATGTGGTGTCATTACATCCTATTGGGCAAGGCGTATCTGGCAATATTCCATGTCCAATAGGATGTAATGGTATTACCTCCTATTAAAAACATTTGTTTAATTTGCATGGAGTTTCCATGTAATGTTACACAATTACAACATCAAAAAAAATGATTTTTTATTAAAATTGTGTTCTACATTAACATACTCAATCATGATTAACAGGATGTACTAATTGATGTGCATGTTGTTATACACATAATGTATGCATCACCATATCATGTTGGACATGGTTGTTCATCAACCTAACATGTCTAACATGAGGTATACATCACCACAACACGTTTAAAGTGATGTTTTCATCGTTACATCATGTCTAACATGCTGTAGTGCCAGATACATCACGTTTTATGTGATGTTGCGATGAATTCCTCATGTACGGACGTGAAATGGTGGTGGATACCTCGTGTTAGACATGTTGTGATGAACAACTTATCCAACATGATATGGTGATGCATCCATTGTGTGTATAACATAATACACAACAATAAGTATGTCTTTTTTTATTCCCGTGATATCATTGATATCTCAAATAATACATCACACCGAAAAATTGATTTTTTATTTATACTACATATCACAACAGAGTAATATGCTAATCAATAGACAAAAGATAACAATGGAACGCTGCCCACTTTGCTCAGGTGATGTCGAAGGCGGTGTTGATTGCGATAGTTGTCATATGTATTGCATTAAATGCATACGTAGATATTATGATACACACCAACTGCATCATTGCCCAATTTGCTTGGAGGAGATCACATCCCATGCTGGGATACCTCTGGATGCAAAAGGAGAAGATTTCAACAAATACATGCGTGAAAGACATGATTTGTGGGAATCTGTTGAACGTGACAATCTCGAAAATGAACAGGAACATGATTTTAAAATGATTTGTTTATACAGCACATTTGCATAATTTTTTTCATCGTCATGTACCTATCCCATCAAAAAATGATTTTTCAATATGTTAAGCACTCCAATATTCCATTTACCTCCATTATACAAACACAATGCAATTCTGTCAGAAGTGCAACATAAAAGACAATTGTGGAATTGTCGATTGCGAATATGGACACATATTTTGCAACAAATGCATTAAATTATGGTGTTATGCATTCAATAAAATGCATACATATGCATGCCACATTGGATGCCCACGTTGCGATAATCAAATTACAACATATGCAGGAACATCACTTAAAAAAATATAAATTAACATTCACCCAAAAATTGATTTTTTTAATATATTATGCATTACATATATATCATACAACATTATTCAATCAAAGGATTTATACATCATGTCCACTCAATCAACCTGCACTTTGTGCTCGTCTGACATTGGGTTAGAACGTGTAGATTGTAGTCAGAAACATCTATTTTGCAGTGATTGCATTATTGGATGGATCAACAGTCAGTTATGCTTGACGTGTTTCACTTGTAATGAACCCATTACAATGCATGGAACTACTCTGCTAAAACTACTGGATGGCTACACACTACATAGAAGCTTTGCTTACAACCCAAAGTAATATTTTTTTAGAAGAAAATTATTATTACATAGTTTTTTCAAATATTCTCATCCAAAAAAATGATTTTTTAAACACATTGTGTAATGCATAGAAACATACATATATCATTCGCGTTACAATCCAAAACAATTGTCATAACATGGCTTGCGCTATTTGTGACGAGAAGTTTGAAGTTGCCAGAGTGAATTGCAAAGCTCACCATCTCATCTGCAAATCATGTATCAACACATGGATGCAATATCCACTAAACACACAGGTAACTTGCCCTGTATGTGATGAGGATATTACCATGCATGGAAAACGGGTAATCTGGGTTCCGACCTTAGATAATCCATGTTCCACGTGTGGTGTGCATGAAGCAGAAGTGTTTGTTGATTGCAAACAGTGTCATCGTTTCTGCGTGAACTGCATCAAACCAGTTCTCGATGAAGATGACTATGCAGATTGTCCGGTGTGTGATGACATCATCACTGAATACACCTACATTGAGGACATTGGACATTGCAACACATCAGTGTGTTAATTTTTTTATTTGCATACTTTTGCACAATATTAAACACTATTTCATGTTATCAAAAAAATGAAAATTGTATTATATTGTAGCATGTAATGTGACAATATAATTCATGCGATAACCAACTACAAATGTCTTGTCCAATTTGCAAAGCTTCCAAGGCTTGTGTGATTGTGAATTGTACATATGGTCACATGATGTGCCTGAAATGTATTCGAGAACGATATCAACGTGATATTGAATTTCGAGGACCTCTCACTAATTACACAACGTGTCCGCTTTGTGGAGACTTTATTACAACTCATGCAGGTATTCCATTGACTACAACTGATCCAAATGCATTCACATGTCATGTGTCTATGCTGGAAGATGAACATCGAACCTCTCTTACATCTCAAAGAACATCTGAGATTGAATCATTGCGATGCTGTATGAGAAATACCATGCCACGACACATGGTGTAATACTTTTTCTTTATCACAACAACATTCATGAGTTAATGTTCATTAATTTTCTTTATCCCACATATGCGAAAAATTGATTTTTCAATTTCCAAATATATAAATTATAATGCCTCAAATCCATAAAATCGATAGTCCCGTTTTCAGAGAGAAAATGGCTGCTTTTGATTATGATTGGACGATGGTAAGTCCCAAAAATGGTAAAACATTCCCATCAAATATTGATGATTGGGTATGGCTCTATTCTAATGTCCCAACAAAAATCAAACAATATTATGATGATGGATATATGATAGTCATTTTCACTAATCAATCTAAACCGTGGAAATGCGAACAAATCCAAATGGTTGCAAAAGAACTACATGTACCTGTTTTCATTGCAATCGCTACAGATAAAAATGAATATAAACCTAACCTCATCATGTTTAATGAGATTGTTGGAGACAACATAATTAACAAGGGGCATTCATTCTTTGTTGGTGATGCTCTTGGTAGAAAAGGTGACTTCGACAACACAGATAAATTATTTGCTGAAAATATTGGTATTAAATGTTTGTCTCCTGAGGAAATGTTTAGTGACACCATTTCACTTCCAACCATCACACTTCCAAACATACCTCTATTAGATGAACCAGAAATAATTATCATGGTAGGTTATCCTGGTTCTGGTAAAAGTACTCTTGCAAATGAAATTTGTAAAAACAATAAATATGTTAGAATAGAAGGGGATTTATACAAAACATCTGCAAAAATGATTAAAAAAGCATCTGAATACATACCACAATATAGATCAATCATTTTCGATGCCACTAATAGTTCTATCAAAAAAAGAAAGGAATACATTACATTTGGAGAGAAATACAATTACAAAATAAAATGCATTCATGTATCTACTCCATCTGATATTGCATTCAAAAGAAATAAAACAAGAGATGAGGATAAACAAGTCCCAAAAATAGCATATTCTGTATATACAAAACATTATGAAGAACCTAATGAAAATGAAGGGTTTACTTTGATTACAGTGTGAGGGTAATAAAATATGTCACATTAATAATTTACTACTTTTTGTTTAGAAAACTCACAAATCTTTATAGATGCATTTGGTTGTACAAGTGCATTTATCGTTCCGTCAAATTTATACTTCTCTCCATCTATTTCAATGTCCTCTCCATGATAGTCATTGACAAGTTGTTGATTTTTCATGTTCAACAACTTGGTTTTGTTGTTCTCGTCACAATATACATATATGTTTTTGAAAAACATATTATCATGAACTCCAACAACCATTAAATTCTCCAATGCATCACTCCATTTAACTCGCATGATTGGTCTACTTTTTCCATGAATATTTATTTGAGTTCCAACAGAGGATACACGAAAGTTAAAATGATAATCAACTGGAATATCAAATTTAATAGTGTATTGCTGCATACCAATCGCTATTTTTAAACTGTTGGAGATGTTGTTAGAGGTGGATGTATTATTGCGACCAATGTAACGCCTCCCGTGATGATGATGACCGCTGCTATCAGTACTATCACTGGAAGAGGTATAGTTATCATCATCATCCTCATCACAGTCATCTAAACTGTCAATATTCATTGCAACCCTTGATGTACACCCATCACTGGATTTGTTCCTCTCACATAGGGCATCTTCCAATGTTTTCATTGTGTCTCCATCGAATAATCTCCAAAAATACCCTGATAATAACCCGCCACACACAAGATAGTTCTTCCTATTAGTAAATCGAGAACCAATAAACGATCCAAATATCCATACATATTCAGGATATGTATCGATAGATATGTTGTGACAAACCCTTTGTTTTATGCATAAAGCCCTCCTACATAATGGACAATCACCACCTCCATATTGTCCTATACATAACGTATGAAATACATGATTGCATACCATCACACTGTGTGACTGGTTATCCTCAATATCGAGGAGACAGATACAACATGTAGAGTTCATTGTAATAATATATGAATAGTATGAATAATATATATATTTTTCATTTTTTCAATAGGGGTAATAGAGGAGGTAAAAATTGAAAATTACACATGTTACTTTATATATTTATCAAAATGGCTCATATATTAGACGAACATTGTCGTATTCCTGGGGTGTCTATCGTTGGTGATTATCAATGTACCCTCAATCAAACAGACATTACTACCAACAAAAATAAGTTCTACATCATGCAAGTGTTATATGATGGTACAACCTATTACGTCTTTGTTCGATATGGACGAATTGGTGAAGTAGGAAAAGTAGTCATCAATGAATATAAGGAATTGGCGGATGCATCTAATTACTTTTGTCATCAATTCAATTCAAAAACAGGAAATAGATATGGTAATGCATTTACTAAAAAAACAGGAAAATATTTCCTTGCTCAAACAGAAGCACCAACTGATATAACAACATCACCTCTACCTGACCAATCTACATCACAGCCTCCTGACCAATCAACTACATCTCAACAATCTACCCCTCAACCAACTCTTGACAGTAGGATTTCATACTTTGTTGAACTTATTTCAAATATCACCATGTTAAACAATACTCTCAAACAGATGAATATTGATTCAAAGAAAATGCCACTTGGTAAGATATCAACTGTTCAACTGGATAAAGCAGCAGAGGTGTTGAAACAACTCAAACAATCCCTTGCAACACTATCCCAAGATGATATTACAAAACTATCATCAGAGTACTACACATATGTTCCATACTGTTGTGGAAGAAGAAAACCTCCAATTATCAATACAGAGGCAATGATCGATTGCTGTTCTGATATTATTGATAATCTAAAGAATATTCATGTTACATACAGTATTACACAAAAAAATGATAACAAACTATGTGATACATATAAAAATCTTGATGCTACACTAACAGGAATGGATAAGAATTCAATAATGTTCAAAGAAATCGAACAATATGTTGAAAACACACACTGTCCAACTCATGACTGCAAACTTGAAATTGTTGATGTATATGAAATACACAGAAACAGTGAAAACAAAGTATTCACAACAACACCAACACTTCTATTCCATGGAAGTCCTATTTCCAATTGGTGTTCAATTATCAAAAATGGGTTGCTTCTTGACCCATCAAAATTAGGTGTTAAAATTACTGGAAAAATGTTTGGTTATGGTATCTACTTCGCAAATGCCATAACTAAATCATATAACTATTGTGGTTCATATCAATCATGTCAAACAAATACTGCAGTACTAACACTGTGTGAAGTTGAATTGGGTAATATGCATGAACTAATTGATAGTGACTACAATCTAACTCAATCTACTCTTGATAGATATGGTAAAAATTCAACATGGGGAAAAGGTTCTTATTCTCCTGAGAGTTGTAAAAAGGTTGAAAATGTACTCATCCCAAATGGAAAATTAAAACACAATCCAGGTCATCACTATTTACAATATGATGAATTTGTAATATATAATTCAGACAGATACAGAATGAAATATATATTAGTAGTTAAAAATGTTAAGTGATTGTAATACTTAGGGTATATTTTCATATATTTGCATCGTCACTGTAAATGTCTCTCCCACCATATCAATTGGATTAAAATTTTGGTCTCTCAATTCAATAACAACATTTGTAATAACATGCATATTAACCAAACAATCAATGGGGACTGGAGGATTATATATGACACACATATATGGTGACACATCTGGTGTAACACTTGCTACAACATTCGTAAGATTTCCTGACAGATATGAATCTTCTATAATATTAGTTACTATGTGAATTGTTGTCAAATTATTAAGATTTACTTTATTATCACTTGTGTCTATTTGATTATTGTATGTTGGTACAAAATCAGCATGGTCACTGTTAAATCCCAACAAATTAAACACATTTGTTATACCACCTGCAATATCATTGTTGTAAAACAAGGAAAATCCTTCTGGAAAGTTTGTTACTTCCACGATTGATTTCCCTGTGGATTCATATGGACACAATCTCATAATGTCTGTGTATACTCCTCCTGAATTAGTCGAGATTAGTTCATTCAATGAATTCTGTAAATCGATTATTGAATAACGACCATCAGGCAAATATGATGTAATCACATCTCCTCCAACACTCAGTTGAAATGCTACAAAGTTGTTTTTCAGTGCTGCACTCACATTTGGTGTCACATATGGTATTGATGCAGACAACACACGACAATAATGATTTCTTGTTTTATCCAATACCAAAGGTGGGTTCATTGCAAATGTTACATATGAATTATTCTTAACTGTTGCAGCATCACTTGATAGATAAAGACTTATCCCATATACCATTCTATATATATCAACACCACAAAAAAATATATATCCTCACTGCAGATTACTATATTACTGCGTCACATTCATAAAACAAAAATATTGTATAGTAACATAATGGCAACCGTTGGTCAATCATATGATGCATCTCATTTTACAGAATTGTCTCAGATTAAACATGATTTCATTATTTTTGTAGTTGCGGATAATGCATGCAAACTACTCTACCAACCAAGAGGTACTAAATCAATCGTATCATATACAACCACCGTTGATGATAATGTGGCATGTTATGTGGTTGGTGAAAATGATAAATATCGTGTTGTCTCTCTTCCAGATGAAAACACTTGTGTATATGTGTATTTGGATCAACAGTTCAGAGTTGTTTTGGAAAAATACAGATGTGTTACATTTAGTAGTTCAGAAACAATGTATCTCTCTTCTGGGTTTGGATGCAAAACTATTATGATTTCTAAAAACCCAAAATCAGCAGATCTCATGCAAGATGTTGTTTTTGTTACAGGAACAAATGGAAAAATTAATGATACATTTATGACTAAACTAAGTGAAACAACAATCGATGAATTTGTTCAAAATATGACAGAAACTTATGATATCAAACTGTATGATACACAAGATCAATATTCTGAGGAAACACTCACTATGTTCAGAGATAAATTGAAATCACAAGTGGAACTTCCTAAAGAACCATGTGTAGAACTTCCTAAAGAACCATGTGTTGAACCTCCCAAAGAACCAGGTGTTGAACCTCCAGTTGAAGTACCACCTCCAGTCGATGAGGTAGTTCCCACAGAAACAACAACTGTTCCAAAAGATGTTAAACCCAAACATCCATTTGAATTGATTGCAAAACTGATTGCACTAAGAAAATGCATTGATGAAGTTATTAATGAGATTGCTGAGTAGATATAAGCAACTCTTAAAATAAATTCAATACGTTCAGTGTATCTAATACATTCAGTATATCCAATCCACTTAATTTATACACATTCATGTATAAATTAAAATAACGTACCTGTACAATCATTTCACTCAATCATTTCAACCCAACCATCTAAACCAAATGTGCTAACATTGACTTGAAACTCGTTGCACGTGGCATCAACTCTCTTAGGTCTTCTCGTTGTCTACCAGATAATCCTACACCAATGGCGTATGCATCGAGAGATGCGGTTATCTTGTAACACAACCTAAGTTCCTCATCAGTGAAGCCTTTCCTGTGTTGCAAGATGTGGTCAAACACTGCTAATTCTGCCAGAGACAATCCATTCATTAACCAGTCATCACGTCGCAGTCTGCTAATGATTTCCATGTCAATGTTCATGATTTCTCTTTCTCTTTCAGGAAGTCCATAACGTCTGAGATGGTTTTCTCTTGCTCCAGTCAACCATCTAAAACCCTCATCTTCCCATGGTTCCAAGACAATCCCTGGCAATCGTTCTACATGTTGCTCGATGAATTCTCCACCACAACGTACTGCAACACGCCTACAAAGTGGACATGTTACTGGACGTGCTCTGGATGCCCATTCCCTCATACATGGTGGGCAGAACTCATGAACACAACAATCCAACTTACCAAGCTGCACTTCTTCGCGACAAATAGGACAACTCATTAAAAATGATAATCTTTTTCTGATGTATCACAGTTTTATTTGTATTGATAAATACCACAACAGATAAATTAATTCATTTTTTTCTAACGTTATCATATATTAAACTAAAATGGGTGTTGAAGCAGTGGTTCCTCCATTGATACTCCCAAACTGCTTCTTTGCAAGCATTGATTTAAACTTACTTGTGAATGATGACATCCGTCTCAATGCTGAACTGTAATATCCAACACCTTTGTGATAGGCATCGCATGCATCTGACAGGTTGTAACATATACGTAGTTCTCTCTCGAGAAGTCCTCGCTTGTTACGAACAATATACTCAAATGCATTTCGTTCTTCTTGTGTTAGTTGATCCATTACAAAATTATCATTGTATAATTCCATAACAGTCAACATATCAACATATCTCAGTTCTCTGTTTAACTGATTTTGTTCAATACGTTGCATCTCTTGTATTTGTTGTAATCTCACCATCTCACGAAGATGTGCACGTTCCCTCTCTGCAGTTATCCTTTCATTATTTAATTGTTGAACTCTGGGAATATCCAATAAATTAGTACCACATCGAGTTATATCTCTTTTACACATCGGACAAAATGCTTTACATGCAGTGACAATCCATCTCTCAATGCATTCAACGCAATATTGATGACGTCCTCCACAATCTAACTCATGCCATTGTGACAACTCTGATGGTATCTCCCCAAGACAAATCATACAATTAATTGCCTCAGTATTCATTGCTGTGCGCGGTGGTGAGTGGTATGTTCTATAATGACTATATAAACAGTCACAGTCCTCAATAAATCAAATATTCAATTTTTATATGGCAAATGTCTATGTTATTGTGTGTTTATTTCAAATAATAAAATTTACGTGTATAACACATATGTGTTCTACTGTGTCCCTAAATACTCCCGCAGATGAAATTACTAAAGAAATATTGGATATTGCAAATGAATTGCTTTCTAAACTAAATAATGTTCTGGACGGACAACATCCTAATGAAAATCAATCTGATGCCATCGCAAGGCTGTCATCTGCATATTACATGTGTATCCCATACAACTGTCCTACTATACCTCCCCTGATTGATACACATGAAAAGCTACATGCGTATTTTCAGGATGTCTCCTGTCTATATCAACACATACCATCAAAAAATTGATTTTTGTATATTTTGCATATTATATCATAATGACATCACCTATGACATCGACTGATATGACCCAACCTATTCAATCTATCCTATCTACCCCATCTACCCCATCCAACCCATCCAACCCATTGGATAGTGTAGTCGATCATCTAAGGGAACTACTCACAAAATTACATATTGTCATCTCAAAGAAAACAACTAATGATGTATTAGATGCTGCTGAGGGACTACTCAGCAAAATCAATGATGTTCTTAATGCCAATTCACCAAACATGGCTGATGATATCGCTCGTCTATCCTCTGCATATTACATGTGTATCCCATATGATTATGATACGATCCCACCATTAATAGATAGCCATGAAAAAATGTATGGGTGTTATAATGACGTGTCTGTTATTAGACAATACAATACTACAATGAATGAGATGGGTGTGACGTCAAAAAAGTGATTTTTATTTAATTTACATATTATATCATAATGGATATGTCTGATATAATACAAATGAAGAAACGCGGTCGTCCTCCAAAAAATCAGAGGAAATCCAATGGACATAAATCATTAAATCCAAAGTGTGAGGAAGACATTATCCTCCATATTCCCATACATGAGGATAATAATGATAAGGACATCTTTACAACAAAAGATGATGATGCAGATGATATCTCATCTATTGATTCCTTATCTGGTTCTGATGCAAACAATGAATCAGTCCTGTCCACTGAATGTAGGGCAGACCCCATCTCTGCAACATATGATTACAAATTCTATTATACGGGTATCAATCTAATCAGTATCATGGATGGGAAATGCATCATACCTGAGAAAACTAATATAGCATGCTGGTGGGATTGTTATGAAATAAACAACATGCCATTCTTCCTTCCTGACAAATTCTATAATGGTATCTATTATGTGTTTGGTTGCTTCTGCAGTCCCAATTGTGCTATGGCATATAACCTACATATGAATGATAACAAAACACATAATCGCTACAGCTTGGTTAAGAGAATGATATTTGATATGTATGGAAAACATGAACACCTACATATCTCTCCTCCAAAAGAAATTCTTGAGAAATTTGGCGGTCCACTGTCAATCTCTCAATTCAGAAATAAATTCTTCCTCCTTAAAAAGGAAATCGTTATGACAATCCCCTCAATGGTACCTTTACAAAGTATCGTTGAGGAATACACAAGAGACTGAACATAACTAAGGAATAATCCTACTGTCCAACAATAATTATTTTATCAACATATACCTGAGGAACAGGACGGAATAGATATTGAAATCCCTGAAGAAATGCATCACACATATCATCCTTTTTTGTGTGAGTGTTTAGTATTTCTCTATCCACATCACATATCAATGCACAACAATATTTAATTCCTAATTTCTTTGTTAATTTATATGTCTTCTTAGTTGTATCACCTCCTATTTTTAATTTATTAGAAGGTGATACAAATTTTACATTAGTCATTCCCTTGAAAATAAAATATCCAAGAAGAAGAGACGCTATTGTTTTCATTGTGGGATTTTTTAGTGTTGGTTGGTTTTCAATTATGATTTCATTTACATGTAGGAATATATTGTCATATTTAGATAACTCATCATATAATCGTTTTGCAGTTTGCTGAATGGGTTGTCTTATGCATGATGAATTCGTTATCTTTTTAATATGTGTGTTTGTTTTGATGTGTTTGTCATAAATGCTTTCGCTATGTTCATCGCATGCATAATTAGATGACCCCTCAATTAAACATGTTGATGTATTGTTGCATGTATCACAATGATTGTGACCTTTACTTTTTACTATTTTAGGCATATGACTTTTCTTGTGTGGCTCACAAAAGTTCTTATCATTTAATTGATATTTTACATTCTTGGTACATTGTGTTCCATTTTTTAATATGTGCTCACATCTGTTCTCATCGAGGGATATGTTGATAACCCCCCAATGCCTTATCGCAAATATATCATCATTTTTGTGAATAATACAAAATGCTAAATTCTTAATTCCAACATCCCATGATAGTATCGTTGTGTTGTTTGGTGTATTACTTTGTGTGCTCATTTATATTGTGTGGAGTTTTATTTTCTGTTATAATCTGTGCATTGGTATCTACCGCACTCTTCTTAAATGCTAAATTTATCATGTAATCATCACTGTTCCTATCATCTGTCATGTAGTTAGGAATATCAGTCATCACAATGTGAGATACAACAACATCTGGTGATAGACTCACATGAGATGATGACACAGATGATTGATGGGATGATTGATGGGATGATTGATGGGATGGTGTAGCGTCAGATGTTGGTGGATTAGATATGGGTAACTTAGACAATACTTCTGGAAATTGTATATCCATGTGGGGATGCGATAGGACATCAGGCAACTTTATTTTTATTTCAGATTGTTGTGGATTTACTTTGGCTGCCTCATGAACTACATCATGTATTGCATCATGTATTACCTCATGAATTGATTCATGAGTTACCTCGTGCACATCACGTTCATCTTCCACAGGAATAACAAGTTCAGTAGGATTTATTGTATTTATTTTATGTTTTAAAATATCAATGATTTTTTCAAATGCTGACGTTTCCATTATATTTTAGTCAACAAAAATATAATATCATCATAAACCCTATATGGAAAATAGATTTCAACAACATATAATTAGTTCAAAGGATTTAAATGAATCACGGTCAAACAAAATATCAAATATGGTTTTCTCTAATTTTAGTTTTCTCGATAAATATCCACATCTAAATCATAACATTAAAGAAATCAACAAAATAATTAATTCAACAACATCACACACTCTGCTATACACACTCGATGGTTCAATCGTTGCATATGTTATGTGTGATATAATGAACTTAAAGGATGGTAGAAAAGTATTGTACATTGATTACATATTTGTTGTTCCACAATTTAGACATGCTGGTATCGGTAAAAAAATGCTAACATACACATTTAATACTGCAAAACAAAATAATCTATCGGGTGTGATGCTTACATCTGATTCACAAGATCAATATGTATATAATTGGTATCTCGATTATGGATTTATGCCTGATGTGTTACTGAGAACATACAATCGTCATGAAATATTATACAAGGCATTGTAGATGCATAGTAGATGCATAGTAGGTGCATAGTAGATACATAGTAGATACATAATTATGCTCCCAAATATTCAACTTCCCATATCTTTTTTCGTGTAACAAAATCATTAATAATGTTCTTAATGTGTTCCTGTTCATTATATTCATTTAAACTTTCAATTGTTAATTGTTCTCTTGTATATGGATTTTTCTCTTCATATCCAAGCTGAGTTACAATAGATGTCCTATCATGTATTGTATTAGAACCATGCACCATCACTGGATCTTGTACAACACACAGTGTTATCGGATCGAGGAATTCTTCTGGATAATTAACAGTTGTGGTAGTTGTATTTAAAAATTTATACAATTGTGGGTATGCCGTGATATCAGTATTATTCATCTTTGATAATATCACATCCTTTATTTCATACATATGTTTCATCATCTCACAATCAATATTTTCTTCCATAATAGAATACGTCATACGTAATACATCATTCATTGTAAATCGATTATTAATATTAATGTTTTGAAATAAGAAATCTGCAACTGATATATGTGTGTCAGATTTAATATGTGTATGTTTGTATATTGAATACAACTTTGCTACATTAATCAATGTAAATAAGATTGATTCATGGGCTACATTATAAGGTAGTTTGCTATAAGCCTCAACATGTGTCTGTATTTGTGCTGTATTTTTTACAATACTAAACAAGAACTTATTTACATGTTCATCTGGAATAGAACCTCCATAATCCAACAACATCGTTATCTGATGTTGAATGTGTGAATTGTGAAATACGGCTGTCATGAAATCTGCTTGTTTAAAGCAATCAACCTCATTCAAATAGATTATAAAATTATGTAAGATGTTATCAAATATACCATATCCCTCTGTTGAAATTAGATCTACAACTAAGTCTGCTGCCATGTATCGTACATGTTCGCTCACATCTCCTGGTTTGTTAATCATTATGTCATACACTACACAACACATACCCTTTTGTATCATCATCTTAAGTCGAGTACTCTGCATAACAAATTCTATAATGTCAATATGGAGATCGGCAAAACTAATGTATTCATACAAATTACTATATGATGAATACATCAATTGCACCGTATCATTATGTTTAACTACATTGTTAATTAATGAACATTCATTGGCTTCCATTGATACTCCAGGTTCACTCAAAAGTGTTAATAAATTTGTCACCAAATCCATCTGCTCTGATACTAACATCAGTCTAATGTATATCACTGAAAATGAATACAGTAGTGTTATGTATGCCTTTACTGGTAATGGTGATGGTTGATTAATATCATAACTTTTAATTAATTCATTTGGTTTATCTTCTTTTATTTTTTCAATATTGTATTGTCCTGCCATTTCCATTGTAAGCAATACAATAAATAACCCAAATTTAGTCCTGTTTGGTGTAATATCACCTTTAAATTTACTAATAATATCCCACAACAAATGTATGATTTTTTCTTTATTGTCTTCATCAGTAATAAGTGGAGTGTATGCTTTTGTTATAAACATTATATCATTCATTTTACAAGGTGTCCTAAAAAATGGACTAAATATACCATCACACATGTAATTATCTAAATTATCCTTGTGTGTTATTGCTTTACGAATTAACTTAAATCTTAATAATTTAGTTACTATTGATATTTTCGCATGTAGTGCATCATTTACATTGTACAGTTCCACATATTTATCAAGGTTAAATAATGTATCAATGATTGATGATATCTTTAATCCGTGTTTATCAACATCACGAAGCATTTTACTAAGGAATTTGAATGGGAATACATTATTGTGGATACAATCCACTAATGTCAAGGCACCCCAGGGTGTCTTAAAACTCTCAATTATTCCATTCATTACCTGTTCATTATGCTCATCTGGCAAATATGCACTCATGAATGTGTGTTCCATTTATAGTTATATATATGTAATTTTACATTTCAATTTTTTCATGCAGGTCAGTGATATATAATATCATCGTATAAAAATATGTGTTCTCATTGTATATGTCAAATAGATACCTATTGACCCCTCAAGCAATAATAAACAACGAAATCAAATATGTTGACAATTATATTAATAATTCTGTCAAACTATTAACACAAAAAGGAGACCTACTAACACATGACCAACATAAAATTACATGCATTCATGCAACTAATGGTAATGTTCTTACATGTCAATCATCTAATAATAATGGTATTGCCTGGAATCCACTAAATTTAGATGATTTAAGTGATGTCATCATATCAAACATTGAAAATCTCCAAACACTACAATACAACTCAATACTCGGAAAATGGGAAAATATTAGCAGTACCATTTCTGGTGCATTATGTGGTTTAACTGATGTTCATATTGTGTCTCCCTCCAATGATGATATGATTGTATATGACACAACATCATCGAAATGGTTGAATAAAAATAATGTAGCTACAAAGGGAGATATATTAACATTTGACACAGACGTAAATGTATTACCAGTTGGTTTAGATGGACAAACATTGATTGCTGATTCAACACAACCAATGGGTATCAAATGGGGTTACAACAATTCATTAAATACTCTCAGTGATGTTAATATTACGAGTTCGGTGAGTGGAAATCTACTTGCATATGACACAGTTACATCCAAATGGTTAAATAAAAATGGATTAACCACAACAGGTG
>Ga0316231_1002541_pt1 | contig 17223 bp, 10 predicted proteins | sample TBH18027metaG_FD_206002 | JGI IMG/M metagenome (GOLD analysis project Ga0316231, IMG submission 206002) | Freshwater microbial communities from Trout Bog Lake, Wisconsin, USA - TBH18027 | ecosystem: Environmental > Aquatic > Freshwater > Lake > Hypolimnion/Profundal zone | place: USA: Wisconsin...
CCTGCACTGCGAGACTCAGAAGGCCCAGCAGGACCAGCAGCGCAAACACAAACAGCCGGTTGCGCCGCTCCTGGCGCACCTTCAGGTAGGCGACAGCATAGATCGAGCACACAAAGAAAAGCAGCGAGATCATCGGCAAGACAGCCCGGGCCAAGGGGTCGAAGCCAAACCAGGCGCCCGGCTCCAGTGCCGGCGAAAACACCAGCAGCCACAGCGACGACGCAACGTGCAAACCACCCGCCGCGGGCAGCAGCCAGCTCCGCGTCCGTTCCCGCGGCCAGACGAGGGCAAGCGCGGCAAACAGCAGCGGCACGGCAATGAGGGCGAGTTCGTTCATTCGCGCAAGGTGGTCAGCTTGTTGGTGTCCAGCGAATCGAACTCCTTTTGAATCCGGTCCATGATGATGCCGATGACAAACACCGCCACGGTGAGGTCCAGCAAAATGCCCGCCTCGACCAGCAGCGGCGTGGAGTTGATGAGCAGGAGGCCGAACAGGTAAATCCCGTTTTCCAAAATCAAGTAGCCGCAGACCTGGGAAATGGCCTTGGCGCGACCCATCAACATCAGGAAGCCGCCCACCACGGTGGCAAACGAGCCGGGCACAAGCAGCGAGCCGGCCTGCCCCGCCAGCAGTGGCAGCACGCCCCCCAGCGCCACCGCGCCAATCGTCGCCGCCGCGCCCAGCAGCAGTGACGGCACAAAGCCTATGAGCGGCTTGACTTCGCGGTCAATGTTCGCCGCCCGCAAAGCCCGGCGCAGCAGGTGCGGGATGACAAAGCCTTTCACGGCAATCGTGCCCACCGCCACCACCCCCACCAGCCACTGAAATTCATGCTCCAGCAGCAGCGGTAAAATTCCCAGCACCATCCCTTGCAGCGCCGCCGCGCGGATGACCGACGGCAGCCGGCTGCTCGCCAGCGCCAGCAGATTCAGGCCCATGGCGAGACCGATGAATAGGTTCAGCGTGTTGGTCATAGGCCTCCCTTCCAAGCCACCAGCAGCGCAAACAGGCAGAGCAGAAATGACGTGGTCAGCAGCATGGGCACGCGCCGGAAGGCCAGCCGCGCCAGCAGCGACTCGACCAATCCGACCCCCACGGTGATGAGCAGAACGGACCCGGCCAGCGCGCCGGCGGCCGCCAGCGGGGGCAGGGCGCCGATGGACCACACCGCCTTGGCCAGCAGCACGGAAAACAGCAGCAATTTCAGCGCAGCGCCGTGCAGGATGGCCGCCAGCGGCGGCCCGCTGTGGTCCAGGACCATGGCTTCGTGAATCATGGTTAGTTCCAGATGCGTGTTCGGATCATCGAACGGTACGCGGCAATTTTCCGCCAGCAGCACCCCAAACAACCCCGCCGCCAGCAACGCCGTGCCGGCTCCCGCCGCCGGCGGCGCGAGCATGGTCGTCAGCGAGACGCTGCCAGTCTGGACACTCAGTGCCAGGAGCGCGGTGATGATGGCGGCCTCGTTGATCACGGCGAAACTCACTTCGCGCGCCACCCCCATGCCTTCAAAGGCCGAACCGGTGTCCAACGCCGCGCTGGCGATGCAGAATCTGGCCAGCGCCAGCAAATAAACAAACAACAGCGCATCGCCGCGAAACGCCAGCGGCGCGGCACCCGGCCCCAACGGCACCAGCAGCGCCGCGCCAACGAGGGCGATCCAGGCGATTGCCGGCCCGGCCACGTGTCCGGGCGAAACCGCCGTGCTCAACACCACGTCTTTGCGCCAGAGCTTGGCGAGGTCGTAATAGAGCTGCAGCACCGGCGGCCCGCGCCGGCCCGCAACCCAGGCCTTGACTTTGGCGATGATGCCCGGCAACAGCGGCGCCAGCAGCAGCCAGAGGGACAGGCGCAGGAAGATATCGAGGGCGGTGGTCATGAAATTTCCTTGCTGCGACGCTGGCCGGAAACATTCAACTTCCAACATTCAACATTCAACATCCAAGGTGCAAACCGCAGCGCTTCGTTGGGCATTGGGCGTTGAATGTTGAATGTTGAATGTTTCCAATAAATATTCATTTGCCGCCTCCCATCAAGGCCAGCACGATCAAGGCTGCCAGGCCGGCCAATAGATAAAAAATGTAAGCCTGCAACCGGCCATGTTGCAGCCGGCGCACTTTCGAGGATAGCCACATTACTCCCGCCCCCGCCGGTTCGACGACGTGTTCCAACACGGTTTCCGGCGTGTGCTCCTCGTAACTGGCGTGGACTGGAAAATTGTCCCGGGGCGTATGCGAATGCCGGTGCGGCCGCAGAATCCACGCGAACCAGCCGGTAATGATGCCCGCGAACGAGCCGGCGGTGTACTGCATCCGGGCGGTTGGCGCGGCGTAGCCGCAATCCCAAGTCCCGGCTCGCGCCACCCCATTGCGCTGGACGCGCCGCCAGAGTCCGATCACGGCCAGCGTCGCCACGGCGGCGATGGCGATATGAAACGAGCCCAGCGTAATCAGGGGTGCGGGCGGCGCCGGATCCTGCCATGCGGGCTGCCAGACGGCGCAAGCGTTGGCAATCGCCGGCCAGAACAAGGCTGGCGCCAGACCGATGGTCACGCACCAGCCGCCGAGCACCAGCATCGGCACGCGCATCCGCCAGCCACATTCGTGGGCGTGAAGGGCCGCTTCGCTACGCGGCAAACCCAAGAAAACCACCCCGCAAACCTTTACGAAGCACGCCAGCGCCAGCGCGCCAGTCAACCCGAGCAACACGGCCGCCGGCGCCGCCGCCCACGCCGCCACCCCATGCGCCTGAATCGCGTTTCCGGCCAGCAGGTCCTGCGCCGAGAGCGCGTCAAACAAACCCAGAAACACCAGCCATTCGCTGACGAACCCGTTCAGCGGCGGCAGTCCGGCAATGGCCATGGCCCCGAGCACGAACAGTCCCGCGGTCCATGGCATCGCGCGCCAGAGTCCGCCCAGCCGGCTCATTTCGCGGGTGCCCGTGGCGTGCAGCACCGAGCCCGCGCCCAAAAACAGCAAGGCCTTGAACAAGCCATGGTTCCAGACATGCAACAAACCGCCCGCCAAAGCCAGCCGTCCCCAAACCGGATGGCCATGGGCCGATGCAATCATGGCAAAGCCCAGCCCGATGAGAATGATCCCAATGTTTTCGACGCTATGGTAGGCCAGCAACCGTTTCAAATCATGCTGGCCCAGCGCGAACACAACGCCTAGCACTGCGCTGACCACCCCCAGCGCGGCGACGGTCCAGCCAGCGGCCTCCGGCGTGGGCAGCCAGCCGCTGAAACGCACCAGACCGTAAATGCCCATTTTGATCATGACGCCAGAAAGGATGGCGGAGACGTGGCTGGGCGCGTTGGCGTGCGCCGACGGCAGCCAGATGTGCAACGGAAAAATACCGGCTTTGAGCCCAAAGCCCACCAGTGCCAGCCAAAACAAAGGCGCAATTCCCGGATGATTCCGCAGCGGCCCCAAGTCCCAAGTGCCAGTGCGCGCGGCGAGGAGTGCGAAAAAGGCGAACAAACAAAGCGTGCCCAAGTGCGAGGCCGCCAGAAACAGCCACCCCGCCTTGCGCACGGCGCTCTTCTGCCGTTCCCGGGTGATGAGAAAATACGCGCAGACCGTGGCAATTTCCCACGCGATCAAAAACTGCAGCCCGTTGGCGGACAACAGAATCAGCGCCATGCACAGCAACAGTCCGTTCCACCACACGCGGCCCATGGGGGCCGAAACCGGATGGCACTGGTCCGACCAGTATTCGCTGGCGAACAAGGCGCCCGTCCCGCCCAACACGGACAACAACGCGAGAAACAAGGCGCTGATGCCATCCAATTGCAGGTGAATCGGTTCGCCAGCGAGCAGAAAGTCCGGCTGCCAGTTCCACGTCGCGCCGGTTGCCAGAATCCAGACGGCGGCCGCTAGTGCCGCCACGGCACCGCCGATCGTCGCCCCCAGCCAACCGCACGGCGAGCGCCGCGCCCCCAACATGCCGGCCAGCAGACCGGCCAGTGCGATCAGTAGCAGGCCGCCGGGGGTCATGACTGGTAGTGGCACGGACATCCCGCCCGTGTGTTTCGGTTGTCACATAAGATGCCCAGGCTGAACCGCACGGGCGGGACGCCCGTGCCACTACCTCCGGCAGCGCGATCACGCTTGCGAGCATTCACGGTTGAGGCTCCTTGCCGCGGGCCGCGTTTGTTTCGGCGGCGATCAGCGCGGCAAAAATCTCCTCGTCGCCTGCCCCGTCCACCACCGGTTTCTGCAGGCCGCCCCGGAGCAGCGCGCTGCTCAACAGTGACAGCAGTTCCAAATGGGCGCGCGGGGAAGGCGCCACGAAAAACAGCAGCCGCGTGATCGGCACGTCGTCCGGCGCCGGTTCGTTCAACGTCAACGGGTCGCGCAACAGCAAGATCGCGAAGGCGCCGGCTTCCCGTCCCAGCGCCACCGGGGTGCGCAAATGCGGTAGCGCCAGTCCGCCGCCCACCGCCGCCCAGGAGATGCCTTCGGGCAGACGCAGTCGCTGGGCCAGCAGTTGCCGCACCGGCGGAGTTGCGCCTGGCAGTTTGGAGACGATCGCCTCCATCACCTCGCGCACCGTGGCGGCGGGCACGTCGCGCCAGATGCCACCGGCGCGCAAGAGCGGTTCCAGCCGGCGGGTGGCCAGCTTGGCCGAAGCTCCGGCGGCGAGAAAACCGGCTTTGGCCGCCAGCCCGCGCGCGGCGGCCCAATCCACCACCTGGTTGCGGTCAAAGAGCAGGCGGTCGCGGTCCTCGATGGCCGGCAGCCCTTCTTTGCGCACCCAATCTTCGACGACGCTCTCTTCCACGCCGAAAGATTCCGCAAGCTGAATGATGTTTAGATACATGGGATCTGAAGAGTAAACATCCAACATCCGGAGAACCAGACTCCGCGCCGCGCCGAACATTGGATGTTGGGCGTTGGATGTTGGATGTTGGATGTTGAATTCATTTGCATCTTCTTCATTTCTTCAATGGCATGACCGGCGGATTCAACACCTTGCCCGCCCGCTCGACCGCGCCGGCAAGGTCCAGCCGCGCCGCTTCCAGTTGCTCCCGTTCCAAACGCAGCGGATCGCTGGACACTTCCGGCGGCAGACCGAGAATTTCCCGGGCGCGCTCCAGCGAATGTTCCAGGTCGGCGCAGATGTTCTCGCGGCCCAACCGCTCCAGAAAACCCGCCTTGTCCATCATGAACAGCGGTTGCGTGTGCGGTCCGCTCAAGATGAGGTGTTTGTTGCGCTTATGCAAGCGCTCGAACAGGTCCTCCAGCGCGTTGAGGCCCGTGGCATCCATGGCCAGCACTTTTCGCAGGCCGAGAATGAGCACTTCCGGCTCCTGGCCGGAACGTTTTAACGCCGTCTCCAGCTTGTCCGCCGCGCCAAAGAAGAATGACCCGAAGATGCGGTAAATCATCACGCCCTTGGGCACGACCTTGCCAATGAGCGAATGTTGCGGGCCTTCCGTTTCCGAGCTTTCATCCACCGCCGTGATTTGCGTGGTCTCGGACACGCGCTTGATAAAGAGGATTGCCGCGAGCACCATGCCGATTTCCACCGCCGCCGTGAGGTCCACCACCACCGTCAGGCCAAAGGCCGTCAGAAACACCACCGCGTCGCTCCGCGGCCATTTGGGCAGGCGCGCGAAATTGTGCCACTCCCCCATGTTCAGCGCCACGTTCACCAGCACCGCGCTCAAGGTGGCCAGCGGAATGAACTTGGCCAGCGGCGCGGCCACCAGGATGATCGCCAGCAGCGTCACCGCGTGGACCATACCGGCCACCGGCGAACGCCCGCCGCACTTGACATTCGTCGCGGTACGGGCAATCGCACCCGTCGCCGCAATGCCGCCAAACAGCGGGCTGACGATGTTGGCCAAGCCCTGCGCCATGAGTTCCTGGTTCGAATCGTGGCGGTCGTCAATCATGCCGTCGGCCACCACCGCGCAGAGCAGCGATTCTATCGCCGCGAGCAGCGCGATGGTCGTGGCGGGTTGGAACAAATGCTGGATGTTCTCCCACGACAGCGCTGGAATATGCGGATGCGGCAGCCCCTGCGGAATGCCGCCGAACTTTGTGCCGATGGTCTCCACCGGCAGATGGCCAAGCGCCACCGCTGCCGTGCCCAGAATCAACGCGACAATGGACCCCGGCACCCGCCGCTGCCAGCTCTTGGGCCACAGCAGAATGATGGCGAGCGAGCCGGCCGCCAAGGCGAGCGACGGCCATTGCACCGTCCCCACGTGCTCCGCCAGCACCCGCATTTTCTCCACAAAATCCGACGGCACCTTTTCCACGGTCAAACCCAGAAAATCCTTGATTTGCGTGCTGAAAATCAGCACCGCGATGCCGGACGTGAAGCCCATGGTCACCGGGTAAGGAATGAACTTGATGATGGTGCCCAGCCGCGCCGCGCCCATGATGAACAAAATGACGCCCGCCATCATGGTGCAGATGGCGAGATTTTCCGCGCCGTATTTCGCGTAGATGCCGTAAAGAATCACAATGAAGGCGCCGGTGGGACCGCCGATGGCCACGCGTGTGCCGCCCAGTGAGGAAACCAAAAAACCCGCGATCACCGCCGTGAAGATGCCGGCCTCCGGCTTGACGCCGGAGGCAATCGCAAACGCCATCGCCAGCGGCAGCGCGACGATGCCCACCGTGAACCCGGCCGTCAGGTCGGTCAGGAACTTGGCCGCCGAATAATCCTTCAGCGTCTCCACCAGCCTCGGACGAAAAGCAAAATCAATTTTCATTCTCAAAAACCATCAAAAAAATTTTCTAAGTTTAGTCTTGGGCAAAGAATACAGGAATTCAAACTAATTTGTTTTGCAAAAATTGGCGAAGATTCTCCCCCGCGTCGTAGCGGCGGCTCGGCAGAGCGCCGCAGTTCGCAAATGTTCTCCTCTTCGGCGTCTCTGCCATCCTCGCAATCGAAAGCCGGAGAAGTCGAGGATGAGGATGAGTGGCCAAGCTGAGCAGCGCTCCTCACGCCCGAGGGTGCGCTGCGTTATAGGCTTTCCGCAGCCGTTCGGTCGTAACGTGCGTATAGACCTGCGTGGTGACCAGATGCGCGTGGCCCAGAAGCTCCTGCACACTGCGCAAATCCGCGCCGGCGTCCAGCAGATGCGTCGCATAGCTGTGCCGCAGCTTGTGCGGCGTCAGGTGGGGGTCCAGCCCGGCGATGACCAGATAAGTTTTCAGCCGGCGGGACAGTTGCAGCGGCGAGAGCGGCGCGGCCTTGCGCGTGTCCGCGTGAAACACCGGCTGCACGCCCGCCGGCGGCTCCAGCAACTGCGTCCAGTAATCTTGAATGGCTGTCAACGCCGGCGCGCCAACCGGCACCAGCCGTTCCTTCTTGCCCTTGCCGCGCACGCGCACCAATTGCTCGTTGAAATCAATGTCCTCCACCCGCAGGCCGCACAACTCGCGGATGCGCAGGCCGCACGAATAAATCGTCTCCAACACCGCGACGTCCCGCCGGCAGACCTCCGCCGAAATTGGCCGGCCCGGCCCCTTTTTCTCCGGTTGTGTTTCCAGCAACTTCCTCGGTGCGGTCAGCAAATCCACCATTTGCTGCTTCGTCAGGAATCGCGGCAGCCGTTTTTCGAGCTTCGGCAGCGACAGATTCTTGATCGGCGTGGTTTCCACGACGCCGTGCCGGATCAGGAACTTGTAAAACGTCCGCAGCGCGGAAAATCGCAGTTGGGTGGCGGCGCGGCTCAACTTGTTCCGGCCGAGAAAACGCACGTAGCTGCGGAAATCATCGCGCTGCAGTTGTTCCCAGGCCGCGGGAGACTTGCGCTCATCCTGATGCCAGCGCGCAAACTCCTTCAATGCCTGCCGGTAATTCCGCTGCGTGAAGACCGACGCGCCCCGATCGGTGGCCAGGTGCGCCAGAAATTTCTCCACCCACGGGTCACGAGATTCTGGCGGCGCGGTTGGTGCGGTTGCTTCCATCGCCGCCCAGTTTAACCTTTGCCTGCGCTTTGCAGCAAGGCCTCAAGTGCATAAGCCAGTTAGCGTGGAGGCAGGACGGTGGAAGGTAATCGCCCGCCCTTTCCATCGTCCCTCCAGGACTAACTATTTTCATCCACATCACATCACCAGACACTGGCGCGCGTGGCTAATATCCAATGTCGCTTCGCGAACTGAGGGTTCACCACACGCCGATTTTGATTGCCAGCCGGGACGGTTGCTTTAGGTTATTTGCGCGGCGGCATAGCATGAATCCAAAACTGTTAATTGTGGAAGATGACGAGGAAATTCGCACCCAGATGAAATGGGCACTCGCGAAGGACTACGATGTTTCCTTGGCGGAAGACCGGGCCACGGCGCTGGAGCATTTCCGCGCGACGGCGCCGGCGGTGGTGCTGCTGGACTTGGGGCTGCCGCCGCATCCGGGCAGTCCCGAGGAAGGGCTGGCAGTGTTATCCGAAATGTTGACGCAAAACCGGCTGGTCAAGGTGGTGATTGTCAGCGGCCAGGGCGAAAAGGAGAACGCCCTGCGGGCCATCGGCGCGGGCGCCTATGATTTTCTTTCCAAACCCGTGGCGATGGAGGAACTGAAATTCCTGCTCCGACGCTGTTTTCATGTGGCGCAACTGGAGCAGGAATACGCCGCCATGCAGCGGCTCATAGGCGGCGATTCGTTTGAAGGCATGCTGGGCACCAGCCCGCAGATGCGGCCGGTGTTTGAGACCATCCGCAAGGTCGCCACGACCGACGCGCCGGTGCTGATTCTGGGCGAAAGCGGCACGGGCAAGGAGATGGTGGCCAAAGCCATTCACCTGCGGAGCAACCACAAGGACGGCCCGTTTGTGGCCATCAATTGCAGCGCCATTCCCGAAACCCTCCTCGAGAGCGAGTTGTTCGGGCACGAAAAAGGCGCCTTCACGGGCGCGCACATGCAGCGCAAAGGACGGATTGAATCCGCCAGCGGCGGCACGTTGTTTTTGGACGAAATCGGCGAGATCCCGCTGCCCTTGCAGGTGAAGCTCCTGCGGTTCCTGCAGGAGCAAACCATTGAGCGCGTGGGCGGACGCCAGTCCATCGCGATCAACACCCGGGTGGTGGCCGCCACCAACGCGGATTTGAAAAAGGGGCTGGCGACCGGCACCTTCCGCGAGGATTTGTTTTACCGGCTGGCAGTGGTGCAGATGGTGCTGCCGCCCTTGCGCGACCGCGAAAACGATGTGCGGCTGCTCGCGCAATTTTTCCTGAGCCGGTTTGCCGGGCAGGTGAACAAGCCAAATCTTGCATTTGATCCCGACGCCATCCGCGCCTTAAACCGGCACACTTGGCCGGGGAACGTGCGCGAGTTGGAGAATTGCATCCGGCGCGCGGCCATCATGGCCGAGGGCCGGCGGGTAACGGCGGCGGATTTGGAATTGGATCCCTCCGGGCTGGGGCCAAACGTGGTCACGATGAAGGATGCGCGCGAAGCGGTGGAGCGGCGGATGGTGCAGCAGGCCTTGAAAAAACACGGCGGCAAGATCGCTCCCGCCGCCGCCGAACTGGGCTTGAGCCGGCCGACGCTTTACGAATTGATGGAGAAGCTCGGCCTCAGCAAGCCGTCCTAGCACAAGTCGGCTCAGAACGGCGAAAACCGCTCCGGCACATAGACAATGTCGTTCGGTTGGAGATAGAAAGGCTTGGCGTCCCTGCCTCCTTTGAGCACCTCCTTGAGATTGACAATGAAACTTTTTCGCACGCCGTTCACGTTGCGATTAATGCGCACGCTTTTCATATCGGCGGTGTCATAGATAAAACCGCCGGCATCCATGACGGCCTCCAAGGCGTCCATCGGGTGGTCAGACAACACTTTGCCCGGATGCACCACCGCTCCGGTGACAAAGACTGGAAAGGTTGACGATTGCACCTGTACGATCACCTCTTTGCTGGTAATTTGCGAGGCATAGGCCTTCACGAGTTTTTCTTGCAGGTCGGCGGGCGACAGACCGGCAGCCTCCATCTCACCAATGAGCGGCAGATTCAATTTGCCATCGCGGCGAATCGGCTGGGTGGTATCCAAATTCGGCGAACCGGGGAAGGTGATTTTCAGACTATCGCCCTCGCGCAGGATAATCGCTTCTGAATGGGGCTGTTCCATCAGGGGCTTGGCGGAGGTGACACTTCCGGTGGGCATGGTAGCACACCCGGTGAACGCGGCCATCGCGGCCAAAACGAGCGCCGCCAGCTTGAACGCCGGACCGGGGCGGGAAGGAACTTGGCTTGTATTCATGATCTAGCTCCAATGGTTGACTGGTTGCCGGGCCATCATAGCGGGAAGCCGTGGCAATGCAATCCTGGTTTTTGCCCGTCTGGCTTTGTGTTCTTTATACGACGATTCATCAAATTGTTCGCAGCCGGTGCAAATCTATTCGTCCTCGTCCTCGAATTTTCCGGATTTCGATTACGAGGACCATTTGATTGCGGCGTTAACCGCGCGGTGTTCTCTCGCAGCCAACTTCGGATTTCGGGTTTAACCGACTAGTCTGTGCGCCTTGCCGGACGCACCAAAAGAAAAGCCCCGGAAATAATCCGGGGCGAGCTTGGCGCGCTGCAAAACTAGAAGCGACGACGCAACAGCAGCAGCATGGCCGTGCCAGCCGCGCCCAACACCACCGTGGAAGGTTCGGGGGTGGTGGTGTACGTGGAAAACGAGGTTTCCGTCTGGGTGTTGCCCCAGCCATTGTTGCCGGTGAGGGTGCCACCGAGTGCTTCAGGCGAACTATAACCCGTGGTGGAAACTTGCAGGCCAAACAACTCAAAACTTTGTCCGGCATTGGGAGTCAGGCCAACGCTGCTCAAATTAAACGAAAAATTGTAGGTACCTTGGGCATCCGACCCCGTGGGTGCGAGGTTAATGCTGGTGATAAAATTCTGACTATTGGCTCCGCCGTTCGCGAGCGACCACAAGCCGCCAAAGTTGATGCCCGAATCCGGTTGCAGCGCGATGGCATAATTGGGCGCAAAACCGGTGGAAAAATTCAGGATGCTTTGTTCGCCGGCGCCGCCGTACAGGGAGAACGCACTGCGAAGCTGATCGCCATTATCATTAAACCCGGCGGTGGTGCTGAAGCCACCGGGAGCGGTGTCAAGATAAAGCACAAATGCGTTGCCACCCAATCCCCCGCCCGTGGTCAAACTTCCAGACACCGTGGTGCCATTATCGCTCAAAGTCAGGCTGCCCAGACCAATGGCTCCGCCCCAAGCACTACTGCCGTTGCCATTGAAAGTCGCTTGGGCCGAAGCAGACGAAACCACCATGGTCGTCGCTACCGACAGAAGAAACAGTTGGTTTTTCATGAATTAAATTGATTTTTGGTACTATGGCTCTTTTCCAGCCGAAATGTCAACCTCATTTTTTGCAGTCTACGGGATCAACCGTACCTTAAAATACCGCGCCGCGTTCGTCAGGCTGTTGGTAAAGGTGAACACTGGCGCGGCGGCCGTGATGGTGCTGCTGAATGCCGTGAACGGGATGGACAGGTCGGTCGTGGACCAGACTTGATACGTTTCGCCGGAAATGCTCGACCAGCTCAAGAGGTTTGGGGCCGTCAGGCTCGCCACCGGAATCCAAGCGGGATTCACCAAGGCAATGGCCCCACTGCTCACGGCAGAACTTGCGACGCCCGCGTTATTAATCGCGGTCACGGTCGCGTAAAGGCGCGCGCCGTAGTTGCCAGTCACGGTCAAGGTAGTGCCGGCGACCACGCCGTTAAAGACGTCCGAGCCGCCGGGCGTCGTGCCAACCAGCACTTGATAACCGCTCACGCCGCCCAAGGCATCACTCACCGCCAGCCAGCCAAAGTTGACGAGATTGGTGAAGCTATAGGCGTTGGTCGAACCGATGCCGATGGAAGCCGGCGCGGGCGGGGGGGTCACGTCGTACAGCTTCAAATACTGCGCCTCAAATGGCGCGTTCGTCCAGGTGGCGTTGTCGGTTGGCACCGGATTGAGAGCGACACGCAGGCCATTCGCCAGCAGGTTGCTGCCCGCGATGCCCGCACCCCAGAGCCATGCAGCCGGGCGGTTGGGATCAGCCCCGGCGTAGGCGGAAATATTCTTCACGTTGTAAACCCGGTTCGGCAGGATGCCGAACAGATTCGCGCCGTTGTTCATGATGTTCACGTTGAAGATGCCGGATTGCGGGTCGTTGCGATCCAGGTTGACGAAGGCGAAGACGACGTCGTTGAAGTTGGGCGCGCCGTTGGCCGTCTGGTATTTCGCCACGGAGAAGATCTGCTCCTGCGGCCCGCCGCCGTTATTTAGCTGGTTCAAATAATAGCGATTGGAACTGCGGAGCGCGGGACTGCCTTGCCGCGCATGGCCGGCCGCGGCAAACACCGGGTTCAACTGATCCAGCGCGAAGGTGCGGTTGGCCAAATTCAGCACGGGCTGGAGGTCGTTATAGACCATGAAATGCGGGATCCGCTTGCCGAAATTGAGCTGATACAAATCGAACCCCCAGGTTTGCGAGATGCCCATTTCCTGGCCATAGAAAATTTCCGGAACACCGTCAATGGTGCAGCCCGCCAGGTAGCGAATCAGCCCCTCGTAGGGGTCGGCGTAACTTTCCTCATCGTGGGACGTGCCGTTCCACAAAATCAAGCTTTGTCCGTAGTCGGTGCGGCGGGTGTCGAAAATGTTCCGGTAATCATCCGCCGTGGCCGCCGATTGAAAATTAAACACGGCGTTTTCATTAAGCACGTCGAAATGGCGGTTGGACCGGTAGGTGACCGCACCGCCATCGAGCGACTCGGTCATGAAGACAAAATCCCATTTCCGGCAGCGAACCTTGTTGATGATGTATTCCCAGCACTGCGGCGCCAGCCCCTGGCCGAAATCCGCGCGCAAGCCGCCGATACCCCGGCGGCATGTCAGGTTCGGAGGCGTGTTGCTAGGGCAGCCCGTCTGGTCGAGCCAGTACAGCAGGCAGTTGGCAAAATAGCGCCACGTATTTTGCGCGACCGAATCGAAGTGGCCATTGCCGCTACCCGTACCGCTTTCGCTGCCGATGGAATAATCAAACCAATCGGCTTCGCTCAAATAATCGGCTGCCTGCGACGCATTGGGCACCTGGGCCGCATACCGGCCGGAATATACATGGGACACGTCGGTCCATTTGCCGAAATCGTAACGATCCGGCGCGGCCGTTTGCCAAGCCGCGCTGGTAGCCCGCTGGTCATACTCGTTGGTGCGCGAATAAACCAGCGGCTGGTCGTTGACCATGAGGTCCGTCGGTAGCCCGGCGGGTGCAAAGTCATTGGTGCCCTCGTGATCCAGTTCACAATCCCAGGCCGTATCGCTCAACGGCTCATCCAGCATCACGTTCACGCCGGCGGCATTGGCGGCGGTTACAAAGTTCGTGAACTCCTGCAAGCCGGCCGCGCGGGTGTTACCTTTGCCCAAGAGCGGGTTGACCTGGAAGAAGTTCTTGATGGCATACGGACTGCCGACCGAGTACGGCTGGCCGGAGTTGGGATCCGTCTGCCGATTGAGAATGCCAATGGGATGGATCGGCTGCAGCCATAGCCAATTCACGCCGAGGTTGGTGAAATAATTCAGGTTAAAGCGGTTGGTGAGCAAGTCCACGAAGGTGCTGCGCTGATTGAAGTTCGAGCCTTGGGCGTTGAGGTTCATGGCGTTTAACTCATACATCGTCATGTTGCGCGCCCGCGGCGGGGTGACCACGATGCAATGGTCGCGCAGCCCGTACCAGAACCAGTTGGTGTTGCCGGCGACCTTGAAACGCGCCGTCAGGCGATAGGCGCCGCAGTTTGTCGCATACAGCGTCAACGAATACTGGCCGCCGCCCACCGGGTTCATGGCATAACCTTTGTAAAAATTGTTGTCGTCGCCAGTCGCGATGGTGTTTCCATCAGGCGGCACGATGCCGGATTCCACGCCGTTAGGATAGCTGCTGTTCGTATAAAGGAAGGTCACACGGCCGCGGCGGTTCAGATTGGAAAAGACGTCCGCTTCCACCACATTGTTCGTATTGGGTGAAAAGAGGACGGTCACAGGAATCGCATCGCCGGCGACTTCGTCCACGAACAGATGCTCGGTGGTGTATTCGGCATTCATGCCGTTCACCGTGAGAGCCGGCACCCCATTGGTGCCGGTGATGGCGCCGATGGAGAACTTAAAGACCGTATGGGGGGTGCCGGCATGGTAATCCGCGAATTTTTCCTCACCGTTGGCGCTGTTCCAAACGCCAATCTGGTAGTTGATGCTGGTGTAATCGGGCAGGTTCGTCACCGTGCCCACCCACCACATGGCGTTGCCGGCGAGGCTGGAATTATCCTGCTCGTGATCATGCATTATCGGCATCACCTGCGTGGTGCCGCCAGGAATGCCCAGTGATCCAGCCGGGGTCGAGCCGTCGGTGGTGTAATAGATGCAGCCGTGGTCCGCCCAGCGCACCGAAGCGTCCTTGCTTTGATAGCCGATTTCAGTCCAGAAACTGACAGTGGCATTGTTCCCGCTGGCGTTGGCCGAAACCACCCGGTTGCCGTCGTGGAACAGCCAGGCAGGCCGGTTGCGAATGGTGAAGGGGCTCGCGGCAGCCATGGATTGACTGGCGGCGCCGTTGCTGAATCCGTCCCCGCCGTAAAGATAGGTGTTCGTAACGACCGGCGAGCCACCGCCCTCGGTGTCGAAGGTGAGATAAAAATAGTATTGAATCACGTCCTCCGTTCCGAAGTTGGCGGTATTGAAAGACGCGGACCAGTATTGATTATTCGGGCTTGGTCCGCCGTTGAGGAAGAAGCTCAAGGCGTTGCTGCTCCACGCCGTTTGCGATGCCCCCTTGAAAAACACCCAGCCACCGGTCTGATTAGCGGTGCCATAGGAGTTGTTGAGTTTCTGGACGCCCGAATAAACCGTGATCGTCGTGTTCGTCCCGATTTCAAATTCCGGATTCCGCATATTAAATCCGAGGTCGGAAATATTATCGGGAATATGCCAAGCCGTCGCCAGCGCCGCGCCGGCTTGGAGAGAGACCTGCAACAGGGTGGCGAGGCATAATAGGAGCAATGACGAATGTCGAATGCCCTTTGGGGTTCCTCGACGTTTATCGGGGATATCATGATGGGGTGCCCCTGCGCTGAAGGCGCCAAAACATGACAGCCCAGGGCAACGCCCTCGGACACGCGGCCCCACAAATTCAAGCCCTGAATGGGCGGCACAATCAACCTCACACATAAAATTCACCCCATGACATGCGGCACCTCTTGTCACGCCCTTTCAGGGCTCATTAAACGGCTGCGGCTCCACACCCAGGACGCTGCTGGGCTGTCATGTCTCGGGCTTTCAGCCCATGCGTTGGCGTCATCCGGCTCAGGCACCCACAATATACGTCGAAGAACCGTTTTTGGTTTGTCATTGGTCATTCTTTCGTCCTTGGTCATTCGTCATTCTCGAAGCGTCATTCTCGCACGAGGACGCTCCAGCTTTTCTCGCGGTATTGATTCGCTGCCGTCTTATTGCACCAGTTCGATTTGATAAAACTTCTGCGGCACGGTCAGATTCGGGTCATACCACAAGGTCGTGGAACCCTGGCTAGGAATGGTGCCGCTGAGGTTTTGGAACGGCTGCGAGAGATTGGTCGTCGCCAGCACCGCGTAGTTCACGCCGGGAGCACTGTTCCACAGCACCAACTGGCTGTCATTGCCACCCAACGCCGCAATCTTCAGCGGCGGCGCCACCGTAACGCTGCGCGAGCCGCTGATGGCGATGGTTGCGTTGGTGTAGATCACTTGGATGACATTGGTACCCACCGGTGGATTGGTCCAGTTATAATACAGCACCTTCATGCCGGAGCAGGGGCCAGTGGCATGCAGACTATAATTACCCTGCGGCTGGAGTACTCCGTTAATCAGCACGTTGAAATTCGTGGGGGTGCTGGAATTCAGCGACGTGCTGAAACAGGCGGATATCTGGTAAATCGTATTGTTGGTGTACGAAAGCACCGTGCCGTCGGTGGCGGGTCTGGAAATATCAATCACCTGCGAGGGGGCCGCTGTGATGACCGGCGCGGACAGGTTCGTAACATGATTGGTATAAAGGGTTGTTCCATATTCCTTGAGCCGCACGTTGATGGTCCCTGTGCCGCTGCCCGGTATATTGGTGTAAGCGAACCGGAATTCCTGGGGATAATTGGTGTAGGTCAGATTCAAGGACTGGTTGGCCGTTACCGCCCCCGCCGCCACATAAATTGGGTTGCCATTCGTGTCGTTGCCGATGCCGTTGGTCAGGTGGGTGTAAATATCCCAGTTGTTGGTGACCGTGTTTTGGATGTTGTAATCCGCCTCGGTCACGGTGTTGTCCGCGCGGACCACGACGGTGTAGCTGCCGCTGCTGATGGTGGTACCGCCGGAGGGATACGCAATCACGCCGGTCGGCAGCCCACCGTCGTAATAGAACGTCTGCAAGAACGTGTTGTAGACACTCGACTGGCCCGTGCGCGGCAGGGACACGCGGGCGCGGAGGATGTGGAAGCCGGGCTGCAAACCTGTCGCAGTGTTGGCCGGATTCAGGTCATTGTGCGTCCAGACCACGGCGGTCGCGGGGTTAAAATTGGTGATGGCCGCCTGGGTCACCCCGTAATACTTCGCACCGGTGCTGTCCGCATCGGAAATCGGAGCGCCACTGGCGCCCCCGCTGCTGCCGCCATAAAATGTGCCCACTTTGTACCGCACCTGCGTCCCGGCTGGCTGCGCGGGGAGCGTGACTTTCCACCAAACGATGGTGCTGACGGAGGCGTCCCCCGCCAACACGGCTGCCGGGACAACTTGGGTGGTGCCTTTGCCAACGCCGAAGGCGCCTTCGGGATTCGATCCGTCAGTGGTATAATAGAGAAAGCAGCTGTTAACGTAATTGGTATAGCCAATTTTCACGTATATATCCGCGGATTGGTTGCTGGCGGGATTGTAAGGCACGCGCTGGGTCGCCTGCGCCTCGCCGGTTGCCGTGACCGGAGCCGCCGGGTCATGGTAAATAAAGGCCGCTGTCTGGTCAACAGACTGCCCATAGGCCGAGCCAGGAACAACGAGCGTGTTGGTGCTGCCAATTGTGTAATAATAAGTTTCCGCGCCAAGGGAAACGATTGTATTACTCAAAGTATTTTTCGCAGCGAATTTCTCCGGATTATCGCGAAACTGAAGCGCGGTCTGCTCATAGCCCAGAAACACGTCGCTGGCGTAGCCGGGCTTGTTATCACGCAAATCCAGAAAGTTGGTC
>Ga0316231_1002544_pt1 | contig 17215 bp, 14 predicted proteins | sample TBH18027metaG_FD_206002 | JGI IMG/M metagenome (GOLD analysis project Ga0316231, IMG submission 206002) | Freshwater microbial communities from Trout Bog Lake, Wisconsin, USA - TBH18027 | ecosystem: Environmental > Aquatic > Freshwater > Lake > Hypolimnion/Profundal zone | place: USA: Wisconsin...
GACAATTCTGGGTCGTTGAGCATCCCCTCAAGAACGTTTGGCCTCCTGTTTTAGGCCATTTCACCCTCTAAACTTGCTGTCCAGTTTTGAACCGGCAAGAAATCCAGTTTTGAACCGTCGCCGACACCTGTCCGCAAATGCCTTGGCGGCCAGGTTGTTCTTTGCTATTTTTAGAAAGCATTTTTTTCTCATGGAAACAACCCTTTTGGTTTTGGCTGCCGGAATGGGCAGCCGCTATGGTGGATTGAAGCAGATGGACCCGGTCGGGCCATCGGGCGAAACCCTGCTGGACTATTCGGTTTATGACGCGGTCCGCTCCGGGTTTTCACGGGTGGTTTTTGTGATCCGCAGGGAATTCGAGGAGGAATTCCGCGAAAAAATCGGTGGCCGGTTCGAGGATCGGGTGGATGTGGGATACGTGTTTCAGCAGCTCAACGACCTGCCCGAGGGATTCAGCGTTCCGGTGGGCAGGGAGAAACCGTGGGGGACCGGACACGCGATCTGGTGCGCGAGGTCGGCGGTGGATTCGCCATTCCTCGCCATCAATGCGGATGATTTCTACGGGGCCGGCGCGATCGCGGGGGTCGGAAATTTTCTTTCAACTCAGGCCTTGGAAAGCACCAGCTATTGCATGGCCGGATACCGGCTCGCGTCAACCCTGTCGCCCAGCGGGTATGTCTCCCGTGGGGTTTGCGAGGTGTCGGACCAGAACGAGCTCGTCCACATCAGGGAATTCCCGCGGCTCGAACGCACTCCGGCCGGAATCGTGGATCAGGAAGACGGCACCCGCTTCACCGGGGAGGAGCGGGTTTCGCTGAATTGCTGGGGGTTCACGCCAACGATCTTCGCGGGGCTGGAAGGACTCTTCTCCGTCTTCCTCGCGAAGCACGGAACCGGGGAGAAATCCGAGTTCTACATTCCGGCAGCCGTCGCAACCCTGATCCAATCCAGAAAGGCCGGTGTCAGCGTGCTGCCGGTCGAGAGCCGGTGGTTTGGAGTCACCTACCGCGAAGACCGTCCTGCGGTTGTCTCGGCACTCGCCGGGCTCGTCGAGGCTGGCCAATACCGTTCCCCGCTCTGGCCATGACTCATTCCGAAGCCACGGCTTTCATCCCCCCGACTCCCCCGCCCTGCTCGTAAATATCCATCTCTCTGATCCGGCGCGCATGGCGTCCGCCATCGAACGGGGTTTTCAGCCAGATGTCCAGGACCTGGAGCGCGATTTCAATCGAGACCATGCGCTGCCCGATGGAGAGGACGTTCGCGTTGTTGTGCCGGCGCGAGAACTCTGCTGTTTCGTCGTTCCAACAAAGTGCGCAGCGGATGCCTTTCACCTTGTTGGCGGCCATGGCCTCGCCGTTGCCCGAACCGCCGAGAACAATCCCGCGCTCCGCCTCCCCGCGCGCCACCGCCTCGGCGGCTGGGATGATGAAAAGCGGGTAGTCCGTGCTTTCCGCCGAATGCGTCCCGTGGTCGGAGACTTCATGGCCGGCGGCCTTCAGGTGCGCGATAATCCGCCCCTTGTATTCAAAGCCCGCATGATCGCTGCCGATGCTGATTTTCAATGGGAGTGGACGGGTTCGGGTTGGTCGGAATAGGGGGCCTGGGCATCGAGGCCGAGATCCTTGAGAAGCTCCCGGTCCTCATCCACGCAGGGGTTGCCGGCGGTCAACAGCTTCTCGCCGTAAAAAATCGAATTGGCGCCCGCGAAAAAGCACAGCGCCTGGGCCTCTCGCGACAGGCGCGAGCGGCCGGCCGAGAGCCGGATCTTCGCCTTCGGCAGCACGATACGCGAGGTGGCAATCAGCCGCACCAGTTCGAAAACATCAATCGCCGGGGCGTCGGCCAGCGGGGTGCCCGGCATGGGCATCAGGCAGTTGATCGGAACACTCTCCGGCACCGGGTCGAAGTGGCACAGCACTTCCAGCATCCTGAGCCGGTCCTGCACGCTTTCCCCCATGCCGATGATTCCGCCACAGCAGACGCTGATCCCCGCGCGCTGGACCGAGCCGATGGTGTTGAGCCGGTCTTGAAAAGTATGGGTCGTTACGATCTGGGAGTAGTGCTCCGGCGAGGTGTCGATATTGTGGTTGTAAGCCGTGAGCCCGGCCTTCTTGAGTTCCAGCGCCTCCTCGTCACCGAGCTGGCCCAGCGTCACGCAGACCTCCATTCCGAGGCGGCTGACCGCGCGCACCGTCCCGATCATCTGCTCGAATTTTTTGTCGCCCTTGCGCACCCCCTTCCACGCCGCCCCCATGCAGAACCGTGTCGAGCCATTCGCTTTCGCCATCTGGGCGATCGGGAGCACCTCGTCGGTCGTCATGAGGTTCTCCCTCTCCAATCCCGTGTCGTAACGGGAGCTCTGCGAGCAATACCCGCAGTCCTCGCTGCACCCGCCGGTTTTCACGCTCAGCAAAGTGCAAAGCTGGACCTCGTTCCTGTTCCAAAATTCCAAATGCACCCGGCGGCTTTCGCCGATCAGGTCAAAAAGCGGGCGGTGGTAGATTTGCTCGAGTTTTTCCAATGTCGGTATCACAACGACCGCCTTTCTAACCGCAGGATACCGCGGAGTCAATCGGGCTCCGACCGCGGCCATGAAACCATCGGACTCTCCGCACTGCCCGAACCCTTCCGCGCATCCGCAGAACGGAAAAAAGATCCATTGACGAAACCGTCCCGTTGGATCATATATTTGACCTCTCGCGCGGGTGTAACTCAGTTGGTAGAGTGCAACCTTGCCAAGGTTGATGTCGCGAGTTCGAGTCTCGTCACCCGCTCTCCCCGACCTCCTGGGAATGAACGTCTGCCCTTCCCCGATGTCAGACATTTGAGCGTCTGCCATTGGAACACCGGCAAGCGCAAATTCACCATGATCCTCCCGCTCATCACCCTTGTCCTCCTCTCCCTGCTCGGACTTTCCTGCGTCGTTGCTCCGTTTGTGAGCACAGGGAGATAAGAGGTTTTACCCCAGTGGTGGTGGGGGCTTTCTGAAACTGGATGCATTTACACTTGGGCTTGATCCTCCATATTGTCTGCACATGTCGAACACGATGAATCGAAAGCGTTTTTGGGAGCATCCATTTTTGCCCATATTGGCAGGAGGGCTCATGCTGGTGCTGGGGGCCAGATGCCAGGCTGCCGAGACAGAGGTGCTCGCACAGGATCTTCCACAACCTCTCCCGGTTGAAGGCAGAAAGATCGCATTTGTTTTTGAGGATGGCCCTTTGCCTCAGACAACCCCGCTTTTGCTGGATGCGCTTAAAAGCTTGGGCATGAAGGCCACGTTTGCCGTTACGGGGGGAAATGTTGAGTCCAATCCGGGCCTCGCCCGCCGGATCGTGGCGGAGGGTCACGAATTGGCAAACCATACCTATTCACTTCCTGACCTCAAGCGCTTGAGCCCGGGGGATATCGTCAGGGAGATCCATGCAGCCGAGGAGGCAATCATGCGTGTGACCGGTGTGAAACCGAGGTATTTTCGCGCGACCAACGGTGAACTGAGCGAGTCGCTGCGTGACGTGGTTCAGAAGGAGGGCTATGAGGTGCTGGACTCCACGCTGGATTCCGGCGATTGGCGGAACCCATCCTCGGAGAAACTGATGCGGACGATTTTGACGGGAGTGAAGCCCGATTCCGTGATTCTTGCACACGACAGCTTTCCCAAGGCAGTTAAAGAGATGCCTGCTGTTTTTAATGCGCTGGTCAAACGCGGCTTCCTCTTATGCACTGTCAGTGAGCTGCATGCTCTGTCTTCGCATCGGGACAGTTCTGTTTCTGTTCAACCATCAAAGGCCGCACAAATCACTTCGATCAATGGCACCTGCACTTTCGGGGGCAAGAAAAGCACCTGGTCGGCAGAACTCACAGCGGATGGGGATGGCACCTATGACGCTGTCTATGTTTCCAGTTGGGGAGGCGCGACCTTGAACTATGTTGGAACGATCACGACCGACCTAAAAACAGTGATCAGCGGCAACGGCAAGCCAAGCGGAGGAAGAGCCAATGGCACATTTGAGTTCACCGGAAAGTTTGACGACGACGGCATTGCCAATTGCGGCTACAAGGAAGTGAATGGTGGCCGCAGCGGTTCCATGACCGCCGAGATGCCCAAGTAAAGCGTTGAAAAGATTCCGGTGAATATGGTGTTTTTGTCCGAAAGGACTTCTGGGGTGACCGCCAACTGATCGCTCTCGAGTGCGTCCGCTCGCCACAGTATGAAAGATGCGATGGATTCCATCCGCCGTGTGCAGGGTAATCAAAGCGCGAACTCCGAGGCTGTAAAAAAAGTCAGAACCCCGGCCCGCTCCTCAACGGCCGCCGTGTCTGGTAAAGCTTCAGATGTTCCTGAAGGGTGCCGGCCAGCGCGGGGTTGCCCTGCGCCTTGGCCAATTCAATCGCCCGGCGCGCGGTTTCCTCCGCTTCGCCAAATCTGCCCGTCTCCGCATACGCCGACGCGAGCATCCCTAAAATAATTGGGGTGCCTCCCTTGGTCAGATCATTGGCCCTTTGTGCCATCTCAGATGCCTCCCTCCCATTCCTCAGCCGTCCATCCCCGGCAGTGGCCAAAATGTAGGCAAGGTTGTTCGCCTCCGGGTTAGCCGGGTTGCCCCGCAACACTTCGCGAAATTCGGCGATGGCTTCCTCGACTTTGCCCCTCTGGATTAAGGCAAGCCCAAGGTTGATGCGGGCTTCCGGGTCAGCGGGGTCGATCCGCAACGATTCGCGAAAATGGGCGATGGCTTCCTCGACTTTGCCCTTCTGGATTAAGGCAAGGCCAAGGTTGATGTGGGCTCCCGAGTAAGCGGGGTTCGCCCGCAACGATTCGCGAATATGGGCGATGGCTTCCTCGGCCTGGCCCTTCTGGAGGAAAGCAGCGCCAAGGTTGATGTGGGCTTCCGGGTCAGCAGGGTCGATCCGCAACGCTTCGCGAAAATGGGCGATTGCTTCCTCGGCCTGGCCCTTATGGAGCAAGGCAACGCCAAGGTTGCTGTGGGCTTCCAAGTAAGCGGGGTTGATTCGCAACGCTTCGCAAAATTGGACGATTGCTTCCTCGATCTTGCCCTTCTTGAGGAAGGAGGTACCAAGGTTGTTGTGGGCAACCGGGTTTCGCTTTGTGCAGGCGAGCGCGTGAGTCCAGAGCGACTCGCTGTTCCGCCAACAGGCGGTTTGGATTCGGGCGCACACAAGCAAGGCCAAAATCACGCCCCCCGAGAGTGCGCCCAAGACCCAGCGCCGATACCGCCATTCCTTGGACCACTCCGCCACCGCCCATGTCACCCCGACATACAGCCCGATCTGCGGCAAATAGTTGTAGTGATCCGCCCTCGCGTGCCGGGAAATCTGCACGATCCCGCTCACCGGCACCAGCATCCCGAGATCCCACAGCCACCCCATCCACAGAAACGGGTAATTCTTGCGCAAAAGAAAAATGCTCACGGAAAGCAATCCGCACAGCGCCAGTGCAGGGGGCCACCACGCGAATGTTTGTTCGGAATGCGGATAAATCACAGCCAGCCCGGACGGCCGGACCATTTGCCCCAAATAAGTTGCAACCGAGACGGGGATTTCGCCCATCCGAACCCCAAACGCAATGTGTTCGATGACGGAGTAACCGGTTTCCTTCGGTGCCAGCATGGTCGCCACGCACAACGCGAATGAGAGCGCCAGCAATGGGATTTTTTCCACGACCGCACGCGGGTTAACAAAAAGCCCTCCCGCGGAAATGCCCGGAGTTGGTGGCGGTTGAAACAGCCGGTTCAAGGGCCAGTAATCGAGGAGCAAGAGCACGAAGGGCAGCGTCACAAGCATCGGTTTGCACATCAAGCCCAAGGCAAACAGGAGGATGACGGCCAAATATCGGCTGAGAGAGCCTGGCCGTTCAACATAGCGGAGGTAGGCTCCCAAAGTGAGCATAAAGAACAGCCCGCTGAGCATATCCTTGCGCTCGGAAATCCACGCCACGGACTCCACATGCAGCGGGTGGATGGCGAACGCCGCCGCCACAAACGCGCTGCGCCAAAGGGCGCCGGTCATTTTCCGCAGGATCAAAAACAGGAGAACGACTGAGGCAAGATGGAGCAGGACATTGGAGAAATGGTGCCCTCCGGCGTTCAACCCAAAAAGCTGGCAGTCGAGCATATGGGAAACCGTGACCAGGGGATTCCAGAGCCCAAGTTCCCTGCTGGTAAAAGCCTGAGCGACCCCGCCGGGAGTCAGCCCTCTGGTGACTGCCGGATTTTCATAAACATACAAACTGTCATCGTAGTTGACGAATTCGTGGTGCAGCGTTTGTCCGAAGACCGCCCACACCAGAGCCGCCAGAACCACGCAGATCCCGACGACTTTCCACCGCCCGTTCTTCGCCAGTTTCGAAGAGCGTTCCTCCAAGACCGCGCGCGCCTTTTCCGCCCCAGGCTCCGCGGGAATAGCGGCAGGCTCCGTCCCGCGAGCTCCCGTTTGCTCCGATGGGGATTTGTTTTCGGACTTCTTCTTCGACTTGCGGCTCATGCTTGGGAAATGCGCGCATCATTGCGGGCAGGCTCTGGTCATAGCCAGCGATTACCTCATCTTTGACTTCAGCGTGATCCTTTTTCCGGCCACCATGAACCGGCCGTTTCCGAGGTGATGGATCGTCCGGGGATTTTTGATTGCCGGGTTGATCCAGGCTTTGAGAACCTCCAAGACAAAAAGGCAGTAGCCGGACACCATCCGGGTGTCAGCGACCCGGCATTCGAGATTCGCATAACACTCGTCAATGAGCGGGGCCGTCACTCGCGACGCGGGCTTGGGAGTGAGCCCAAATGCCTCGAACTTGTCCGTGCTCGCCCCGGAGCAGTTGCCGCAGCCAACCACCTTGCTGGCAATCTCCAGAGTAGGGATGGCGATGACGCATTCCCGGGTCGCCTTCAACATCCCATGGGAATGGTTCCGGTTGCTGACCACGCAGGCAACCAGCGGCGGCTCAAACTCGACCATGGCATGCCACGACATCGCCATGACGTTCGTGCGGCCCGCGCGGGCGGTCGTCAGCAGGACAACCGGACCCGGCTCCAGAAGCCCATAAACCTTGGACAGGGGAAACGATTTCATGGCTGATTCCGCGTTTATTTTCGCATTCGGAATATTGGTCCGATACCGGTGCCTTGTCGAACCGATTCGCTCTCCGAACCCTTGAATGCGGAATACCCCGGGATTGACATGTGCGGATCCGGCCGTAACGGATATCAGGTTTCATGGTTGCGATCACGCCATCCGCCGCCCGTCTTTGCGCCGCATGCGGCATGTGCTGCAACGGGGTCCTGTTCCACTCGGTCCAGCTTCAGGCGGGCGAATCTGCCCGCGCGCTCTCCGCGCTGGGCCTGAAAACGAAACGGCAAAAAGGGCGCAACTTTTTTCGCCAGCCCTGTCCCGCCCACCACGGGTGCGGCTGCGCGATCTACGGGCGGCGACCGAACCGCTGCCGGCTTTTCAACTGCCGCCAGATACTCCGCGTCGCGACGGGCAAAGCCGCCGAAGCCCGGGCAATGGAAAAAATTGACGAAGCCGGCAAACTCGCCGGGCGCGTCAACGCGCTCATCGGCCGGGTCGCCGAGACCAACCCGAACCGTTCGCTCGCCCAGCGCTGCGCAAACGCCCTGACGACTTCCGATCGGACCCCGCTTCACGACGAACTGGAATCGGCCATGCGCGAACTCGAGGCCCTGCTCGAAACGGAATTCCGGATGGAATGAGATTGGCTGCCTCGCATGGATTCGAACCATGACACACAGATCCAGAATCTGCAGTGCTACCGTTACACCACGAGGCAAGTTAAGTTGCTTATTATTAGAGAGTTATGAAAGCATCTCCCATGACTCTCCCAATCTGGCACCGCCTGGCGGCGAAATCAGGCTTTTCTTGTAGCAGATGTTTTGCAAGGTGCAAGGGCAAATGCTGCCCCCCTCGATGCTGCCTTGCCACTTTGCGCCCGCCGCTCAATCATGCCGCGTTGTTGCCAATCTATTGACATGCCGCGAACCGACTTCACACCCCAGCAACGGGCCGCGATTTTCTCGCGGGACAGAGCGACTTGCTGCTTCTCCGGGGCCAACCTCTGGCTCCTTGACGCCCCGCTTCGCCCTGGGTTTCAAATTGATTGGGCTGACCACGTAAAGCCATCCGCACGCGGCGGGCGCTCGGATATTGAAAACGGGGTCTGCTCGTCGCATACGTTCAATGCGAAGAAGCGGCACAATTCGGCGGACAACTGCTACCTTTTTTCGTGCGGGCTCCCCACTTCTGTTTACTACGACATTTTCGGCCCGCTTCCCCCTTTCCAAACCGCTCGCTTGCGGCGTCTTGAAAACCTGCGCCCGGCAGACTGGTTTTTTAATCGGGCGCTCGGCTCAATCCTCATCGGTTTCGATTACCGCTGCCGCCTGGAACGATACGATGAACGCCCGGTGCGGGATGATTCGTATTGGTTCGGTGCGGCCTTTCGGAAACTCTGCGAATTCCAGAAACGCCAAGCTTCCTCTCTGGAAGAAAGAAAAATTGTCGTCAACCCCACGGAAATGCAGCGCCATTGGCTCGGGCTACGGGATGTCGGCTCGATTGAACAACTCCGCGCCCGCCTGCGCCCGTTGTATGCGTCGTATCGTGCCAATTTCCGCGCATGGTTCGGGTATTTCGACGCGGAGACCCCGGCGTCAAGAAAAGCGGCTTTGAAGTCAGCGGAAAATGCGACCGGGCCCAGCGAGGATACGCTCGCCTGCATCCAAGCAGTTTTTGAGATTCAGTGTCAATAATTTGAAAAATCTGGAATCGCCACCTCGCCACCGCCTCAGCTACGGTCTGGTTCTCCCTGAAAGTTTTTCGGGCGTGGGTTCGTGGATGTCCCACCCCGGCAGATAAAAAGGAGCCTTAAAAATCATGCCGACATTCAACAGGACAGGAAAAGAAGCGGTTGAAAAACATCACCTTGATGTGACTTTCCACCGCCTCAAAGACGCTCCCGACCTTGCGTGTGGCAACCCTAGGAGAGGAAACCTCTGGGCCGAACGCTCGGGGGGGAACCTGCATGTTTTTGATGGTCAAAACCCCCGTCGAACCTCCCCGGATTTCGGAAGCGGCAGCGCAATGAACCCGCCCGCCACCGCTGCATTGAGTAAGAGCTAGGCACAGAGGGTTGTTCCGAAAATGAAAACCTACTACGACATTTTGGGGGTTCAGAAATCGGCCTCTGCTGCTGAAATAAAGGCGAATTTCCTACTCCGCAGCAAAATGATGCACCCGGACAGGTTCAATCAGCAGCGTCAAAAAGCTGAATGGGAACTGGCAAACGAGATGTTCAAGGAACTAAACCACGCATACGACGTTCTAAAAAACCCTCTGAGCCGTTCACAATATGATTCGACAGTTGGTGGTGGACATGCGGCGAGACAAACATATAGCTCTCCGCCCCCCCCGCAGGCGCAGTCGCGGCCTCGACAAGCACAACCGCACCCGCAAAAAAAAGCAAACAGCAATCCTCTATGGCTGGTCTTCTTTGCATTTTTAGCACTCATTTTTCTTTTCAATAAAGGATGCGGTATGTTTTCCGCGAAATCTTCTCCATCGGTGTCAAGTCAGAACGCGAAGTCGTTTGCAACACCAAGAGCAAATCCAGTATCCGCCGACTACCCAGAACCCGCCAATGGATATATCTTAAAAAGCGAAATGCCAGCAGGTGGTCATGGCATTCTAAAAATCAAAAATGGCAGCGAATCTCACGCTGTTGTAAAACTCGTAGATACTGTCACAGACTCCGCTGTTTACACGATTTTTGTTCGGGCAAACTCAGAGGCAACCATACCCGATATTCCAAATGGGAGATACCGACTACTTTTTGCGACAGGGCACGGCTGGGATGACATTGACGGCAGATTCAGAAATAAGGAAGGAATCGCCGCTTTTGAAGAGGCGCTTACATTTACAACCGAGAAACGCCAAGAACCCGATGGGGTTTATGACGTCTCGCACCGTATGGAAGTGACGTTGAATCCAGTCAGAAACGGAAATGCAAAAACAGATACGATTAAAATAACAGACTTTGATAAATACTGATATGAAGAAAATACTGTTGCTACTGCTGTTGACCGCGCCCCTCGCGATTTCAAAAGACCACACAAAAACACCTCTCGCTGCCGACGTCTTGAAAAACATTCAGGAATCTGCAAAAAATGGTGATGCCAAGTCCGAGTATGAACTAGGCTCGTTGTTAAGCACCGGGGATAATGTGCCAAAAAACCAAAAGGAAGCATACAGATTGTTTCATCAATCCGCGCAACAGGGTTATTCAAAAGCTGAGTATAAGCTTGGCCTAGCATATTTTAATGGCGAAGGCATATCAAAAGACCCGGTAGAAGGGCTCGCATGGATGTATCTTGCAGTCGCTGACGACTTGCCAGATGGGGTATGTAAAACAATGGAATCCTCCGTCGGCGACGCGGGAAAAGAAAAGGCGAGGCAAAGAGCGAGCGAAATCACCGAGAAAATTCTGCCGGGTGATGCAAAAACATTTTTGTTGTTAAAAGAAAATGCTCCCAAAGGGGATGCAGAGACACAATATAAACTTGGGATGTGTTACCAAAACAGGAAAAACGAGCCAATGGACGTCAGCGAGGCTGTTTTTCAAATGACAGGCACCGGCGTTGTGGATGAAGACAATATTAAAAAAGCAGTAAAATGGTTTAAGCTTTCTGCGGAGCAAGGTTATGCTCCCGCTCAAAAAGAGTTGGGAAATGCATACGAATCCGGCCAAATTGAAGATAAGGGTAATCCTGTTAGCATTTCGACAAACTCAAAAGTCAACGCAATGACCTGGTGGAGAAAAGCTGCGGAACAGGGTAATGCTCCTGCACAAAACAATCTCGGCGGTGCATACATTCAAGGTTGGATGTCAGAAATTCGATATGCCCAGGATGAGAAATCTGGTAAGAGGCATTCTTTTGATGATGAAGACAAAGCTGATATTGAAGATAAAACCAATGCTGTTTTATGGTTTCGCAAAGCCGCCAATCAAGGTTATGCGTTGGCACAAAAGAATCTTGCTGACTGTTACTTCAAAGGCGAAGGTGTTGACGAAGACAAACCCGCCGCAGTTGCTTGGTATCAGAAATCTGCAACGCAGGGAAATTTCCTAGCGCAATCTGCGCTCGGTGATGCCTATGCGAACGGCGATGGCATCGACAAGGATTTGACACAAGCTTTTCAATGGTATTCCAAAGCTGCTGCGCAGGGTGATAGTAATGCTAACCGTAAGCTGGGAGACATGTATATGAACGGCACGGGAGTTGAGAAAAATGAGCAAAAAGCTATAAAGTGTTATGAAGAGGCATCTGGAATCGGTGGGAATGAAGTTGCCATGCGAAAACTGGGGGATGCATATTCAAAGGGAACTGGCGTGCCGAAAGATTCCAAACAGGCATTCTTTTGGCATTATCGTGCCGGAAATTGTGGTGATGCCAGAGGGGCTTTTGAGACAGGAAACCACTATTTATCTGGTGATGGAGTGGAAAAAAACATCAACGATGCTATGGACTGGTATGGCTGCGCTGCTCAGAATGGATATATTCCAGCATTAAAGGCGCTTTCTGATTTAGGTGATTTGAATGCACAACTGATGCTAGGTGAGCTACTTTTACGCAGTAAATCAGATAAGGCAATCGAACCTCTCAAAAAAGCTGTTTCATCTGGAAATGCAGATGCAGCATACATTCTTGCACACGCCTACTATGATGGAGAACACCTTCCTAAGAATCCGATTGAAGGTCTAGCATGGATGCATGTTGCAGCATCTTCTAAAAATAACACCGAACTAAAAAGTGAACATGGTGTTTACAGAAGGAGTTTGTTTATTCAAAAATCCCGGGGAAATCACGAGTGGACAATGCTTCATTTCGACATAATAATGTCAGGGCCGGGACGGTTTGCTCCTGATTCGATTAGAGCATCCGCTAAAAATGCTTGTAATGTATGGGGAGCTGCGATTGGGCAAGAGGCCGCATTAAAAGCACAGCAGCGGTCGAAGGAAATTATATTAGATATAGATGGTGCGCATTGACCATCCCGCGAACTTAGTACGAATTAATATAATAATTTCCGTAGCCTGCCGGAGAGACTGTGTAAGTTCTTGGAGCCTGTCTTTGAGGGAGATATGCTGTCGCTGCTGTGGCTTGATTAGCCATTATGCCAGAAGCCATATACCAGCGAGCAAGGTTTTGGTCGTAGTTCTCCGGGTTCCACATATCAGACCACCAATCCCAAAAGGTTCTGCCTTGGCGCTTTTCTGTTGATTGTGAATACTGCTGTGCTGGAACACTTTTGTCGGGTTTAAGAATACTCCCGTCAGCTAATCTAATTTGCCCGGATGAATCCAGATACTGTGTGCCGGATGACGTTGTCCGCGGACTTGTCGTTGAGCAGTTACACATAAGCATAACTAAAAATCCCATAAACATGGTCTGGTATATGATTTTCATAAAGAAGGAATGTGCGGGGAATGCTGTGCCTGTAAACGTTGGCGGTTGTGCATTTTGCGCTCAAAAAAATTCAAATCAAGTAAATTCCGACTGGCTTATGCGTGCTCGAAAAGATTGATTCACTGCCAGCAAGCTTGGTAATCTGACCGAATTCTCTTCTGCGCGGTATGTGTGCGCACGAGGCGGCGCTTTTCCGCTTCATTGCGGCACAAAGCATCAAAATTCAGCATTGTTCGCCGATTATCGCGGCAGCAAAGCGCCATTCCGAACGGAGACGACGAGAGATGAGAACGGTTCTCAACTTTTTTCATTTCGCTTGCTCTGCTCCCCGCCGCTGAATGGAAAACGCTACTCAGGTGCAATCTCATCCCGAGGGAATACAACGACGGCGATTCGTTCTGACCTGTCCAGATGGTCTGGTCGGTCGCCGTTTTCGGCAATGTGGAAAACCGACAGTGCGGCGCAAGAATAGCGATTTCAAAAATCACTTTTCAGAGCGGATTTTCTGTTTGGTATCTTTCATAGAACAACCCTGGCAATTTGGAGCCCGGCTGTCGTGAAGAGTGGCGCGGCAGTCGGGTTCCTTTTTTTTCGGCGCAGAGACTCGAAATAATCAAAGTGCCGCGCTGTGGTGGATTATCGGCGTGCCGGGTCAAAAGCGAAAACCCGGTGAGAAAGAACGTCGGCCAGAGTAATCCTCAACCCCTCCGGCATTCCGTCGGTGTTGCCAAGCGCGTAAAAAGCAGTCACCCCTTGCGCGGCCTCAACATCTTCATCCAGCTTTTCGGCGATAAGCTCCACTTCCTCGCGGCCATCGGAGCCTGCCAAAAGGTCTCCAATTCCACACCCCTCTTCGTCCGCCGCGTCCAGGCTCAGAGTTCCCTGCGCTTCCCCGTCCTCTCCAAAAGTTCGTCGCGATTTTGCAGAGCGGGCTGAAATCCAATTCGCCACATGCCGCCAGATGGCCTTTTTGAACAGCCGGGCGCAATCCGCCCCGCTGAATGCGATTATCCGTTCTTGTGCCGCGATTTGCTGATTTATGTTCGCGACCATTCCGGCGTTTCCTGCATGCTCCTCGGCAAGTTCCGAGAGTGTGGCAATCTGCGCTCTCGCCTCCTCAGCCCGTATGCCGTTACCTTGAACAAGGCTCACAATTTTCATTTCTAATTCTGATTTCAGGTCTGAAAACTCCGCCTCACCGGGCTTTGCAACTCTTCGGACATGCTGCAAAATCATCGGCGTCCACTTTTTGATTGTCGCGGCCAGTTCGTCGCTCGAATATGGCCCTTCCATTCTGTAAAAAGTCGGAATCGTTGGCGCTTTCTCTTTGCGGACGGGCCTTTTTCGCAGATTGATAACCTCTTCTTTCTCCGCGCTGGGAAGCTCTCCATTTTCCTGCGCTCTCCGGATTGCAAGAGCGTGGATGGCCTCGCCGAAAGCTTTTTCCGCTTCGATACGATACATCTCATAACTACCTCCTGGGTGCGGGGTGAATTTCTCGGTATGCACGATTGGGTTATCCGAACCCCACGCACGAAGAATTTTGATGACTTTCAAATCTTTGAGAATCACCGTCACTTCTGCGTCGCGCAGGGCAAAAGTAAAAAACGAGTCGTAAATTCTATACCAATCACCGATTCGATATTTTGGCTTGGCTACCACCCGCTCAATCCTCGCGCGGCCCGTTACCAGGTCTCGTTTCGTCGGGCGGGTTACGTGGTGTTTACTGTCAACCCACCGCCGGATTTCCTTCCAAGGTTTTACACCGACCGGCGCAAACATCAGCACTTGACCGCGTGGGCCAAGGGGTCTTTCGACCGAAAAACGTCCCCGGCGCTTCGCCTGCTGTGTGCGAGAAGCGCGGGGGCAGTCTAAGTTTTCGGCGAACCAAAACATTTGCTGTGTGCCACGATTGTATTCCGGTGAGAGAGGGAAAGAGTGGGTCTTCATCTTAATTAGATGATACCCTATGGATTTCGTTCTGTCAAGCATAAACAACTATTACAGAGCGACTTGACAACATTGATAACAACTCGAACTAATTAGTTAAGAAAAAAAAGTTAAATGCTCGAAAAAAATTGATTGAAAATTTCGCTTGACTTTTTCGGTAGGGCGTGCTAGATTTAGCTTTAACAAGCGAATATACATATCAGACCAGCGGCAATGCTTCCGTGATTCAGTATAAAAAGCAGCAAGACGGGCTTATTCAACCAAGCCAAACATTTTTTACCACTCCTTGCCGGAGCCCGTCATTGAAACAGCGTCGAGAGCTAACAGGCGACGAGATAAAACCTGGAGCACGTAATAATCCACCCTCGCTTGGGTCAATTCCGTGCCCACTCAAACTATATTCTCAAATCAAATCGCTGAATCGTGCCTTCTCGAACATATCCTCAACTTCGGCCCCAAGGGACTGCCGCAACTCCCCCCGGAGGCATTCACCGATGAGGTGCATTGTATCCTCTATTCTGCGCTCAGCGCCGCACAGAAAAACGGGCGGCTTCTCTCGCTGGCGACAATCAATGACAATCTGGCGCAAAGCGCCACTTTCCTTCCTAAGCTCCAAGAAATTGCAAAGGAAAGAAAGCTCTCTCCTGATGCGTGGACTGACTTCGTTTTTCAACTCCAAGCTGCACCCCGGAGTCTGGAACTCGTCAATGGCTTGGCGGTCGAAGTAGCAGACGCGCACCGCAAGCGGCAACAGGCCGAGATTGCACGCTCGATGCAAGACGGTTCAATCTCCCTGTCCGCGAGCATCGAAAAACTCCAAAAACTGACAGCCGGGCTCCCGGTTCCGCCCAAGTTTGTCGATTTTGCTCCTATCCTAGCAAGCGGTTTACAGAGAGAGGTTCCGACCTTAGCGCAATGTATGCCCGACAAATTCTTCCTATACTCGGGAAGGATAAATGAGATTCACGGCGAACCCGCGACCGGAAAAACGAATATCGCACTGAGCATCGCCATTGCTGTGCTCCGGGATGGCGGGTCAGTCGTATTTATTGACCCAGAAGACAACCCGACCGGGATTGCTTGCCGCTATTTGGGTCTGGGCGGGAATCCGTCTGACCTTGTCAGCGGTCACTGGCATTATCTGCACAACCCCGAAGGCACGGAATTTCCTGGGTTAATCGAGTGGGTGAAGGCCAACAAGCCAGCCTTGGTAGTCCATGACGGAGTAGCTGAGGGGCTCGCCGCAGAGGGGTATGATGAAAACTCATCCCGCGACGTCTTGGCATGGTTTCGCGAGAGAATCCGTCCTTTTGCTGACGCCGGGGCGGGCGTGTTGATTTCCGACCATGTGACAAAAAACTCGGAGACTCGCGGCAGGTATTCTCGTGGTTCAGGCGCGAAGCTTGGTCGCTACGATGGCGTCAGCTATGAAGCGCAGGTCATCACGCCATATAAACCGGGGGTCGCCGGAGCGGTGCGTCTTGTTGTCGCGAAAGACCGAAATGGGGGAGTTGGAAGCATCAAGGAAGTCGTCGCCGAAATCCATTTCACCCCGAACGGGGACACGACGGATGTCCAGTTTCGCCGTCCTGAAACCTCGGGGGCTTTTCGTCCGACAGTCATCATCGGGAGAATCCTGGATTGTTTGGCCGCGAATCCAAATTCTGGTCTCCGCGATTTGCGGAAACTGGGGAAAGCCGATTATGTTGACGCGGCAATTCAGATTTTAGTCCAGGAAGGCACCCTTAAAGTTGGAAAAGTTGGAGGAAAGAATAAATATGAAGTCATCAACGAAACTATCACCGCCCCAGAAACAGGAAGCAATGAACCGCCCTGCGAAATCATCAAAGAAGCCATACTCGCATTTGATATCGACGAAAACGAACCGTTCTGAACTGGCCCCTGAACTACGAGAACTGGTAGTTCGGGCGCGGGCTCGGAGTGAAGCGGACGAGGAACGGGTATTCAACTTACTAGAATTGGAATACCTACGCCCGACTTCGGAACGCGATGCATCGGGTTGAGATGAGCAAAGAAGCGTTGGTAGTGGCGGCTGTATCTTCTGTTGAGTGTCTCATCCTGGACTAACCGTTTACCTGTTCGTGCTAATTCTCGCCGGGGTGCTCCTGCTCCTTCTGGCTTACGGTTCTGCCTCCGTAAGCGACACACCCGTCCACTGGCCATGGGAATTCATTGGGTTTCGGAGATAAATCAAATTATTGATAGCTTTGTGCCAACGGCATCCTTCCATCCCTTAGAGAGATAACCCCATCTGTTCTTCGGTGCTTTTCGCTATTGCGCTGCGGCCATTCAGGGCAAGCGCGAGCTCTGGCTCAGGTTTTGGAACGGGAATGCTTACAATCGGGACTAGTTCTTTCCCCTTTTCCTTCGAGTTCTCCAAAACCTTTTCCTGGCTTCTGTTACAGATATAGTCGGAGACCTTTCCAGCGGCGGCACCTGCACCCATCAGCATCGTTCTGTCGTTTTTGAGTGCCGACAACCAACCCGCGCAGTATGAGGCCGAGTTATCGAACTGTTTTTGATGGTATATTCCGCTCTGCGAAAGCAACATGTTGGAAGCGAACTCGGCAATTAATTCTTCTTTGCTGTAATTCTCACTTCCAAAGCGGCTGCTTTGAATCTCTGGGCGGTCTAGGCGGCTCGGATGGCCGGTGCTGTGGGCCAGCTCATGATATGCTGTTGCATAGTATTCTGCTCTTGAAGAAAAGTGTTCTGGCGGCGGAAGATGAATCACGTCTGCACTT